>ENA-OFCF01000324-OFCF01000324.1-metagenomes-genome-assembly--contig:-NODE-324-length-21517-cov-3.951822_pt1 | contig 21517 bp, 15 predicted proteins | sample MGYA00153387_OFCF01 | MGnify analysis MGYA00153387
GCGTGCTCGCGTGCTGCGCCGGCCTGGGCCTCGCCGACTCCCCCTTCAGGTCCCACGGCCGCACGCCGCCGCCCGCGTCTTTGTTGTCTTCAGGGTTGGCGGGTGAACTCCGCAGTCGAGATCCCGCCCAAGCCGACTTCACGAAGTGCGCGCCGACCCGATGGTCGATGCAGTCCACTGGTGCGTGGGATCGACCGCCTGAGCCGCATCGCGGTGGAGCACCGCGACCAGCGCCTGCATGGCATCAATTACAGTGAGCATCCCGCACAATTTGTCGCTTTCCATCACCACGACCGCGTCGATCTTGTGGTCGATGAACACCTGGACTGCCTGCTCGAGCGGGGTGTCGGGGGTGCATACATAGGGATCGGACGTAACAGCCTGGGCCGCGGTAAACTGCTCAGGATCGACGCCCTTTGCAGCATAGAGGCGGGCGATGACGCGTTCGCTGAGCACACCGACGAGCTGAGCTCGGACGTACACCGGAAGGTGGCGGGCGTTGATCTCCTGCATCCGGGCGAAGGCATCGGCGATGGAGAGCTCACCATCGATGCACAGGGGGTTGGGCGTCATGAAGTGGCGTACGAGCGGGGTCTCGGCTTGCATGTAGACCCTACAGCAAGGTGCGTGCCACCGCTATGTGCCGGCTTGCGGGGTCGCTGGGGGCTGCCTGAAAGCAGCCCTGCGACTTTTTGCACTGGGGTGCAAGATCTGCGCGAGGTCCTCGACGCTTCAATCGAAACACCCCATGACGATCACGGTGATTATCGTCAAAACGGTGGCACGAGCCTTGCTAAGCACCAGGAGAGCACGCGCCATGACGACTCCACAATTTTCGAGGGCCCTGTTACTGCTGTTGCTCGGTGGCTGCGACCCACCGGTCGTCAGGGGGCGTGTGGCCAGGCTGGCACCATAATGGCGAACTCGCTGGCGTTTAGGTTCGGCCCAACGTCGAGCCTCCGAGAAGAAAGTGTGACCCCACATGGCAACGTTCAACGCTGAAACCGCGACCGTCAAGACCCGTCAAACCATCGCCCACGCGCACTCGATGACCAACGAGCTCGGACACCCCGAGTTGACCAGCCTGCACCTGCTCATGGCGGCCTTGCAGCAGGAGGGGGGCCTCGCGCTGCCCCTGCTGGAGCGCGCCGGCGTGCACGGCGGCGCGATCGAACGCGCCGTGAAGGCCGAGCTCGCCCGCCAGCCGCGCGTGCAAGGTAGCGAGCCGAGCCCGTCTCGCGAGCTGCGCGCATTGCTCGACCTGGCGGCCGGCGAGGCGGAGGCGATGCACGACCGCTTCATCAGCGCCGAGCACCTGATCCTCGCCTGCTTCAGCCCCAAGGCGATCGACCTCAAGATCCGCGCCGCCGAGGTGCTGAGCAAGCTGGGTGGCAGCCGCGAGTTGCTGCTGTCGGCGCTCGCCGAGATCCGTGGAACCCAGACCGTCCAGGACGATTCACCGGAGGCGAAGTATGAGGCCCTCGCCAAGTACTGTCGCGACCTCACCCAGGCGGCCCACCAGCAGAAGCTCGATCCGGTGATCGGCCGTGACGTCGAGATCCGGCGCGCGATCCAGGTGCTGTCGCGCCGGACCAAGAACAACCCGGTACTCATCGGCGACCCTGGTGTCGGTAAGACGGCGATCGCCGAGGGCATCGCACTGCGGATCGCCGCCGGGGATGTTCCCGAGAGTCTCAAGGCTTGCAAGCTCATGCAGCTCGACCTGGCAGCGCTGGTCGCCGGCGCCAAGTACCGCGGCGACTTCGAGGAGCGGCTCAAGGCCGTCCTCAAGGAGGTCGCCGCCACGAACGGAAAGATCATCCTGTTCATCGACGAGCTGCACACCCTGGTCGGCGCTGGCAAGGCCGAGGGCGCCCAGGACGCCGCCAACATGCTCAAGCCGGCGCTGGCGCGAGGCGAGCTGCGCTGCATCGGCGCGACCACACTCGACGAATACCGCAAGCACATCGAGAAGGACAAGGCGCTCGAGCGCCGCTTCCAGCCGGTCTTGATCGATGAGCCCTCGGTCGAGGATACGATCGCGATCCTTCGCGGTATTCGCGACAAATACGAGGCTCACCATGGCATTCGCATCATGGACGCCGCGATCATCGCGGCCGCGCGTCTGAGCCATCGCTACATCCAGAACCGTTTCCTCCCGGACAAGGCGATCGACCTCGTCGACGAGGCTTGCGCGCGCCTGAAGATGGAGGTCGAGAGCCTGCCGCTGCCGATCGAGGAGCGCGAGCGCCGTGTCACCCGCCTGGAGATCGAGCGCCAGGCGCTGCTACGCGAGGACCAGACCGACGCGACCCGTAATCGCCTGGCCCAGGTCACCGGTGAGCTCGCCACGCTGCGCGAGGAGGTGACCGCCCTGCGTACACGTTGGCAGAGCGAGCGAGAGCGCATCGGCGAGATCAAACAGCTCAGCGCACAGATCGAGAACGTCAAGACCGAGGCCACTCGCGCCGAGCAGGCCGCGGACTACCAGCGCGCCGCAGAGCTGTTGCACGGCACGCTGCGTGCCCTGGAGAAGCAGCGCGACGCTGCCCGCGCAGCCATCGATCACGCTCGCGCGAGCCAGGACTCTTTCCTGCGAGAGGCAGTCACCGATGAGGATATCGCGGGTGTCGTCTCGCGCTGGACCGGCATCCCCGTCAGCAAGATGATGGAGACCGATCAAATTCGTCTGTTGCAGATGGAGGCCAACATCGGCGAGCGCGTGATCGGGCAACATGAGGCCGTCACACGCATCTGCGCGGCGGTCCGTCAGTCGCGTGCCGGACTCGGCGACCCCGACCGGCCGATCGGGAGCTTCCTGTTTCTCGGCCCGACCGGCGTCGGCAAGACCGAGCTGGCCAAGGCGCTCGCAGAGTTTCTCTTTGACGATGAGCGCCACGTCGTGCGCGTCGATATGAGCGAGTACATGGAGAAGTTCGCCATCTCGCGCCTGATCGGCTCGCCGCCAGGCTACGTCGGGCACGAGGAGGGCGGCCAATTGACCGAGGCCATCCGCCGTCGGCCCTACAGCGTCGTATTGCTGGATGAGATCGAAAAGGCCCACCCGGAGGTCTTCAACCTGCTGCTGCAGGTCCTCGATGACGGCCGCCTGACCGACAGTCAGGGTCATGTGGTCAACTTCAAGAACACGATCATCCTGATGACGAGCAACATCGGCAGCGAACTGCTCGCCCAGGGTCTCCAGGGAAAGGACCTCGAGCAAGCCCGCGAGGAAGTGCTGCGCCGCCACTTTCGGCCCGAGTTCCTCAACCGGCTCGACGGGATCTTGAACTTCCAGCAGCTTCGCCGCGAGGACATGATGCAGATCCTCGAGATCCAGCTCGGCCGCGTGCGGCAGCGACTCGCGGGTCGCGATATGGAGCTCGAGCTCACGAAGGCCGCCAAGGAGATGCTGGCGGAACGCGGCTACGACCCGGCCTTTGGCGCCCGCCCGCTCAAGCGGCTCGTGCAGCAGACCCTGCTCGACCCTCTCGCTACCGAGATCCTCGCGGGTAAACTGCGCCCCGGCAGCAAGGTCATCGCCGACCTCAACGGCCTCGACGCCGAGGGCGAGCCGAAGATCATGCTGCAGGTCCGCGGCGACTGAGCGAAATAAATCTACCGAGAGCACATGTGTGGCGACGCCAGCGATGGGGCTTCGTCCTCGCGGTGATGATGTGCCTCAAGGGAGCGACCTACACGCTCGCCCTGGCCGCCAGTGCCATCACTACGGCACGCGCCGCAGTCGCCGGGGCGGCGCAGGAGATCGTCGTGTGGGCGTTGTGCGATCGTCTTGTGGCTCGAAGCCACCGAGGTGAACGCGGTCAGCTTGACCACCAGGCCACGCGGGAGGTGCAAGCCTTGCGTCACGCGCAAGAAGCCGAGCTCTCCAGGGAGGAACCATTCGTCTTCGCGGGGATGGGCGGTGGCACGCGGCTTGCTACTCAGACATTCGATCCAAGGACTGCACATGACACTTCGAAACATCCATCTCCGCGAGGGCTCCTGCCGCTTTCTCCTTTCGCCAATTCACCCCGGCTCGGGCCGAGTCCTCGTGTTGGGGCTCGCGCTCCTCGGGGGCTGCGACGAGACCGCGCAGAAGATGGGCGAGGCGTCGCAGACGTCTGTCCAGCCCGGTCAGGCCGCGGCCACGCCGCCGGCCCCGGCGATCGAGAGGCCGATCGCCGAGTACAATCAATGCTACCGCGGGTGCTTCGCGGCTCATACGAACGCGACGAACCGCGAGACCTGCAAGCTCGAGTGCGACAGCCTGGCCGAGGACAACCTGGGCGCCAACGCCGACCTCGCAGCGCGGGGGATATACCAGCACCTACGCGGCTGTTTCATCGGCTGCTGGGAGGACCCCAAGCTCAGCGAGACCAACCGCGAGACCTGTCTGCTCACCTGCAATGATGACGCAATGCTCGCCGTCAGCGCGCCGCCGAAGCAAGCTTTGGAGGTCGTGCCCGGCACAGTGCTCACGCCAGGGACCCCGCTCCCGCCAGGCGTCCGTCGTCCCGCTCCGGCCGGGGTGGTGGGGCCGTAGTCCCCCCCGCGAAAGGCCAGGAGAGTTGGGTCTTCCGGCATACCCCGCCGCGGCGCAGACCGCGCGCGGCGCGGCGCGGCGACCTCCGGGCGGGCCGGACTTCACTATTACGGATCGATCGCTAACGCTCGGCCTTGACGATCTGCGATAATGGGCTGGCACGGCCCTGCTCATGCCGAGCCGAAGGATTCTTTGATTGCCAACGACCCGACGAAGGTAAGGCCGGCCGACGACCTGGTAAATATCGCCGGGGAACCGGCCCGCCCGTGGCACACGCTGTCGGCGGAAGCGGTCGCGCGGGCTTTCGAGTCCGACCCGATACGCGGACTGACAGACGCCAAGATTGCTCGACGGCGCGAGCAGTTCGGCCCGAACGTCCTGGCCCAAGCGAAGGGTCGGTCCGCACTTGCGATCCTCGTGGGCCAGTTCAAGAGCCTCATCGTGGCCCTGCTCCTCGTGGTCACAGTCGTGGCGTTCGTGCTCGGGGAGAATATCGAAGGGGCGGCTGTCCTGATTGTCATCGGGCTAAACGCGATCGTCGGCTTCCTCACCGAGTGGAAGGCCGAGCGGGCGCTCACTGCCCTCCAGGGACAGGCGGTCGCCACAGCGCGTGTCGTCCGGGACGGTGAGGAGCACGATCTCCCCGCGGCCGATCTGGTGCCGGGAGACGTCGTCCTCGTCGCTGCCGGGTCTCGCGTGCCGGCCGACGGGCGTGTGGTCCAGAGCGCGCGACTGCAAATCGCCGAGGCCGCGCTGACGGGTGAGTCGCTCGCGGTCACGAAGACCACCGAACCCATTGCCGACGATGCCGCCCCGCTCGGCGACCGGCTAAACATGGCCTACCTGGGCACGGCGGTCACGGACGGGCGCGGCCGGCTCGTCGTGACGGCCACCGGCATGCGCACCGAGGTGGGCCGGATCGGGACGCTCATCAATGAGGCAGGCGGCCGGGACACCCCGCTTGAGCGCAAGCTGGCCTCTCTGGGCCACGCACTGATCGGCGTCGTCCTGGTGTTGTGCGCGGTCATCGTCGGTGCCGGCCTCCTCCGGGGCCACGAGTTCCTGTACATACTGGAAGTCGGCATTTCGCTGGCGATCGCGGCCGTGCCCGAGGGCCTGCCCGCTGTCGCCACCATGACGCTCGCGCTGGGCATGCAGCGGATGGCCCGCATGGGGGCGCTCGTGCGTCGCCTTCCGGCCGTCGAGGCGCTCGGCTCGACCACCGTCATCTGCACCGACAAGACCGGCACCCTGACCCGGGACGAGATGACGGTTCGCGCCCTGCAACTCGGTGAGAGGCGCGTCGACGTGTCGGGTGCTGGCTACGCCCCATCGGGCGAGTTCACCGAGGCCGGCCAGGCTATCGATACCCGCGCCGACGCGCACCTGACGTTGGCCCTCCGGATCGGCGCCCTGTGCTCCGACGCCACCCTCGATATGTCCAGTGGCGGGACCTCGGTCCTTGGCGACCAGACCGAGGGGTCGCTGCTAGTCGCCGCCTTGAAGGCCGGGATGGGCAAGGATGACCTGGAACGGGAGACCCCGCGCGTCGGGGAAGTGCCGTTTAGCAGCGAGACGAAGCGAATGGTGACCGTGCATACCACCCAGGACGGGCGAGCCGTCGCCTACGTCAAGGGTGCCCCGGAGGTGGTGTCCGAGGCCAGCACGGGTGTGTTCATGGCGGATGGCGTGCGGCCGATGACCCCTGAATACCAGCGTCAGGTCATGGCGGACAATCAAGAGTTGGCCGGGCAGGCGCTACGCGTCCTCGCCCTGGCATACAAGGACCTCGGCCCGGAGCACCGCCCGGAAGACCTCACCGGCGACCTCGTGTTCGTCGGGCTGGTCGGCATGATCGACCCGCTGCGCAAGGAGGCGAAGGCCGCCATCCAGACATGCCAGCAGGCCGGTATCCGCGTCGTCATGATCACCGGCGATCAGGAAGCGACGGCGACCGAGATCGGCCGCCAACTCGGCCTCGACCGCGATCCCCAGGGCCGCCCGCTCAGGACCGCTCACGGCCGGGAACTCGCGGGCCTGGACGCGGCGGGCTGGCAGAACGCCGCCACGGGGGTGGGGGTGTTTGCCCGAGTGTCCCCGGAGCACAAACTTCGGATCGTCGAGGCCCTCCAGTCCGGGGGCGAAGTGGTGGCGATGACCGGCGACGGGGTGAACGACGCCCCGGCGCTCAAGCAGGCCGACATCGGCGTGGCGATGGGCGTCAAGGGGACCGAGGTGGCAAAGGAGGCGGCGGCCATGGTCCTCACCGACGACAACTTCACGACCATCGTGGGGGCTGTCGAGCAGGGGCGGGTCGTTTACGCCAATATCATCCGCTTCGTCCACTACCTTTTTTCGTGCAACCTGGCCGAGATTCTGGTCGTCTTCGTCGCCCTTATGATCGGTTGGCCGCTGCCACTCGGTGCATTGCAGATCCTCTGGCTCAACATGATCACCGACGTATTCCCCGCGATGGCGCTGGCCCTTGAGGCGTCCAACCCGGAAGCGATGACCCGCGCCCCGCGCGACCCCCGAGAGCCACTCGTAACGGGGCGGTTCGTCGGGCTGATCGCCTGGCAGGGGCTGCTCCTGAGCGGGATGACGCTGCTGGCGTTCTGGGTCGGCATGCGCTGGTATGGCGTGGAGAACGACGGACTGCGGCATGCGGTCACGCTGGCCTTCATGACGCTGGCCTTGGCCCAGGTGTTCCACGCCTTCAACGCCCGCTCCCAGCGCCGCTCGGCATTCACCGCCCGACTGTTCACGAACGGCTGGCTGTGGGCGGCGGTGGCTGGCACGACCGTCCTCCAGGTGGCGGCCGTCTATACGCCATTTCTGCAAGGCATATTGCACACCGTGCCGCTGACGGCCACGGACTGGGTTCTCGTGCTTGGCTGCTCGTTGGCCCCGGTTTGCGTGGTCGAGCTGGTCAAGCTCGGCCAGCGCGCGGCCGGCCTCGGCAGGAAATCATCCGCCCCGGTCTGAATGTCGTTGCCATTTCGCCACGTCGAAAGTCAGCAGCCACTTCGATGACAGTTGGCGCAGGAGGCGAGAAATTCGCCGTAGATCGCCCCGCGGGCGCTCCATGTCGAGGACATCCGAGCGCGAGCCCCGAGCTCGGACACGTGCTCATCGAGGCCGAGGACATCGTCCGGGAGCTCGAAATCGGCCATGAGGTCGTCCCTGCTCAGCGGTGCATCGGTCAGGGCTCCCGCGCCCGCCTGCCAGTCATCGTCGCTGCGGGAGACCAGGGCGTCCCACATGCGATCTGCGGCCCACTGGTGGCGCAGCATATGTTCTCTTGTCGCGTGCGGGGATGCGGCCGGCGCCTGGCCAGGAGCGGCAAAATTCGGTCCGGCGCCGAGGGCCATGTGACATTCTCCGCAGGTCAGGGCCAGACCTGCCGCAGCTCTCGCCGCGGTCGGAATGTCGTGGGCGGTGAACGCCATGGTAGCGAAGTCCATATTCGCTTGCATGAAGGGGCGCCAGGACGCCGGGTATGCGTCGGTACGATCTCGGAGGCGGCTGGCCGGCTCACGTAAGTCTTCCAGCTCACCGGATATCACGGCGTCTTTGATCCGCAGCGATTCCTGGAAGTGACCGACCATCCGGGCGGCGGTCCCGGGTGGCGCCGCTCTCGGCGTCTCGGGCCCCGGCGGCGCGGTCGTGCGTGCGGGAGTCGGATCCGGGGGCGGCTCGAAGCATGCTGTCATTGCGAGGGCGAGACAGCCGAGGGTCAGGATCAGGCGTGCGCGGGGAGACGACATCAAGGATCGCTTTCGAAGGGGGTTTCTCGGAGATCAGACCGACGCAACGACGGCGACTGGACAGACTGCATGCCCCGCCAGGGCGGACGCGGTGCTACCGAGAAAGATGCGGCCAACGGTCCCGAGTCGGCGGGAGCCGACAACGACCATCGCTGCTTGTGTGGTGACCGCGAGGGTCCGCAGTTCTTCCACGACGCTGCCGTAAACGATGCGCGGCCGACCCATCAGCGCATGCGCGGTCATCCACCCCTGCGCGGCGAGCTCGAGCTCCTCACAGTAGGCGTCGCGAGCGCGTCGCCAGGACGGATCGAGGTCGTCGACGAGGTCGCTGTAGCGGGTTTCGCCCACGTAGACGACCAGGAGCTCCCGGCCTTGCTTCATGGCGAGCTCTCGAGCGAAGCTGACCGCAGCCAGGCTGGACACGTCGAGGTCGGTGGCCAGAAGGATCGGTCCGGGTGCGATCTCGGACAGGTCGCGCGGGACGACGACGACTGGGCAGGGCAGGCGCCGCAGGACGCGCCGCGCGACCTGACCGAGGGCCCACGGCGTCTCCTCGCGGCGACCGGCGGCGCGACCGATCACGAGGCCGGCAGCCCCCTCGGACGCGCGAACGAGGCCCTCCTCCGCCGAATCGGCGTCGACTACCGATACGCGGACGGGCGGGAGCACGTGCATCTCGCTGGCCAGGCGTCGCACGACCTCCCGGACGGTGGAGATGGCGTCGGTTCGGATGTGCGGGCGAGTCCACAACTCCATGACGTGAATGGCGATGGTGTGGTCGGGGCCTGCGAGCCAGTTGGCGCAGCAAACCGCGCCGCGGCTGCGGTCCCCGAGGTCGAGGCCGAGGATCCAGGTATTTGCGTCGGCGGTGGTCATTGGGAGGTTATTTGAGCAAGCCGCGTGCCATCGTTGGTCGCCACGAGTACGGATGGTTACCAGGTCGATGGACTCGGCTTTTTGCGCCGCGACGCAGGACTTGCATCGATCTCGCCGATGCCGAGATTGATCTAAGCGGTCAACATCCCGCCGTCGACAACGAAGGATGCGCCATTGCAGTACGCGCTGTTGTCGCTCACGAGAAATGCTGCCATCGCAGAGATCTCGTCATTGGTCGCATAGCGGCCCATCGGGATCCGGGCTGCGAAGCTCTGATGCACAGCGTCACCCTTGCCAGGCGACGCCTGCTCTTCGATCGAACGCATCATCCGGTTGTCAACGGGCCCCGGATGGATCGCGTTTACGCGGATCCCGAGCGGCCCGAGCTCCTGTGCCGCGCTGCGCACGAGCCCCAGCAGCGCGTGCTTGCTGGCGCAGTACGCGGCGAGCCCTTGAAACCCGACGAAGGAGGCCACGGATGCGGTCACGACGATCGACCCACCGCGCTTCATGTGCGGAGCGGCGTGGCGGATCGCCGAGAATGGCCCGAACACATTCACAGCGAAGACATGCTCGACGTCCTCAGGCTTCGACTGCGTAATGGGCGCAACCCGGCCCTCTGTCCCGGCGTTCGCAAGCACTGCGTCGATCACTCCGAAGCGAGATAGCGTGTGGTCGGTGTACGCCTTGGCTCCCGCGTCATCGGCGGCATCGGCGAATAGCCATGCGGCGCCCAGGCTCCCGGCCAGTTCGGCGAGCGGAGTCCCCGGCATGTCGGTGAGCATTAGCTTTGCGCCCTGGGCTGCCAGGAGCCGGGCGATCGCCGCACCGATGCCGCCGGTCGCGCCAGTAAGAATGCAGACCTTGTCCTGAAGTGTTGGATTCATGGCGCACCGCCAAGCAAGCCCCGTGCCGTCGCTCGATCGGCAGCGAGAGCCCTTGGTGCGTACGGGGGCCGGGGCCGAGTGTCAGGCTTTGCATGACGGCGCAAGATCTGCACGAGGTCAGTTTGAAGACCAAGCCGACTCCACGGCTCGCGGCCGCGTAGCGGATCGGACGGGCACCAGCCGCTTCACGATCTCACAGCCGATCAGGCTACCCGCGGCGACACCGAACGCGAGCGCGAACTGCCCCGGCGCGAGCGCTCCGAAGTTGAAGATCGATCGCAGCGCCGGGACCGCCATCAGCACTCCGAGCACCCCGAGCGTCCCGCCCGCGATCCAGCGCAGCGCCGCGTTGCGGGTCCCCAGCATCGCCCACGCCGTCCGTGTGCGCGAGCGGTTCGCGGCGATGAGCGCGAGCGAGGCGAGCACCAGCGACACAAACGCCAGCGCGCGCGCGGTGTCGGGGTCATCCGCGCCCAGGCGGCTCGCCGCGGTGACCAGGCCCGTGACGAGCACCCCCTGCAGCAGGCCGACCCACAGCGTGTCGGCGTCGAACAACCTCGCGGTGAGCGGCCGCGGCGGGCGTGTCATCGTGTCCGCGTCCTCCTTCTCGACCTCGAAGACAATCGAGCAGGTCGGGTCAATCACGAGCTGCAAGAACAGGATGTGGACCGGCTGAAGCACAAGCGGCCAGCCGAACAACACCGGCATGATTGACAGCCCCACGATCGGAATGTGAACCGCGAGGGTGAACCCGATCGCCTTCTTGAGATTGTCATAGATCCGGCGTCCGAGGCGGATCGCGCGGACGATCGACGTGAAGTCGTCATCGAGCAGGACGAGGCTCGCCGACTCGCGGGCGACGTCGGTGCCGCGACCGCCCATCGCTATGCCAATATGCGCCGCCTTGAGCGCCGGCGCGTCGTTGACTCCGTCGCCGGTCATCGCGGCGATCTCACCATTGGCCTTGAGCGCCTCCACCAGCCGAAGCTTGTGGTCCGGGCTGACGCGGCAAAATACGTTCACGGTCCGCAGGCGGACGCCGAGCGCCTCGGGCGACAGCGCCTCGAGGTCCGCGCCGGTCAAATGACCCTCCGACGTGTCGAGCCCGATCTGGCGAGCGATGGCCATGGCGGTCGCCGGATGGTCGCCGGTGATCATCAGCGTGCGCACGCCCGCGGTGCGGCTCTCCGCGAGCGCCCCCGGGACCGCCGCACGCACCGGGTCGGCGAGCCCGAGCAGGCCGAGATACTCGAACTCGAAAGCGTGCTGATGATCGGGCAACGGCGCCACCGGGGCCACCGCCCGCGCCACGCCGAGGACCCGCAAGCCCCCCTCCGCGAGGGCGGTGACCCGGGCCGCGATCACCTCGCCCTGCTCGGCCGGCAGATGACACAGCTCGACGATCGCCTCCGGCGCGCCCTTGGCCGCGATCACGTAGCTGCGTGCGTCGGCCGAGCACCACACCCGGGACATCGCCAGCAGCTCTGGCGAGAGCGGGTACTCGTCGACCAGCTCCCATTCGGGGTGCATGTGCACGGTGCTGGCGAGCAGGCGCTGCAAGGTCTCGCGGATCGCCTTCTCCATCGGGTCGAAGGGCTCGCGGTGGCTCGCCAGCGCGGCGAATTCGACGAGCGCATGAAAGGCCTCCGGAAGCGCAGCGCCGGGCTGGCCGCGTAGATCGGCGGTCTCGCCGTCGACCGCCAGGACCGCCAGCGCCATCCGGTTCTCGGTCAGGGTGCCGGTCTTGTCGACACACAGCACCGTCGCCGCACCCAGGGTCTCGATGGCGGGCACGCGACGCGTCAGCACCTTCTGCTGCGCGAGTCGCCACGCCCCGAGGCCGAGGAAGACGACGAGCATCACCGGAAGCTCCTCCGGCAGGATCGCCATCGCCAGCGTCAATCCGGCCAGCAGCCCGTGCAGCCAGTCGCCGTCGTGGGTTAGTGCATAGGCGACCGCGACAAACGCCGCACATCCCAGGCCGATCAGCGCCAGGCGACGCACCACCGTCGAGGTCTCCTTCTGGATCCGCGTCGGCTCCTCGACGACCCTGGCCAGCGCCGCGCCGATCCGCCCCAGCGCCGTCGAGGCGCCCGTCCCGAGCACTCGCGCCAGTCCGGCGCCGCCGACCATCAGCGTCCCGGAGAACAGGAAGGCCGAACCGTCACCTCCGGCCGCGCCCATCACGTTTGGCGTGGGCGTGCCGGCGGCGACGGGCTGCTTGCCGACCGGTACCGACTCACCCGTCAGCAGCGACTCGTCGACCGCCACGTTGCTGCCCGTCAGGAGCACGGCGTCGGCCGCGACGCGGTCGCCCTCGGCGATGACCAGCAGGTCGCCCGGCACAACGTCATGTCCGGCGATTCGCGTGCGGACACCGTCGCGGACCACCAGCGCGCGCGGGCTCGACAGGTCGCGCAGGGCCTCGAGCGCCCGCTCGGTGCGACGCTGCTGGACCAGGGTGATGACGATCACCACCACGACAAAAACGACCAGCATCAGCGCATCGCGGATGTCACCGAGCACGATATACAAACCACCACAGGCGAGCAGCAACAGGAACATCGGCTCGCGCACCACGTCGAGCAGGATGGCCCAGGTCGATCGCGGTCCCGCCGTCGGCAGGGCATTGGGGCCGTCCCGCACGAGCCTCGCGGCGGCTTCGCTGGCCGTCAGTCCAGCGCCGATGACGTCAACACGATCCATGGCCGGGACTCTCCTCGATATCGTACATGAAATTGCCGAACTGGTTAACGGGGAGGTCGAACAGTCCGCGCGCGAGTCGACTGCCCGGAAAGAGATGGAAGCCGGTCCTCGCGGCGAGATCGGCGGCGTGGCGGAGGACGTGTTCGGTGGCCGACACTCATAGAAGAACCGTGTCCCGGTATTCCGGGATGACAGACTCCCAGCCGAGTTGCTCGTGGATCTTGAGGCGGAGGTTGTCGGCCGCGGCGGGCTCGCCGTGCACAAGGAAGAGCTGCCGCGGGCGAGCGCCCTTCCCGAGCCACGCCAGCAGCTCTCGCTGATCGGCGTGGGCTGACATGGAGTCGATGTGCGCTACCTCGGCACGTACAGGCACGTATTGCCCGTGGATCTTGAGCTGCGAGGTACCGGCCGCCAACGCCGCGCCGCGGGTCCCCGCCGCCTGGTAGCCCGCCAAAACGATCATATTCTCGTGTTGCGGGGCGAAGCGCTTGAGGTGATGCACGATCCGACCGCCCGTCGCCATCCCGCTCGCCGCGATCACGATCGAAGGCCCCTCGCGGCGGTCGATCGCCTTGGACGCCTCGGACTCGCGGGTGTACTCGGCGGCGGAGAACGCCGCCTCGAGCGTCGCGGGGTCGAGCCGGTGGTCTCCTGCGCGTCGCGCGTACAGCTCGGTCACGGCGATCGCCATCGGGCTGTCGACGTAGATCGGGACCACCGGGAGCCTCCCGGCGGCGCGCAGCCGGTGCAGGAGTACGAGGATCGCCTGGGTCCGCCCGACCGAGAACGCGGGGATCAAGACCGTACCGCCCCGCGCGATCGTCCGTCCGATCGCGTCGCCGAGCGCCTGCGCCGGGTCGATGTCGGCGTGCAGGCGATCGCCGTAGGTCGACTCCATCACCACCACGTCCGCGTCCGGCCGGGTCTCGGGCGGGTCCATGAGCAGGTCCTCGTTGCGCCCGAGATCGCCAGAGAACAGCACCCTGGACCCGTCGGCCTCGACACACACGCTTGCCGCGCCGAGGATGTGCCCCGCGCGAGTAAACGTGGCGTACTGACCCCCCGGGAGCTTGAAGCGCTCGCCGAACTCGACGGGCCGCAGCAACTCGAGCGCCCGCGTCGCGTCTTCCGAAGTGTACAGCGGTAGAGCCGGGTGATGGCGTGAGTACCCCTTCTTGTTCGCGTACTGGGCGTCGAGCTCTTGCAATCGCCCTGCATCGGGCAGGAGGATGCGACACAACGCCGCTGTCGACGGCGTGCAATACACGGCGCCGCGATAGCCTGCCCGAGCCAGTACCGGCAGATACCCGCTGTGGTCGACGTGCGCGTGGGTCAGGACCACCGCGTCCAGCGCGCGCACGGTGACCGGCAACGTCTCCCAGTTGCGCAGTCGGAGCTGCTTGAATCCCTGAAACAGGCCGCAGTCCACGAGCACCTGGACTCTCCCGTCATCGAGTAGATACTTCGAGCCCGTGACCGTGCCAGTCGCTCCAAGGAAGGTGAGTGAGAGCGGCCGATCGGGCACGTCGCTACCTCAGCAAGTGCTGTGCCACCGCCGACGATAGGCGACCCTGGGACTTGGCGCCCAGGTGGCGTGAACCTCTTGCGTTCTCGTGCAGAATTTGCACGAACTCGCGCCGAACCCACCCTTTGCGGTTCTGACCACGATGGTCCGTGCCCTGGCAGCCCGCCCCGGCGGCGGCGATCTACGCGGCGATCTACGCGGCCATGAGCGGCCATCGCCCGACGTGCTTTCTACAGCACGCTGGCAGCGCCGCGGCGATCGCCACGAGGGCCCGACCTGCCTTGGTGAGAAAGTCCGGCGTGGCCTCGATCACGACCCGCATCGGGTGGCCGTCCCACAACGACACAATGCGGTCGTCGATCGCCACCGCCTCGGCGGCGGACTCGATACGCAGGGGGTTCACCTGATTGTAGCCGTGCGCTGGCGACGGCGTCCGTAGGTGGATAACGGCGTCGTAGCGCGAGAGCTGAAGCGCGAGTGTAGTTCCCACCGAGGACCAGAGGTCGCCGGGGCCTGGCCAGTACGCGCCGCCGTCGACGGTCCCGCGGTCACACAGGGCGACCAACCCGTCGTCGACGATCGACTCCAGCTCGAGCTGGGTGCAGTAAATGGCCCGCTGGGCGGCGCGCCGGCTGGCGGGGTCGTCGTCGCGCGGGAAGCCCCCGCCGAACAAAATCCCCGCCGCCTCGGGAAGAACCCGGACGTGACGGCAAAACGACTGTCGCACGACCTCGAGGACTGCGGTCTTGCCGGCGCCCGGACCCCCGGTCAGCACGATCCGGCGCCGCGGGTGCGGCGAGCCGCATTCACACGCGCCGGTCATCGTTGTTGATCCGGCGGCGGTTGAGCATGGCCAGCGTCAGGATAAGAAAGGCACCCAGGACCCAGGCGAGGATGATCGGGACGAGCCCGGAGGTCGAGATCAGAAGCGTCGAAGTGGCGAGCATCATCGATAGCCGGATGGGACGACGGCGACAGGACAACTGGCGAGTCCGGCCAGAACCGAGGCCGTGCTACTCAGGAAGGCACGGCCTACCAATCCCAAGTGGCGCGAGCCGACAACGACAAGCGCCGCCTTCCGAGAGGTTGCCGCCCTGGCCAGTTCATCCGCAGGATCGCCGTACATCACGTGCTGTAGGATATCAGCGAGCCCGTGCTTGGCGGTCCAAGCGTTGACTGCAGATACGACAAAATCATGATACTCGTCGCGCGCAACCACCCAACTCGGATTGAAATCGGGGATGAACGAGCTGCGGCGACGATGGCCGACATGGACAATCTCCAGCGGGCGGTGGTGACGCGCAGCGAGGGTCCGAGCGAAGGATACGGCTGCCTCGGTGGTGTCGGTCAGGTCGATCGCCAGGATGACGGGGCCACCACCGATGGTGGTCTGGTCGGGGGGCACCACGATCACCGGTGCGGGGAGCTCCCGAAGCAGGCGTCGCGCAACCACGCCGAGCCGGGTAAACGGCACCTGGTCAGTGCGCGCGACCCTGCCGATCACCAGGCCCGAGGCACGCTCAGCAGTGCAGGCGGCCGTCAGACCCTCCTCCGCCTGTACGGCCTCGATCGGGCTCATACGGGTGGGCCGTGTGAGCCCAAGAGCTTTCGCGGTGCGCACAACCATGTCGTCGACTTTGGCGAGGACAGTCTCACTGCGGATGTGTGGACGGGTCCACGCTTCGAGAACATGAACGCCCACGGTAGTGTCCCCTGCCTCCGCAAGCCAGCTGGCGAAAACAAGTGCGCCAAGGCAACGCTCATCGAGATCGAGGCCCACAACCCATGTGGGTTTATGTTCGGTTGACATAAGGGTGCTAAAGAGCAAGATGCGTGCCAACCGAGCTTCTCGAGTTGGGGCGCTCAAGCGGGCTGGGCGGGCGGTCACGGGTGACAAGCGACGTCACACGAGCGATTTACGACGCAAGCCTTGCACCGTGGCGAATACTTGGCGCCCAATCACACACCCGCAAGCCTGCCTCATCCTCGCCAGGCCCGCGCCCAGAGCTGCTCCGATTCGTCGTGGGCATTCGTCAGGCGCCCAGGTGCTGTGCGCAAGCTCCGAGAAGCCTGCGACACCCGACATGAAGCAGGACCACGAGGCCGTGATCCTCAAGGTCGCTCGCACGTCGGCCCGCGTCCAGATCCGCGGCCAGACCGGACAGCTCACGTTCCGCTCCGAGGATGTCGAGAGCGTCGTGCCTGGCCAAATTGCGACGTTGCACGTCGAACGCACATGGACGTGGCGAGGGGACGCCTACGGCTCCGGCCGCATCAAGGACCCTCGCATCGATGTCGCCAGTCTCGGACTCGTACCGCTGCCGTTGAAAGGCGGCGAGTTCACGGACCTGCGCAGCATGTACGAGCCGTTTCGCAGCCCCGATCCGTATGCGCCGATCTGGCGGCGGCTGACCGCGAAGCCGCGCCCGTGCTTCGTGATGCATCCGATCGCCTGGTGCGCCTTCCCCGATGACGACCCGGACGACGACCCAACCTGCGACGCGATGGACTTGGCCGACGCCGGCGACATCGCCGGGGGGCGCGCGCGGCTCATGGACCTCATCCTGCGAGACATGCGCTGCATCGACGCGCACGTCCACCTCGGGAACATCGAGTTCCGGCAGGCGCCAGAGCGAGCGATGATCCACTACGAGATCGGGGTCCGGATCGGCGAGCTCTCACTCCCGACGGACTTCGACGCGGTGCTGTTGTGGAGCATCTACAATCGGCCGTACCTCCGCGGCCTCCACGGGAAGGGCCTCTGCCTCTGGCGCCTCGGCCGGCTGCAGGAGGCGCGGCAGATCTTCGAGCAGATCCTCTCCCTCAACCCACCGGACAATCAGGGCATCCGGTTCTACCTCGACGATCTGCGCCACGGCCACGCGTGGACCGCCGAACCCGAATGCGAGCCCACAACGCAAGCGCCGCAACACGAAATGCTGCATTGAGGACCACCTCGAACAGTGACACACCATCCCCGCACGGGCGTGGGCATCGACGGCGATCTGGCACAGCTTCGCGGGGAGCGTCATCTGCACCTTCGCCGTGCGTGGACGCCTTCGAGGTCGCACGCCACGATCAACTTCCCCGAACGAGACACGTCCGCGCTCGCGTCCGCCCGCTCATCCGCGCGGTGTGCCGTCGGCATCGGGTCCGCGATGGATCGCTGGCGCGGCGCGTCGAGGATAAAAGTTGATGCGATGCTGCGCCGTGACCTGCTCGTGTCGTCGCTGGCTGTGACACTGCTCGCCTGCGGCCGCGGGTCGAGGGCACGCGGCCAGGCGGGGGCCCGCACCCCAGCGGCCGCGACGACTCGCCGACCACGAGCCCCGTCGATCCAGATCATCCCAGCGGTCAGAGCTGCCCAGCGCGCGGGCATACCACGGCGTTCGCGGGTCGCGAACCGCGAACCGCGAGGTAGAACGCCTGGACATCGCGCTTGAGCGCTCGCGCTCGCGCCTTCAGGCGCTGATACAGCGTGGGACGAGGTGTCGACATCGTCGACATCATTTCCCGGCGCAGGTGCCTCGCGGCTTGCCGCACTCGCCCGCGCCGACGCAGCTGCCGCTGACGCACTCCGCCGCGAAGCGACACTGCGCCCCGGCTTGCAACACGCCCGCGCAGTACGAGTCGCCGCACTGCGCGGGGAACTCGGCCTCGCGCAAGCTGTGGACCGGCAGCACGGTCACGCCGGACACATCAAGGTCCTCCGCGCTCGCGGCCGGGCCCGAACGCGGGCTCGCGGCGCGCTCCCACATGCGCACGAAGTCGTCGGCGGAGCTGCGCAGCGGCGCCGTGTCCGTGCCGAGCTGGTCGAGGTCGGCGAGCAGCGCCGGGAGCAGGCCGATGTGCCCGAGGCCCATCTCGTCGAGGCCATTTCCCAATGGCGGCGGGCCGGCGTCGCGTTGCTCGCGGGCCTGGCACTGGGCCTCGGTGGTGAACGACGCCGAGCACGCGCTGGCGCCGAAGCGCGGGCGGGTCTGCTGGATGAAGCCGTTGAGGTCCGAGCCGAGGCCCATGGCCACCTTGAGGCCGAGGCGACCGAAGTCATAGGCCTGCGCGAACGACCGGCTCGACCCGTGGCAGTTGTTTGCGACCGCGGACGCATCGTAGCTGTTGACCTCCTCGTGGCCGGTGCGCAGGCCGATCATGCCACCGGTCTCACGCAGGACCTGGATCACCCAGGCCGGCGTCGTCTTCTCCTCGCGCTGCTTCTCCTTTGTCATGATCTCGCGAAAGTGTCCGTGCGACACGTAGATCGGGTAGTGCTCGCGGGCGACAGCGAGGTCGTGCACGTCGTGGATCCCACGCTCCGACAGGTGGGCGACGTCGACCAGCATGCCGCGGTCCATCATCTCTGTCACCAGCGCCTTGCCGTCGTCGGTCAGGCCGAGCGTGTTCTTGCAGTCGGCGTCGACGTCGAAGCCCAGCGTCAGCGTATTGGTCGTCAGGCCGCAGTCCTCGTCGATGTGACAGCTCTCGGCGTACTGCGCGACGTGGAAGATGCTGTTGTGCGGGGCGGCCCCGCCGAAGCGATTATCGAGCTGATGCACCGGCTGTAGCGTGCGCACGCCAAGCGCGTGGAACTCGTCCAGCTGCGGGCGCCAGTCGCCCTCGTTCATCAGGTGCGAGGCCTCGATCGAGAGCACGATCGCCAGGCGATCCTCCTCGACGATCCGGCGCGCGTCCGCGGCGGTGAGCGCGATCTCGGCCCAGTCGTGGGTCGCCACGAAGTCGTGGGCCTGCTCGAGCTGCAGCCGGACATCGTCCATCTCGTCGCACTGCGGGCGCTCGAGGTTCTCCGGCGGCACCGCGCGGCACAGCCAGTCGAGCGACACCGCCGACATCACCTCGACGCGCAGGCCGGCCATGTACGCGTCATACAACTGCTCCTCCCAGACCTGCTGATGGGCGATCGTGTCCCAGCGCGGCCAGCCGGCGAGGTCGGGCCAGCCCGTGGTGCGGTCGGCGTGTTGCCCGGTATCGCCGTCGGTCCCGGGGATCGTGCTGACGAACTCGCTGACCACACCGCCGCCGCCGTCCGCCGAGATCACGGCGATCAGCGGGACCTTGGCCCCGAGCTCCGCCAGCGTGATGCCCTCGCAGGTCCCGAGCAGCGGCGCGAGGTCGTCCTGCAGTCGCGCGTGATCCCCCGGCTCGCCGCCGTCGCACGGCGCCAGCGCCACCTCACCCGCGCCGCGGTGGCTGCCGTGAAACCACCCGCCACCGAACGCCTCCTCGGCGAACATGTGCAGGTGCAAGTCCGCGATACCTTGCAGCGGCGCCGGTGCGTCGCCCGTCGTCGGCGTCCCGGTGTCCGACGCGCCAGATGACGATGATGATGACGACGACGATAATCCCGCCTCGGTGTCCCCCGATGCCTCATTCTTGCAGGCGCCCAGGAGCGCGAGCGCCGACAGGAGACTCGTCGGCAACGAGGACATGAACCGGGCGCAGCGCTGCATTCACGCCGACGTTAGCGACCGGCGCGAAACCGGTCAAGCGCGCCGCGGTGAGGAACGACCCCGATGCACCTGCCCCAAAAGACAGATACTACATCGGAGCACGCGTCACTCGAGGTCGACGTCGTCGACGATGTCCGCGAAGCCGGAGGACGCTGGGCGGTCGAAGAACGAATGCGCCTCGGACGGCGGAGGCGGAGGCGAGGAGAACGACGGACCGGTGCCGGCTCCGTTCCCGTTGCTGTGCGCGGAGGTTGCCGGCTGCCCGGGGCTCTGCGCGAAGAACGAGATGATCGGGGTGACGCCGGCGATCTGCTGCTGGGTCGCACGGTCGCGGATCTGCTGATCCGAGACGGCGGTCGCCATCGAGGCCCGGATCTGGGCGATCTCCGCCTCGAGCTCGGCGATGCGGGCCGAGCCGTCATCGAGGATCTTCTGCGTCGCCTGGCCACCCGCCGCGATGAAGGTCTCGAGCGCCTCGACCTCGAGGGTCGCCGCGTCGATGATCTTCTGCGTCGGGACATCGAAGGCCGTGAAGGCCGCCTCGACGATCTGACGCTTCAGCGCCGCCGGTGAGTCGTCCGGCAGGCTGCGCAGCAGGTCCTGGGCCTTCTTCACCCGCTGCTGCTGGTCAGCGTCGACGCCCGCGCGCTTGAGCACCGCCGAGAAATCGACCGTCGTCGGCGTTCGCGCGGCGATGCGAAACGCCGGCGGTGTCGGGGGAACCGGGGCCGAAGCAGGGGCGGGCGGGGACACACGGACTGGTGACGGTGGAAGCACGTGTTGCGTCTCCTCGAAGTCTTGCGAGTCGTCCTGTTGGGTTTTTCCGCCGAACAGACCTTTGAAGAAATTCATTATGCCCATGCACTCCCCTTTATTGGCACGCGCCAGACTTTACTCTATTCGCGTGCCGGAGTGGGGGTCCCGGAGGCGCCGCGTGGCGATCGGATTGACCCGTAAAGCGCCCGCCACGTTCGCATGCGGCCGCGACCGCCGTTCGGAGGTCGATCGCGCGACCGCGATCTCCCGGCTGGCGACCGCGAGATCGTCGACCCGTGACGAGCCAGGCCTCGAGCGCGGCGACCTCCGCAGCGAAGCCGGCGGCGAGCGACCACGTGCGAGGGCGAAGCGGACCTCGAGCTGCTCGAGCTGCTCGGGAACGATCAGACCATGGCGTAGATCGGCTGTGTCCCCGGTGCGACCGGCGAGGCGGGGCTGTGGGCTGGGACTCGCACTGCGCGGTCGAGGTCGAGCACCTCGGCTGCGGCCCTACGCCGGCGATCCGCGGACGATGTAACCTGGGCGTCCCGGCCGACGTATCAGCCGGGTCAGGACGCCCAGACCATGACCCGACGAATTTTCCTGTGCATGCTCACCGCTGTCGCCGCGTGCGGCAGCGTCGACCCGACCCAGACCCCCAAGAAGGAGAAGGAGGCGCCCGCGCCGGTCACCCAGGACAGCGGCGCGCGGGAGTTCGGCTACTTCGCGGGTGGATGCTTCTGGGGCGTCGAGCACTTTTTGGAGGAGATGCCCGGCGTGATCGACGTCGAGTCCGGGTACATGGGCGGCGCCAGCGAGTCGCCCTCGTACGAGGAGGTCTCGAGCGGCGCCAGCGGCCACGCCGAGACCGTGCGCGTCACCTTCGACCCCGCCGCGATCACCTACGCCGCCGTCGCCAGGCGCTTCTTCGAGATCCACGACGAGCCCCGCTACGCCGCCGCCAAGCAGCGCCTCGACCCCCACGCGCT
>ENA-OFCF01000325-OFCF01000325.1-metagenomes-genome-assembly--contig:-NODE-325-length-21508-cov-8.732858_pt1 | contig 21508 bp, 17 predicted proteins | sample MGYA00153387_OFCF01 | MGnify analysis MGYA00153387
GACTTTTTTGGCTGGATGCGGCGTAGCACGAATGTGTTCCGGTCTTCCACTAGCCCTCGTCTTCGTCGATGAAAGCGGCGATCACAACCTCATCCACATTGATCCGCAGTTTCCTGTTTTCGTTCTTCTCTTCGCCGTGATTCACAAAGATGCCTACGTGAACCAAGTCTGCCCCGCACTCCAGCGGTTCAAATTCGAGTTTTGGGGCCATGACGAAGTGGTGCTTCACGAACACGAGATCCGGAAACCCTTCGGTGATTTTCTCTTCCTCATGCACCAGCCCGTCCGCGAGCGTTTTCTTGCCGGTCTGTCGGCCCAAATGGAGGCCCTTCCCGCCACGGTGGTCGCCGTCGTCATCGATAAGACCGCCTATGCGGCCCGTTATCACGAACCGGTCAGCCCTTACGACTAAGCCATGGAGACGGGATTGGAGCGGGTTTTCCGGCATCTGGAAGGTCTTGGCCAGTCTGCCGCCTCCACCGCGATCATCGTCGAGAAACGCGGTAGGAGGGAGGACGCGGAGCTTGAACTCGCATTTCGGCGTGTCTGTGACGGTGCCAACGTGCTTCACCGGTCCCTGCCATTCCAACTGGTCATGATTCCGAAATCCTCTAATTCACCGGGACTCCAACTCACCGACCTGATGGCCCGCCCGGTAGCTCTCCACCACCTGCGGCCGGAGTAGCCCAACCGTGCTTTTGAAATCATCGCCACCAAACTCCGCCGCAGCCCCTCCGGTGACACCGAAGGCTGGGGTCTAAAACGACTTCCCTGAAAATGCGAAGGGCTTCCGGGAAATCCCAGAAGCCCAGCGCCGACTGGAAATTTCCAGTCCGACTTGCCGCTAACTTTCCACCGACCCACCTTCCTGTCAATGCGGAATTTACGACATGCGGAATTCAGCACATCCGATATGAGCTGGGTAGCAAAACCTGCGCGGCGGGCTTCTCCGTCAATCGGACTGAGAAATCCGGCGATGCAACAAAGTGTCTACGGATTGTGTCTACGGGAGCCTTCACCCCGAAAATCAAAAAGCCCTAAACCGTTGAGGATTAGGGCTTTGAGAGTGGTTGCGGGAAGAGGATTTGAACCTCTGACCTTCAGGTTATGAGCCTGACGAGCTACCTGGCTGCTCCATCCCGCGATTGGAACCATGCGCCTTTCGGCGCGGGGCGGGATTCAAGGCGCGGATCTGACTGCGCGCAAGAACAAAATACATTGCGTGTAAAAAACAGAAATCACCAGCGAGCGTGGAACCATTGGAATCAGGCGTCGTCGGCCGGCTCGATGAAGAGCTGGCCTTTGTCGAGATGGACTGTGCGGGTGGCGCGGGCGGAGGCGTGCGGATCGTGAGTCACCATGATGATGGTTTTGCCGTAATCCTGATTAAGAGTTTGGAGCAAAGTTAGAATTTCATCGCCAGACTTGCGGTCAAGATCACCGGTGGGTTCGTCGCACAATAGGACGGTGGGATCGGTGACAATCGCGCGGGCGATGCCGACACGTTGTTGTTCACCACCGGATAGAGTGCGTGGGAAATGCCGAGAACGATGAGTAAGGCCCACTGCTTCGAGAGCGGCCATGACGTGTTCTTTGCGAGCCGTTTTGTTCAAACGAGTGAGCAGCAGCGGAAGCTCAACGTTACGCTCGGCGGATAGAGCCGGTAACAGATTGTAAAACTGGAAAACGAATCCGATATGGCGGGCGCGCCACGCTGCGAGTTTGGCATCTGGAAGTTGATCGATCCGATCTGCGCCGATGCGGATGGTTCCAGACGTCGCGCGGTCGAGCCCACCGATTAGATTGAGCAAGGTGGATTTTCCCGAGCCGGAAGGCCCCATCAGAGCGAGGAATTCTGCCTCTTTTACTTCTAGATCCAAATCGGTGAGGACGTGGATTTTTTCGGAACCTCGATTGAAGGTTCTGGAAACCTTGCTGATCTGCACGAGAATTTTTTCGTTAGAGTTCATTGAGGGATTTCTTGGTCCTGAAAGGCGACTTTCACGCCCATTTGTGGAAGGATGCGAGAGTCGAGTTTTTCAAATCCGACGCGCACTTTTACGGTGGCCTTTTGACGATCCGCGGTGGGAATGATGGCGATGACCTTGCACGGAATTTTCCATTCCGGATAGGCATCCAATGTTGCTTCTACGGTTTGGCCGGCCTTGACGCGATTGATGAAACTCTCGCCGACATCCACTTCGATTTCTAACGAAGCCATATCGACCAGCGTGCAAATCCCGGTGCGGGTGAATCCGCCTGCGGACATCGGTGAGATCATTTCTCCAGGTTGGGAGTCCTTGGTCGTCACGACGCCAGCAAAAGGCGCGCGAATGATGGTGTCGTCCACTTGTTGTTGCCATTCATCTATCTGACGTTCTGCGATGGCGATATCGGCCTTGAGACGTTCGAGTTTTGCCAGTTGAGATTTGGTTTCTGCTTGGGCTTTTCCAATATCGGATTTGCTAACAGACTTGCTAGATTCAAGGCTGGTGAGTCGCTGCAACTCTGCGGTGGCGTAATGGGCCATCGGCTCGGATTCCGACAGGCTGATTTTTGCAGAAACTAGACGAGCTTCGGCAAGACGGAGACTGGCGTTTGCGTTAGAAGCATCGAGTTTGGCAAGGATCTGGCCTTTTTCCACCTTCATCCCCTCTTCCACCAGAATTTCAGAAATTTTTCCAGTGACTTTTGATGACACTGTCGCTTCTAACCGGGTGGTGACATAGCCGGAAGCGTTGAGCAGGGTGCGGATGCCGCTGTTCGGAGCGGGTATGACTTGGCTGCTTGGTGAATCAGTCGTGGATGCTTGCGATGTGGGTGTTTTGCTCGCGTCGGTTGGAGCACGCATGAACCACCAAGCGACTGCGCCTGTAATCAAAAGCAGCACGATAACAAACCCAATCCATTTACCTGTTCCAGATCGCTCTGGAGGAGCTGAATGGTCGATGCGTAGAGCGTCGAGATTGGCTGGTTTGGGAGTCATCAGGCGCAGAAAACGTGAGGTTAAACCAATCTGCCACCAGCGCAAGCGCGAGTTCGCCAGCACAAAACGAGTTTGTCCAATCGACAAGATTCGTTGCGTTGTGTAGTACATCAAAGTCGGACCATGTTTTTGACCTAATGGATTTGCCGAATAGATAATTCGCGCAAACCCGTTCTTGCGGGATCGGCGGAATTTACTAGAACTGCGGCGTGATCCAGCCGAGCAATGTGCGTGAAGTCCTGCAATACATCCCTCAATTCCGCGGGAAAGTTTTTTTGGTGTTGATTGAAGCTGGGATTCTGCCGGAGCCTGCTGTGGCGGAAACTCTGCTGGATCTCGCTGTGTTAGAAGACTTAGGAGTAAAACTTGTGCTCGGTGTGTTAGGCGGCGATTTAAAAGATCTCTACGACTGGACGCTTGAATGCGAAATCAAAGCGGCGCGGGTTTCCCGCTCGATCACTGATCCAGAAGCGGTCAGGGAAACGCTGGAAATTCTGGGGCGTGGCCAGTCCGCGGTGGTGGATGCATCCACTGCTGGTCCGTTAGATATTCCGGTGGTCGATTACGCCCGTAGCATCGGCGTTTCGAAAATCATCACATTGCTCGAAGACGCGTTGTTGATCGATGGCGCACCTGCACACGCGATTCGCGCGGCGGATGCAGTAGGGCTGGTGCCGCGCACTAACGAAGCTGGTGCTCGCTTGTTGATCGCAGCGGCAGCGGCTTGTCAGCGCGGCGTGCCGCGGGTGCATGTGCTCAACGGTCGGCATCAGGGTGTGTTGGTCGAAGAATTGTTTTCTAACGAAGGCGTTGGCACCATGGTTCATGCTGACAGCTACCGGATGATTCGTCCGTTGCGCGAAGAAGACATTCCAGAATTGTTAGGAATGATCGGTCGCTCGGTGCGCCGCACAAAGCTGGTAGAGCGGACTTACGAAGACATCCAATCGCGCATTGAGGATTTCCATGTGATGGCCATCGATGACAACGTGGTGGCTTGTGTAGCGCTGCATGAATATCCGGCGGAGTCATGCGCTGAAGTCGCCTGTTTGTATGTGAAACAAGCGCATGAAGGCCGAGGTTATGGGATCGAACTGGTGCGCCACGCAGAATCCATCGCCCGGCTACACAAGATCCCGAGGGTGTTCGCGCTGAGCAATCGAGCGGCGGATTTCTTTTCTGGGAAACTCGGTTATTCACCGGCCACGGTGAATGCATTGCCGATGCGCCGCCGCGAACAATATGAAGCCAGCGGCAGGGATTCCCTTGTTTTCTCAAGAAATCTCGATTAGTAGCAAGCCACACATGAAACTCAAATTCTGCGGCGCGGCTGGCACCACCACCGGATCTCAACACCTTCTGGAAGTCAACGGCAAGCGCATCTTGCTAGATTGCGGGCTCTATCAGGGATCTCGCAAACACGCTTACGAGATCAACTGCCGCTTTCCACACTTCAATCCTGAGGAAATCGATTTGGTGATCCTCTCCCACGCGCACATCGACCACAGCGGCAATCTACCAAATCTATCAAAAAGTGGATTTTCTGGAAATATCTACGCCACCCACGCCACCCGCGATCTCTGCCAGATCATGCTAGCAGATTCTGCACGCATTCAAGAAAGTGATATCGAGTGGTTAAACAAACACCGCAAAAAAGAAGGCTTAGAGCCGGTAGAGCCACTCTACAGCGAGCAAGATGCCGAGCATTGTCTGCGCCAATTTGTGACGATTACTTACAATCGTCCAATGCCAGTGTGCGATGGAGTTTCCGTGACCTTCATTGATGCCGGCCACATTCTCGGCAGTGCGCAGGTCTTACTAGAAATTCTCGATCAAGCGGATGGAAAAAAGAAACGCTTCCTCTTTTCTGGCGATGTCGGGCGTGGGCACAACGAAGTGCTGCGTGATCCAGTCGCGGTCAAAGACATCGATTTCCTGCTGATGGAAAGCACTTACGGCGGACGCGAACACGAGGCCCCTCCGGGCGTGAGTGATCCGATGGGAGAAATCATTCGCCAGGCGGTGCGGCGTGGTGGGAAAATTCTGATACCAGCCTTTGCCGTCGAGCGCACCCAGCAATTGCTCTATGTCTTGCACGAACTTTTCGAGCGCGGCGAGATCCCCGAAATTCCGGTTTATGTGGACAGTCCGCTGGCCGTGAGCGCCACTGAAATCTATCGACTCCACCCGGATGCCTTCAACGATGAAGTTTATAAATCTTTGTTTGAGCGAGAAAATCCATTCGGTTTTGAAAATCTAACGCTCGTGCGTTCGGTTATCGGCTCACGTTCGCTCAATGATCTCGATGGCGTGGCGATCATCATTTCCGCCTCGGGCATGTGTGAGGCAGGTCGCATTCTGCACCATCTCAAAAACAACATCGGCGATCCGAAAACCACGATCCTGTTTGTCGGATATTGCGCAGAAAACACGTTAGGCCGACGCATCCGTGATGGCGAAAGAGAAGTGCCAATCCTTGGCGGTCGCTACAAAGTCCGGGCGAAAATCGAGATGATCGATTCATTTTCTGGCCATGCAGATCACTCGGAATTGCTCGATTATTTTGAACGCACGACTGGCCCCAAAAGCCGAGTCTGGTTAGTCCACGGAGAAACCGACAAGTCCGAACTGCTGCGCGAGGCATTGCAAAAAATCCACTCGCACCCAGTAGAAGTCGGAGAAATCGGCAAATCAGTCGAGTTTTGAGCCATCCCGGTATTTTTCTGGACAGGGCATGGTGGGGCGGACGATGGTCCGGACATGGCGATTTTCGTATATCCCACGGGTGATTCCACCGAAGCGGTTTCCGCTGAGGTTTTTGAATCCGTGCTTACCGAGCGCGTGGTTTGGATCGATTTGTTACGTGGCACGCCGGCTGAGGTGAAGGCCATTGAGAAGGCCTTCGGCATTGAATTGCCGACGCGTGAGGAAATGCGCGAGATCGAGAGCACGAGCCGTTTGTATTACGAAGACGGCGCGAGGTTCATGACCACCTCCATGCTCTACAGCACCGAGTCTGATACCCCGGAATCCACTGAGGTGAGTTTTGTTTTGGTGAAACGTTTTATGCTAACCATTCGTGATGTGGAGCCGCAGAGCTTCCGTCAAACGGCGCAGTTGTTTTCCAAAAAAGTCTTTGCCACGCGGGACCAGATTTTCATCGCCTTGATCGAAAATATCATTGATCGCCAAGCAGATCTGCTAGAGCGACTTTCCAAAGAAACCGAAGAGCTCTCGCAACGGATTTTCAACCGTGGATTCAGCCGCGCCAAAGAATCTGAAAGCGATCTACGCGAAGCCATATTCCAGTTAGGTCGCAGTGGTAACTTGATTGCCCGCGAGCGGGACTGCATCGTTTCGCTCTCACGGTTGGTGCAATACGCCGGACACGAGGATTTCGATGGCGCAGATGCAGAACGAACTCTACCAATCTATCCGCGCCTCAAGCCGATTTCGCGGGACTTGCAATCGCTATCAGAATTCGCTGGCTTCCTTTCCAGCAAAGTCAGCTTCATGCTCGATGCCACACTGGGCCTGATCAACATTGAGCAAAATGCGATCGTAAAAATCTTCTCCGTGGCCGCGGTGATTTTCTTACCGCCCACGTTGGTGGCGAGCGTTTATGGCATGAATTTCCGAGTGATGCCTGAAACTCAATGGTCATACGGCTACCCGTTCTCGATTTTTCTCATGGTGGTTTCTGTGGTTTTGCCTTTTTGGTATTGCCGCCGCAAAGGCTGGTTGTGAAGGTTTTTGCAAATACTTCAATGGGGATGAAAAATTCCACTTGCTGAAATGGTGGCGTGCATCGCAGTTTTTCCGCGCATGGAAACACCGAAACATTTGTCACCCAACCCTACGGATTTGATCGATTGGATGAATGGCGAGGGCTTGCTGGATTTGGAATGGGATTTTCCCGAAGACGGAGATCTTGTCGCCGCAGGCCTAACACCCACAGTGGTTTCAAACTTGGTCCCCGCCGTGGAAGAAGAATATGGAGTCGTGCTGGTCTCGTCCGATCTCAGCCCGGCGAATCTAGCCACTCCAAAGACACTCGCGACACTGATTTCCAGCCGGAAAAAATAAGTACCTCCGCCTAGCAGAGGCCATCCCAGTCTGCTCGCCCGATGCAATTCATGCCGTAACGCAAGCTGCTTGCAGGTCCGCTTTGATGATTTTAGGACAAGCTGCTAAATTTTACTTTCTCGGGCTATCTGATGGATATTCCAGAAAAACACCCACGCATCATGGCCAGCGGTTCAGACTGCGGAAACCAATGCTGAAATGCCAGCGCTCCTTGATGCAACAACATCGAAAGTCCGTTTGAAGTCCGGCAGCCGCATTCATTCGCCAATGTTAGCAACGGTGTGATCGGCGGCTGATAGATCGTGTCATAAACCAAATGTTCTCTCTTCAAACATGCCGCAGGAAGGATTGATGGATCGCCTGCTTTCAGTCCAACAGATGAGGTATTGACGATTAAATCGCAATCCAGAAAATGTTTCGCAAGCGTTGCGTCATCCAGCGCCATGATGACGATTTCCAGCGCGGGATTAAGCGACTGCAGACGCTCTGCTAGTGGCACGAGTTTACCAACGGTGCGATTGGCGAGCACTAGTTTAGAAACTCCTGCTAGAACACATTGAGTGGCCAGCGCGAGGCCAGCTCCCCCACCCGCTCCGGCGATGGCGACTTTCAATCCGGCCAGCGAAACCCCGAAATCATTCTTGATTGCGCGCTCAAATCCCGGGCCATCCGTGTTGAATCCCGAAGTCAGCTCCGTTTCAAAACGGACGGTGTTGACTGCGCCCAATGCCAGCGCGTCTGGATGAACATCAGTGCAGTTCGCCAGCGCATCGAGCTTGTGCGGCACCGTCACATTGCAGCCGATGAAACCGAGGTCTCGCATCCGCGAAAATGCTAACGGAATTTCACCGGGCTCTACCGCGAGCCGGATGTAACGCACATCGATTCCATGACCATCCAGCGCCGCCTGATGCATCTGCGGCGAGGCCGAATGCGCAATCGGCCAACCGAGCACTGCTAGACGCGCAGGCTTAGCGGCCCCCGCATCGAGCGATTGCCGGGAAACGAGATCTTCGATTGTATAAACTTGTTTCATATCAATTAGAGCATTTCCGCAAATTTCTTCACCCGCGCGGCGCAACGAGTTTTTCCTAGCAGATTAAGAACGTCCCCCAAATCCGGCCCATGAGCGCGGCCAGACAATGCGACACGCAGCGGAAACATCAACTGCCCCGGCTTGGCTCCGGCAGCCTTGGCCACCTCGTTGAGCGCGGACTTTGCGGCATCCGCGCTCCACTCTTCTATCACAAAAAAAGAATCCGCTAGACTGGCTAGCAAGTCTCTCGCCGCCCCATTGCCGCGCACTTTTTCCACCACTTCCGCATCATAGGAAAAATCTTCTACCAACAGAAAATCCACTGCTGCTGGCACCTCGTTTAACAACCTCACCTTGTCCTTCACTGCCACCGCCACCGCTGCGAAATTTTCGCCCACCGGCAAACCCGCAGCTTCAACGAATGGCTGGGACGCCGAAACAAATTCCTCCACCGACATCGGAATAAGGTGCTGTTGATTCACCCACTTGCATTTCTCCAAATCAAAACGCCCCGGCGCGCGATTCACGTTTTCTAACGAAAATCGCGACACTAATTCGTCTAACGTGAAAATTTCCTCAGCGGTTTTTGGATTCCATCCTAACAAGGCGATAAAATTCACCACCGCACCTGGCAGAAATCCCTGGCGCGGATAGTCGCCCACCGCAGCGCCAGCGTCGCGTTTGGACATCTTCGATCCGTCTGGATTGAGAATTAACGGAATGTGCGCATACTGCGGAGCCACTCCACCGAAGGCTTCTATCAACTGCAGATGTTTTGGTGTATTCATCAGATGATCCTCGCCACGAATGACATGGGTGATCTGCATTTCCAGATCGTCCACCACATTGACAAAATGGAACACATAAGAGCCATCTGAACGCTTTACCACCATGTCCGGCGTGTTCGATTCATCGCGATAATCAATCGTCACCTCGCCACAGACCAGATCATTCATGGTCACAGGCTTGCGTTCAAAACGGAATCTCCACGCACCACCATCTTCATAAACTCGCCCTGCTTCCATCAGTTTCTGAAACCATGCGTCATAGATGGATTGCCGCTCACTCTGGAAATACGGGCCGCATTTCCCACCTTTTTCCGGACCTTCATCCCAATCGAGACCTAACCAATTCAGGCCGTCGAAAATGGCCTGACGCGCTTCATCGGTGTTGCGTGCGGCATCGGTGTCTTCCACCCGCAGAATGAAGGAGCCACCCATCTTGCGGGCAAAAAGCCAATTAAACAAAGCAGTGCGGGCTCCGCCGACATGCAGGTAACCCGTAGGAGATGGAGCGAAACGAGTGCGAACGGACATGCCCCGGTGTAGCGGCCCACCGACCTCTCGTCCAGACCCCATGCCCACACTCAACAAAAAAAACACTCTCAAAAGCCCTACCCGATAGGGAATTGCGGAACGTTCTTTCTAATTTTCATCTCATAAAAGCCGCTGAATTGTGACGATTTTGCATGATTTTACCTCTTGACGAAAAGAAAATCTGCCGATAGTCCATTGGAACAGCCAGACAGCAAATATCTGGCGAATCTAATAGAACAACAACTACTGAGCATGAAACCAAAATATCATCAGATACTACGACATCTACCCGCAACCGTATTCATCGCAGCCTCGCTGCCCATCACAGCCCAAGCAGGCATCTTCGCGGATGACACTGCTGGCAACGCCTCACCCACCGCTGCGGACAACGGTGCTAACACCATCCGCGCGAACGGCGGCACCAATGTCACCAATCCCTTGGTAAGCATCATTGGAGGCCCTACAGGTGTTTCCATGACAGGCGATGCTGCGGAAACCGAAGTCCTCGAAATCACCAACACTAACTACACAGTTAACAATTCTGGCAGCCTTTCCGGCACGAATCACCACGGCATCAACTCCACTCAAGCCTTCACCCTCAGCAACTCCGGCACCATCGCGGGTGGAGGTGCAGGCAGAAACGGTGTTCTCTCAACCATCGCCACCATCACCAACAACTACAGCGGCGGCTCCATCACTGGAACCGTTGACGCTATTCGTTTCACTGCAAACGGCGGCACGATCGATAACTTTGGCAGCATCTCCGGCGATACCAATGGCGTCAACGTCCTTAGCGGAGCAATCATCAACAACAATACTACATTCCTGATCGGTCCAGATGCAGGCGGCCAGATCATCGGTCTTGACGGCAATGGTGTAACCGCGACCTCCGGGCTTACGCTGACGAATGAGGCTTTGGGACTCATCCAAGGTTCTGTCAGCGGCGTCAATGCCGGAGACAACGCAATCATCACCAACAGAGGCACCATTACCGGCGCAATCGATTCTGGCATTCGTGTTGGGGACGCTGCCAACATTACAAACAGTGGCTCAATCCAAGGTGACGATTATGCAATTAATTTGAGTACCTCCACCACCGCGACTGTTAATAACCAGTCTGGCGGTATCATTGGTGGACTTCTCACCAACGACTTCGGAATTCTCGGCGACACCGGTATTGAAACAGTCACCAATGCAGGAACTATTTCAGGCGACATCGCAGCCCTGCAACTCAATGGAGGCGCCAATATCGTCAACCTAAACAACGGTTCGGTGATCAATGGCAATGTCAGAGCATCTGATGGCAGCAACACCATCAATTTCAACGGCGGTGAATCTTTCTGGGGTGATTCGACGTTGAACATTGTAAACGGCGGGGTGTTTGATGCCTCGGCGATCAACAAAACTGGCTCCGGCCTTGCTGTGATCGATGGGATTGCGCGAGCCAATACCATTTCTGTAAGTGACGGAGAGCTTTTCATCCTCGGTAACGTGACCAACGCAGCGGGTGGAGAAAACACTGTTTCTGCAAGCGGCTTTGGGACAATCGGCGGTCTCGGCATCTGGGATTCGAATATCACCCTCACTGGCAATTCGATCATCACACCCGGAGAAACGATTTTGGGCCTCGCTCCCATTCTCTCTGATTCTATCGGCACACTCACTGTCACCGGTGACGTCACGCTAGGTTCAAACGCCACATACGAATGGAACGTCACTCCCAGTGTCGCGAGTCCTTCGGATTTGATCCGCCTAACGGGTGCTACGAACCAGTTCAGCACAACCGCTACCTACTTCAGCATCGCTCCGACCGACGTCAACACGCCGCTCTATGATGGCAGCACCATCGTGGTGGCAACTGATGCTTCATTGGTCGGATTCTTTGATAGTAACATCCAACTGACATCGTTTGCCGACTCCGACGTTGTGGATGATGGTCCGTACCAAGCGAATGAGATCAACCCGATCATCGCCGCAAACTTCTCGGAGCTTAATAAGATTAACGGCGACACCGATTGGGAACTCACCATCACGCATGACTACAGCCAGTTCGGCACCACGCCGAATCAAGTAGCCGCAGGCGAAATGCTCAATGATTTGTATAACAACAGCACGAACGCAGATGTTCTTGATCTGTTGGCTGCTCTTGACTACAGCGACGCGCAAACCACCACCAACACTCTGGCGGCTCTCGATCCAGGTGCTTATCTGGCCACCCTATCCGGTCTCGCAAATAACAACTACAGTCTGCATCGCACGGTGGAAACCCACAATGCCGCTGTGCGCGCGGGCTCCGGTTCGGTCACGATGTCGGCTCCCGAGTCATCGGCAAAGGGAGCTGTGGCACCCGCGCCCGTCGCTTCGGGTTGTGGCGGTTGCAGCAATGTCTGGGGTAGCTTCTCCTACGATTGGCAAGACCTCAATTCATCGAACAGCGCTTTCGACCAAGATGGAAACACTGCCTCATTCACGGCTGGCATTGATTTCACCGTGGCTGAAAACTTCCGCCTCGGCCTAGTCGGACAAGGTGCCCAAACTGACTGGGACGGTGAAGGTTCGCTTGATTCGGAAATCGAAAGCTATCGCCTCGCAGCTTACGCCAACTGGGGCGCAGCCACCGGTTGGTTCATTGACGCATTGGTGGGCTATAACACCCACAGCGTCGATCAATCACGCGCAACGCAAATTGCCAACATATTGGGCGTCAGCTCCTCCGACTATGATGCGGATGGCTGGCAAGGGATGATCAGCGCCGGTTACGCCATGCAAACCTCAGCGGGTCTATTCTCCCCGTTCATCGGTCTTGAATGGCAACAACTCAGCGCCGATTCCGCCACGGTTGACGGCCCGATTTCGATCGGCCTCAGCTCCACGGACATCGACTCATTCCGCGGCTTGATTGGCGTGAAATGGGAAGCCGACCTCGCCGACCAAGTCAAAGCCTACGCGACCGCCGCATATGCTTATGAATTCGAGGACGACGCCGCCAATGCCAAGGTTAGCTTCGCTGGAAGCTCCTACACCGCCGAAGGACTTGAGCAAGGCGATGCCGTGCTGGTTTCCGCCGGTCTGCGCTGGGAGTTCATTCAATGCACCACGCTGGACCTCGGTTACCGCGGTGAATTCGCCATGGACGACGGTGTCGATTCGAACGGAGCCAACATCGGTCTGAACTACTCGTTCTAATCCGTTTGGTTTTTGGTTTCAGATTACTGCAATAAACAAAGCCCCCTTCCGTCGCACGCGGGAGGGGGTTTTCGTTTTTCGGATTGCCAAGCATTTGGATTCGGAGACGATCCCGGCCATGGCGTATCTCGCAGACCGGGCATTCGAATTGATTTCTTCCGCACACCAGCGCGGACGTCTTGCCCATGCCTTTCTGATCAGCGGTGCCGCCGGTTCGGGAAAAGAAAACCTCGCCGCTCGCATCATCCAGCTCGTCAATGGTGCGCCATCATCCGGCGGCATGGATTTGTTCGGCGATCCAGTGGTGGCGGTGACGCCGCCCTTAGACGATCTCGAAAGCGGCTGGATCCGCATCGTGCGACCGCGCATGAAATCCCGCCGCATCGGCGTGGAGGAAATCCGCAATCTCGAACAAACTCTGCATCTAGCAGCACCCGGCGGTGCTTGCAAAACCGGCGTCATCGTCGAGGCCGACCGCATGAACGACCAAGCGGCGAATGCGTTTCTCAAAACTTTGGAGGAACCGCCACAAAACACGCTGCTGTTATTGTTGACCGCCAATTCGCAGCGCTTACTGCCAACCATCCTGTCCCGCTGCGTGCGGATTCCATTGTTAGGCGGCAGACCATTGCTGGCCGAAGGCGGAGCCGAGCTAGTCTCCGCACTCAACCACGCGGCCACTCGCGGTTTTGGCACGCCAGTGGCGGCGCTGCACTTGAAAGCCACCTTCACATCCTTCCTCGCCCGCTACCGCGCGGAGGCAGATGATGCCGCGAAAGCTGCAGAAAAGGAGGAAACCGCGGCCTACAAAGACGCCACGGATGGCTCATGGCTGAAAGAGCGCGAAGCTTTCCACAAAGCCGCTGCCGAGGCCGAATATCTCGATTCCCGCAACCGATTGTTCGATGTGCTGATGGCGTGGATGGCAGACTTGCTGCGCCTGAAAGTAAAATCAGGCGGACTGGATTTTCCAAATTCCGCGCCAACCCTACGCACCATCGCGGAGGCAGAATCCGAAACTCGCCTGCTCCAGCGCATGGCCGCACTTGATTCACTGCGCCGCACGCTCGAAACCAACGCCTTCGAACCGCTCGCCATCGAGGTCGGATTCCTCAAAGCATTCGGTTGATCGCACCCGCGATCAAAACTCGTTCTTGCCTGACGGACTAACTGCTATTTCTGCAATAGCGATGCTTTCTAACCAGACATCCAGCCCATCTAGCATTTAGAATCTGCGCAAGATGCGAAGAAAAACAGATGCGAAGAAAAACGAGCCTAAAATCCCATTGCATTTAGCGGTCCAATAACAGGAATTTCAATTCGGCTTCGGACACCACATCCCCATTGACCAAGCAGCGGCAACGAGTCTGACCAATCGATCCACGTATTTTCAGAATCTCGCTTTCAATGAAAAGTGTGTCGCCCGGGAGCACGGGCCGGCGCCACTTGACATTATCTGCGCTCATGAAATATCCGAGTTTTCCAGCGTTTTCTGGTTTGCGCAGCATCAGGACAGAAGAAACTTGGGCCATCGCCTCAAGTTGCAACACACCCGGCATGATCGGGTGACCGGGAAAATGGCCGACAAAATACGGCTCATTGATCGTCACATTTTTGATCGCCACGCACTTGTTTTCATTTAGGCAATCCACCACGCGGTCCACCATCAGGAAAGGGTAGCGGTGAGGCAGAATTTTGAGCACCTCGTTCACATCCAACACGCCTTCACCCGTGGGCAGCGTAATTTCCGCTGGCACCATTGAGCGCATCCTCATGTATTCACTTTTGAGCTTAGCAGCCATCTTGGTGTTTGGTCCGTGGCCGGGCTTGATGGCGATCACGTGCCCGAGAATGCGGATGCCTGATAGCATTAAATCGCCAATCAAATCGAGTGCTTTGTGTCGGGCAAATTCATTGGTGAAACGCATCGGCTCCTTGGACATGATCTCATTGCCGCGGATGACCACCGCGCTTTCGAGAGAGCCGCCCTTGATGAGACCTTTTTCTAGCAACGGCTTAACATCTTCGTAATAGACAAAAGTGCGAGCCGCACAGATTTCCTTTTCGTAGCTTTCCGGAGTGATTTCGCTAGAAAAATACTGCGTGAAGCGCCCTTCCGGACCGACGTTGGTGACAGAAACTTTAAATGTTCTGCTAGGAACAATAGTGATGATCGCACCATCACTGGATTCATAATGAATCGGTTCGCGGATTTCCCAAACTCGGCGAGGTGCGGTTTGTGGAATGACGCCTGCATTTTTGATCATTTCCACAAATAGCCGGGACGAGCCGTCGCCGATCGGCGGTTCGTTAGCATCCATTTCTACCAGCGCGTTGTCCACTCCCATGCCGGTGAGGGCGGAAAGCACATGCTCCACCGTGTGAACTTTCACCGATCCCTCAGCCAGAGTGGTGGCACGTTCAACCGTTTGCACCTTATCGACATCCGCACTGATGAACGGCTGATCGGGCAAATCGATGCGGCGAAATCTGAATCCGTGGCCTTCCGGCGCGGGTTTGAGGGTCAGAGTGACTTTCTGCCCGGTGTGGAGCGATGTGCCTTCAAGGGTGGCTGGACCGGCGAGCGTGTGTTGGATTGCGGCAGACATGGGCGCACAGGCTTGGTTTTTTCACCACAAGTATCAAGCCGGAACGGCGCAATGCGCAGAGAATGCGAATGAATTCGCGGAATTTGGGCTGATCCATCAATGATGACTCTGGAAATACTGAGCCATCTTTGATAGGCACGAAAAAGCGCGAGAAGGACGGATGCCTTTCTCGCGCTTTCAGAATTTTTGCCTAGGTGACTGATGGTTCAGTCAGGCGTTAGGGTTTGGAGTGGTATTTACCATCCACCACCACCGCCGCCGCCACGGTTTCCACCGCCGCCGCCGCCACCTTTGTAGCCGCCGCCACCGCCGCCGCCGCCACTTTTGTAGCCGCCGCCACCGCCGCCGCCACCTTTGTAGCCGCCGCCACCGCCGCCGCCTTTATAGCCGCCGCCGCCGCCGCCACCACCGCCGCCGTATCCGCCACCACCGCTTGGGCGTGCTTCTTTCGGCTCGGATGGGTTCACGCGCAGTGGGCGTCCGTTGTAATCAAAATTGTTCAGGGCTTCGACGGCCGCGTTCAACTGGGTTTGGTCACCGAGAGTCACGAAAGCAAATCCTTTGGATTGCCCGGTTTCACGGTCGGTGATGATTTTGACCCGTTCGACAGGTCCGTAAGCGGCAAAGAGAGCAGAAACGTCTCCTTCAGTAGCAGTGTAGGGCAGATTGCCCACGTAGATATCCATTGTTTTCAGTTTTCATAACGCCATTCGTTGCACACTTTCTTCGACCACGGCGTCATCGATAAAATAAAGCGCGGTCACAACGCACATCAGCGTGCAACCGACCATTAGATTGCGGCACGATGAACGATAAGCAAGTTTTGTTTTTTAATCCGCAAAAAAAACAACGCCGAATCCTTGATGAATAAAGGATTCGGCGCTGAAAATAAATTCCTGGGCCGTTGAAAAATTAGGCTTTACCCGGGATAGGCGGCTCTTCGGCTGGCATTTTGACTCGATCATTCTCGAAATCAGCGGCCGCAGGTGCATAGGCAAATTGATAGATCGATGAGCCTTCGTTTTTCACCAAATCATTCCAACGGATCATCTCGCCGGTGTATGCGGACATTCGTCCCATGATCGCCACCAGTGTGATGTCTGCAATCCGTTGTGCGTGATTGAGCGGTTTCCCCGCCATTACACTGCGGATCATGTCCACATGCTCTTGAACCATGCCATTTTCCGAATCCAACTTGATTTCGGCAACTTCGACTTTCTTTCCACTCAATTTACCGCCACCGTAGCAGACGCCTTCACTACCGGTAAACATTTCGCCGATCGCTTGATAACTACCGGATAGCTGACGGCACTGGCTATGGATGTGCACATCATCGCCGAAATCGTAGTCGATACTGAAAAAATCGAATTGGTTTCCAGTCTTGCGGCGTGCGCGACCGCCTAATCCGACAGCGGAAACTGGCAGACGCCCGAGGAACCAGACCGCGATATCGAGATTATGGACGTGTTGTTCCACGATGTGGTCGCCGGAAAGCTCTACAAAGTTCACCCAGTTGCGGGCGAGATAAGACGCATTGGATTCGCCCTGCTCACGGTTTTTTGTCCATGGGACAACGTCATTCCACTGGACCACGCCGCCTTTGATTTGGCCGATGGCGCCCGCGTCGATGAGAGCCTTGTTGCGCAGATAGCTGGCTTGGTGTCGGCGCTGGGTGCCGGTGACGACGGCGAGCCCCTTGGCCTCTGCTTTCTTTCCTGTTGCCATCACCGAGCGAGCACCTACCGGATCGACGGCGACAGGTTTTTCAATAAAACAATGTTTTCCGGCTTCCACCGCAGCTGCGAAGTGCAAGGGGCGGAATGAGGGTGGAGTAGCCATCAGCACATATTGGCAATCCGTCGCGATGACTTTCTGATAGGCATCGAAGCCGTCGAAACATAGGTTCGCTGCGAGGCCGTAGTCTTTACCAGCGATTTCCGCCTGATTTTTGAAGGCATCGCCTACTGCGGTGACTTCCATTTCAAGTCCGAGGATTTTGCAGGCATCCATAAAATCCTTGAGCGCTCCCGTTCCGCGTCCGCCGCAGCCAATAAGTCCGACTTTCACTTTTTTGGCAGTTCCTGCGGAATTGGCTGCTAACACGGAACCTGCGGCGAGGCCGACTCCCAAAAGTGTGGTATTTCCGAGAAATGCACGGCGATTAATTAATGAATTCATAGATGAGTTGGTGTTTGTTAGGTCTGAAGCAAAACCAGTGGAGTTTTGAACTGAGTGACTATCGCCAACAAATCGTTTTTCTTTCGGAAAAAATCCCAGAGCTAGAAATTTTCCGATGGAATCGAGCGTTATGGGAATCCGATACCATGCCCACTCCGCACTATTGCTTGCTGATTTCTCTCGCCCTCATGCCATTCACTGCGGCAGAGAAATCCATTTTGTTCATTGCCGGTGCCAAAAGCCACGGTCCTGGCCAGCACGAACATCCCGCTGGCTGTGAACTGCTGGCCAAACACCTGCAACACAGCGGACTGGGCATCCAGGCCGAGGTCAGCTTAGGCTGGCCGCAAGATTCGGCCAAAATCAGCGCCGCTGATAGCCTTGTGATTTATGGTGATGGATTGGAATTTCACGTCGCCAAAGACCACGTGGCGGACCTGCGCAAGCACTACGACGCAGGAAAAGGCTTAGTCGTCATGCACTGGGCCCTAGAAAGCGGGATGCCCGAAATGGATCAATTATTCGATCTAGCAATCGGTGGCCATTTTGACACAGAGTGGTCAGTCAATCCGGTTTGGAAAATGAACCAACCGATTCTCGCCGACCATCCCGCAATGCAGGGAGTCGCCTCATTTGAGATCGAGGAGGAATTTTATTATCATATCCGCCTGCGCGATGGTATTCAGCCGCTTTTGCGCGCTGTGCCACCCGAGAGTTCATTGGGCGAAGACGGGCCACGCACAGGAAATCCAACAATCCGCAAAGAACTCGCAGACAAAGTCCCGCAAACTCTCGCATGGATTGCAGAAAACCCTAACAAGTCTCGCGGTTTCGGTTTTACAGGTGGTCATTTTCACCGTCATTGGGCCAATCCTGATTTCCGAAAATTGGTTCTCAACTCGATTGCTTGGACTGCTGGTGTTGAGATTCCCAAAGATGGAGTGATCGGAAAAGTCGCCCCAGCTACCGCCTATCAAACCATCGACGAAGCCATCGCCAAAGGTGATTTGGAAGATGTTAAAATCCACCTTTCTATCAATCCAGAAAACGCCAACAAAGGAGGCAAAGAAAAGTCCCGCCCACCGTTAGAACAAGCCGTGCTACGCAACAAAACAGAGATCGCCATGGCCTTGCTAGAAGCTGGCGCAGACCCTAACACCGCAAACAATTCCCAACGTACACCACTGCATTTTGCCATCGACCGAAACAACCCTGGACTCATCGCCGCGTTGATCAAGGCGGGTGCCAAGCCGAATCTGCGAGACAAAGATGGCTGGACTCCACTCCATCACGCGGCAGCAAAAAACCAGATCGAAACCACCAGAGCACTGCTCGTCGGCGGAGCCGATCCGATGACACTCAGCGCACTCGGCGGCACTCCCCTGCATGAGGCGGCTGCCAGCGGTGGCAAAGAGGTGATCCAACTCCTAATCGAACACAAGGTTGACCCCACCGTGGTTTCAAAACAAGGCGTCACCGCCATGGATCTAGCAAAACAATACAAGAATCAAGCAGCCATTGAGGCATTGACCGGCAACTGAACTTACGTTCTATCGGCCTGCTAGATCACTTGCGGACATCCACTTTGTAGTCGCCCAATGCCCACTGAATGCCAGCGAGATAATGACGGAGCACTTTGGCATTCCAGTAGATCTCATGGTTGTGGCCAAGCGAGCAATAGAACACGCGGCCTTTTTCCCAATGGCGCGCCCAAGCAATGCCAAAATCTTTATCAGTCCGCTTGATGCCAATACGCGTCATGTCGGTTTTCTCAGTATCCAAACGCAGTAACATGTGCACAGCCTTGGAGTCGTAAGGATCTTTGAGTTGATAGATTTCTTCCGGAAACTCGACGTTCTGTCCCTCGAACATCGCCACCAGCGGATGCTTTTCCTCACCAGGCTCCACCTTCACACTCACCATGCAATCTGCGTTCCAGGGATGGCCGTCGAAATATCCATTCACCATCACTCCATATTCAGGCCATTCATAACAGCAGTCAGTCGCGGCGTGGATACCAATGTAGCCGCGACCGGATTTGATAAATTTCATCAAGTTTTCCTTAAGCCGAGTCTCACGCGTCAAGGCATCCGCCTTCTCCGCATCGGTGAGCTTTTCCATTTCATCCTTGCTAGGAGCAAAGACATTCAGCGTGGGACTCAGGAAACAAATCGCGTCATATGTTTTCAGGCGATCCTCTTCAAAGTCGGCGATATCCTCCGAAATCACTGCTTCGAATGCACCGGTCTTGCGGCCCATTTCAGTGAGCGCGATCTTGCCGGTGGCGATAGAAGCGTGGCGAAAACCATTGGTTTTACTGAAAACGAGCAACTTCCGTGGTTGAGCAGGCTTGGCATATGGCTTGTCAGGCAAGGACTCGGTGATTTTCTCAAGGGCACCCGCGGGTGCCTCTTCTGCAACGGTGCATTGAGCAAGCACTAGAATAGTGGCGGTTGAGGCGAACAGACTTGATAGGATGTTTTTCATGATGAAATGGAAGTAGCAACTTCGGAAATCGAAACGACTACCCGGCAAGCCAATAGGATCTTTCAAGCATTTTCAACGCCATTTTCAAACCCTAGAAACCAATAACGTGCCAGCATTAGCATCGATCCCTCAAAATCAACAGATACCCTGAAGTGCCCGCAAAAATGGTTGTTGGATCCAGAGACATTCCCTCGCCAGACACCATTTAGAACTTCAGCCGTCTTCAGTTCTATCCAGTCCGGACTAAAGTCCAAAACTACATTGCATAACCGCAGCTCTCCTACACCTACCAATTACTCCAGCTCTCGCGCCCACTTCTCCGTCAATGGTCGCAGCCCTACTGCATCAAATCGATCACAACCAACCAACCGGGGGCAGTCCTAGATTTTTTACTATTTTCAAATATTCTAGGACCCCGGCTATCAGCCCAGCAAATCGAACGATTCGACCTAGCAAGGCACCCCTCGCCCAAATTCAGCCTCAATAAAAAATCAAAAAACACCTTGATTCGATCTGATACTACTGACCCCAGAGACGCCGATTGGGAAAAATCCCCCCAACTCGCCGCTCCGCCCGAAACCCTGCGCGGCCGCCATCGTCGAGCGATTCGGCCTGGCGGGCTGAGGGCGCTTCTTGGAAACCCCATGGACGGGACCAGAAGTATCAGGGCAAGCTCGAGGCTTTCATCTGCTTGCGAACTGCTGCGATCATCTTGGATTCGAACTGTGAGGCCTTCTGCTCGTGCTCCCTAGCTTGAACGGCGAGTTCATTCGCCTTGGCTGCGTTGCCCGAAGTCATGGACTCGCGATGCAATTGCAGCGCCGTCCGCTGTTCACGGAACATCCCGAGTTTCGACTCCGTGACCTCCTTGCCATGCAATTCGCTCAAGCGGAAAAACTCCGCACTGACTTCCGCTGGCACTTTGTATTTGTCGAAATTTCGCTGCTGCAAGGGTTGCTCGTGGCGCTCGAGATATGAAATCCCGCCGTCGTAGGTGACGATGATCTGATCGATGATCTGAATCTGACCGCGCAGTTGAGTCGAGCGGTCGCTGCTCCAGGTCGGCATCCCCTCTAACTGCATGCTGATTTTATCAAGCGGGGTGAAAAGTCCCTTTTCGTAAATGCATGTCGCGGTCACCGCATGGATCACCTGCTTTGTAAGTCCGGCGTGTTGGCGCGCCGAGCGGCCGAGCTGCTCGATGCCCGCGTTGCAGGCGAGTTCATTGGCGGGTTTTTGGGAATCAAAGTTCTCAAGGAACACCCGGTTATGCTCGGAAGTGGCTTTGGCAATGGCTTCGAAAGCGGTCACCACCTCTTGCTTCGAAGAAGAGGAAATTTTGATCTCGTCCGCGATCGAACCCTTGTTCCGGGCTCTCACGACTTCGACAAGCTTGTCGCAGGACGAAAGGAAAAGGATGGCCAAAACAGTTGTAAGGGTGAGGCGTAGCATGGCTACGGAACCATACGGTCTGGAGGTTCAGAATCCCAGAAATATTTCAGATTATTAAGAAGGGACAGTCCTTTTATAAAAAAGCTTGTTGACACGATATTGAATTTGCGTAGTTTTGCGGCATGAGGCGTGCGCGTTGGATTGTTTCTCCGAAAGTTGAGTCGTTGAAGCC
>ENA-OFCF01000327-OFCF01000327.1-metagenomes-genome-assembly--contig:-NODE-327-length-21486-cov-3.871961_pt1 | contig 21486 bp, 18 predicted proteins | sample MGYA00153387_OFCF01 | MGnify analysis MGYA00153387
GAGCAGTCCATGCCCTGCAGCTGACTCCCCGGCGCGCGCGCATCGGCGATCGCGCTCGTGAGCGCGGCTTGAATGGCCTCTTGGGTGAAGCGGGGGGAGACATCTTGCGGTGTCGCAATCGGCTCGCCATGCTCGTCTCGCGCATCGGCACTGCACGCCTCCGCTGCACGCTGGTGAATGCCAGCCGCCTGGCGTGTCCGTGCGAGTTCTTCCACCCATGGGGCGCACGATATCGGCGCTTCCGTGGGGACAGGGAGTTCATCGAGCAGGGCGTCTTCGGCTGCCACCACTTCGCTGGGGGTCGCGATGCGCGTGCGTGTGTCGCGGGCGCGGCTCCAGCTCGGCGACGCGGCGGTGGCCGGGGCGAAGCCCCTGTTGCCCGACAACCCCCAGCTGTACGTCGGTATCGGGCGGCGCTGGAACGACTTCGGCAGGCACTTCGAATTGCAGAGCACGCTCAACCAGCCGATCGAGATCGGCGGCGAGCGCGGCCTGCGGATCAAGTCCGGCCGGCGCTACCGCGATTATCTCGACAAGGAGCTCGCGCAGATCCAGTGGGAGGTCCACGCGAACGTCCACTACGCCTACAACATGGCCGTGCTGGCGCGAGAGCGAGCGGTCACGGCGGAGCGCACGCAGGCGTTCTCGATGCGGCTGTTGGAGGTCGGGCAGCGACGGGCGCAGGCGGGCGAGATCTCCGGCCTGCGCGTACGGGTCGCCACTGGCGAGCTGGCCCAGGCGCGGCAAGCCAAGCTCAACGCGGATCTCGAGTATCGCCTCGCGTGCATTCACCTCAGCGAGCTCGCGGGCTTCCCTCCGGGACAGCTGGTGACGCCGGCCGGCAACCTGCCGGCGCCGATCCGTGCGAGTACGGCGGCCGACCTGATCGCGCGCGTGCAACAGGAGCACCCGGCGCTGCGGGCACGCGCTGCCGCGGTCACCCTCGGCCACGCGCGCGTCAGCTCGGCGGACCGCGATGGCCTGCCCGAGCCGCAGGTCGGCGTGTATATCGGCCGCGAGTTCGAGCCGGGTGCCGCGAGCGCCTCGAAGATCGCCATGTTCATGTTCACGTTGCCGCTGCCGCTGTGGAAGCGTAACCAGGCCAACCGCGCCCAGACGCGGGCCGAGCTGACGGTCGCCGAGCAGGAGCTGGAGGCCACGCGCTATGGCCTGGCCCTGAGCGCGTTGCGAGCGGTCGACGCCCTCAACACCGCGGCCGAGCGCGTGCGCACCTACTCGAGCGAGGTCGTGCCGCGCTTCCAGGAGAACCTCAACTTACTACAGCGGGCCTTCGAGCTCGGCGAGGTCGACATCCTCGAGGTGTTCGTGGCTCGTGAGAATTTCTTGCGCATCCAGACCGAGGCGCTCGACGCCTATCGGTCGTACTTCGACGCCGAGTACACCCTCGAGACGATCCTCGGCAGCCCGCTGCAGTCGATCGCGGCCGGTTGAGCCTGCCATGACCTCCACCATCATGGTACGATGCAGCATGCGCCGCAGTCCCGCCCGCTCACGCCGGCTCGCTGTCCTCGTATCGGTAGCGATCGCCTCGCCGATGGCTTCGCTGCCGGCTTCGGCCCAGGAGCCTGCGATCCGGCCCGCGCCGGCGGGACTGCACGATCCCTCGGCCACGGCCGCGTACACCGATGCGCAGGGCTTGATGCGCAGCCGCGACTTCAGCGAGGCGGTGGCACGCCTCGACCTGGCGATCGAGATGGAGCCGAACTGGTCCGCGCCGCTCGTGCTGCGCGCGCAGGCGTTCGGCGAGCTGGCCCAGCGTTACAGGCCGAGCGAGGCGTTCCTGATGGCCCAGGCGGCGGACCTCGAGCGGCTGGTGGCGATCGAGCCCGGGCTCGACGGTGCGGCCCGGCAACAGCAGGTCGCGCTGCTGCGCAAGCAGGCGCGTGACGCCCGCGAGGTCGAGCAGCGGCGCCGCAAGCTGACCAAGCCGGCGATCCTGGTGATCACGGCGAGCACCGCATTGATCGCCAGCGGCGCGTTCATGCTGGGCTTCATCCCGGCGACCAAGATCGACGCGCTCAACCAGCGTCGCTATGTCTATACCGGCGCGACGATGCTGGCGCTGGGGGTCGCCATGGCGGTCCCGGCGATCACCCTCGGCGTGCTCGCCGGGCGACAGGGCAAGCGCGACTCGTCGCTCGCCGAGTTCAACGTGCGCACCGATCGCCCGCAGGCCGACGTGGCCCTCGCACCGCAGTACGTCCCCGGCGGCGGCGGCATGGCCCTGCGCCTGCGCTTTTAGTATCATCGCCCGGTGCGCGCCTCCGTTCGGATCCTGTCCCGCTCCATCCTCGGCGTGGCCGTCGGCCTGAGCGGTACGGTCGCCCGTGCGGCAGACACCGAGGGCGTCAAGCAGGCGCTGGAGCTGCGGACCAAACTCGAGCTGGACGAGCTTTGGCGCGAGTATCAGCGCAAGGCCGACACTCGCCCGTTCGCGCAGTTCGTCGAGGTGAAGTATCGCAAGCGACGCGACGTGGGTCGCGGCCTGGTGTTCGGCGGCGCCGGCGTGGGCCTGATCGGCGCGGCGGTGTTCTTCCTCGCGCTCCCGCGTACTGACTCGAATGCTGCCACCTACGCCTCCTATCCGCTGATGGGCGCCTCGGTGGTGATGATGATCGTCGGCGGCGTGCTGTGGCGAAAGAACTTTCGCCGGCTCGAGCGGCTCGAGCCCGACGGCTACGCGCTCGGACCTCGCGGGCGCCTGCGCTTACAGTCCGCGGGCCCGGTCGCGCTGCCTCGGGGCGCCGGCGTAAGCTTCGGCCTCGCGTTCTGATCCACCTCGCGTTCTGATCCACGGAGTACGACGCCGGGTGCGGGCCGACGAGGCCGTTCGCGTCTGACGGCGTTCGCCGATGTCAGGTCCGTCGGCGCGGGCGCTGGAGTCCGGCGAGGCCGAACATCGCCAGGGTCAGCAATGCCGCGGGCGCGGGCGGGCTGGTGTCGCAATAGCAGGTCGGGTCGGAGCCGGACACGCCGCTGTCGTAGCCGAAGGTCCCCTGCGACTCGGGGTCGGGGCGCTTCTCGGCGGCGACGGGGCCAAAGCCTCCCTCCCACATCAGCACGCTCGGACCCGTCGGCAGGGCGCCCTCGGTGCGGCCCTCGACCGGGGCCGCGTCGAGCAGCGTGACGGCGCGGTCGTCCGTGACGGCGAGCGCGGTGAGGTCGGTGCGCATGTCATCGGCGTCGAGCTGCTGCCACGAGCGACGGCCGCCGAAGTCGGCGGCGACGACCTGGAAGAAGCCGGCCATGCGCCCGAGCGACTCGGTCATGGCGACATCGTCGGCGGCGCCGAGGCTATGGCTGGCGGCGCCGGCGAGGTAGACATTGCCGTGCACATCGGCGGCGATCGCCCTCGGGCGGACCACCGAGTCGGCCGCGGGCAGCACAAAGTATTGGCCGACCATGTGCTCACCGGCCGTGGTGAAGCGGGCGAAGTAGGCGAACTGCGCCGGGTTCGCGGTCTCGGGGTCGGTGTACATGTCGAAGGAGACGTTCTCGGCGGCGATGCCGGGCTGGCCTGGACGACCGCGGAAGAGGTCGTCGCGACCCTCGACCTCCGCGAGCAGATAAAGGAGGCCGTCGTTGCCACGGGCGACCGCGACGCCGCGGGTGCTCGCGGGGTCGTCGTGATGACCGCACAGCTCGGCCTCGGTCGCGTGACCGTACGCGTGCCAGCGCGGCGAGCCGTCGTGTGCAAAGGCTGAGAGCGCGGCGACGTCGATCTGCTCGCCACAGGCGCGGCGGCTGCTCCAGCCGGTCGTGATGACCAGCGCGGCATCATCGACGACCGCGAGGCCGCGAAGGACCTCGTGATCCGGCCGGGTCTGGCCGAGCGCATGCCCCTGCGCGGAGAACACGTGCAAGACCCCGCCCGCGAGCGCGGCGACGGTCCCCTGCTCACCGACCGCGACGCGAAGCTCGCCCGGGCCGGCGGTCAACGGACGCTGCCACAACGGCTCGAAGTCGGGGCCGAGCACGGTAAGGCCGGCCGCGCCGCCGACGATGATGTTGTGGGTGCTGCGATCGACCGCGAGGGCCTCGATGCTGCTGTCGAGGGTCCGCGCGGGACCCGAGCGCTCACCGAAGTTATCGAGGCGGACGAGGGTGCCTTGCCCGTTGCGCATGCTCGCGACGATGAGACCGGAGGATCCGTCGTCGAGGTCGATCGCCACGGGCTGTCCGCCGAGGTCGGCGCCGAGGCCGGGCGACGCGACGATGTCGAGGATGTCGTGGCCGTGCGCGGCGCTGGCGGGGCTGCTGACAGTGAGCAGCCCGAGGACGAGGAGCGGGGGCGTCAGCGCGGAGAGACCAGCGTACATACAGTGTCCTTTGTCGTTCGATCGCTGCGTGCGGCTCATGGTGTCACCCCCACGTAAATGTCGCCGGTTTGTACGGAGATCGCCAGCGACGCGGTCGCGGCGGGGTCGCAGGTGATGCCGGTGTTGTCGACGGCGCCATCGGCGGTCGTGAAGTCGCAACGATACGTGCCCGCGGGCAGCGTCAGCGTGACGTCGCCCGACTCCACCGCGATCTGCATAGTCTCGGGCGGGTCGAGCCAGTCGATCGTGACGGCGCCGGAGGTGAGGCTGAGGTCGAAGGTCGGGCTGCGCAGGCCGACGCCGGTGAAGTCTCCGGCCTCGACCTCGGCCTCGACCTCGGCGTCGACGCCGGTCAACTTGACGTTGCCGCTGTGGCTGTGGATCTCGATCTCCGTGCCGAGCGGGACCTCGGTGAAGAAGTTGGCGTTGCACAGCCCGTCGCCGTCGCAGTCCATGATCGCGTGGAGCACGTCGCCGTCGAGCGTGTGGCCGACATCCTTGATGCTGGTCTCGTAGCCGGTCAGGTAATACGCGGAGTTGATCGCGTTGCGCTTGAACGCGTAGACCTCGACGGAGCCGCTGTCGATGTCATAAATGACGCGCCGCACCGGCTCCAGGATCAGCTCGCGGTTGGTGATGTCGTAGATGACGACCCCACAGGCGGTGAGTAACAGCGGCGCGAGCAGGATGTGACGGAGCAGGCTCGCCATATGGTCAGGTCCCCGTCACCGTGATGTCGCCGTCGCCGACCTGGACGTCGAGGATCGCAGCGGCGGCGTCGTTGCACGTGATGCCGGTGTTGGTGACCGTGCCGCCGGCCGAGAGCGCGCAGCGATACTCGCCGGCGGGTAGCTCGAGGGTGACGTTGCCCTCCTTCACGTCGATCGTGACGGCCTCCGGCGCGGTTGCGAAGTCGGCGGTGATCTCGGCGGTCTCGGCGTTGACGGTGAAGTTGGGGGACGCGAGGCGCACCCCCTTCACCCTGCCGGACACAAAGTTGAGGTCGATGTCGCCTTCGAGGTAACCGATGCGGATCAGGGCCTCGGCCATGTCGACCTCGAAGTCGATGCCGAGCGGCAGCTCGAACATGTGGTCGAAGCTGCAATTGCCCTCGTACTTGCAGCGCGCCTCGAGCGTGAGGACGCCGTCTGCGACGGCGTTGTTGGCGTCGGTGAGGTCGCCGAGGCTCGGCTCGAACGCGAATGTGTGGCGCTTGAGCAGGATCGCCTGGCGGTCGTACATCGTCGCGTCGATGGTGCCGTCGTCGACGCCGAGCACGATGCGGTCGACCTTGCCGGTGATGAGGACCGTCTCGGTGAAGTCGAGGGCGAAGCCACACTTGCCCGGGCCCGTGACGACGGGGAGGGCGAGCACGGCGACGGCGAGGGAGGCGAGGTTGCGGGTGGATCTCGTCATGGTGGTCACCGGGGGCGGATCTCCTCGATGCGGCCGGTCACGGAGAGGACGTCGATCTCGGCCTGGATGACGGCCTCGAGCATGTCGATGTGGGTCAGCTTGACCTCGAAGCGGGCCCGGGTGGCGTCGAGCAATTCGATGAGCTGGGTTTGACCGCTCCTGAAGCTGTCCTCGGCCATCTGCTGCAGGGTGGGTATCTTCGAGAAGACCTCCTGCTCGAAGGTAGCGACGGCTTTGCGGCGGTGTTCGAGCAGACGCATGGCGCGCTTGAGCTCGGCCTGGGTCTCGGCGATGACGGTGTCTTTTTGCAGGCGGGACTGTGCACTGCGCGCGTTGGCTCGCGCGAGCAGGCCCTGGCCCCAGTCGAACAGGGGGATCGGGACGGTGAGGCCGACGGTGGTCGAGACCGAGTAATAGTTCTGGATCGCGACGGTGCCGACGGTGATCGAGGGGACGGGCCAGCGCTCGCGCTTGGCGAGGTCGATACCCTTGACGGCGTAGGCCTCCTCGCGGCGCGCGGCCTCGATGCCGGGCTGGGTCCGCTCGATCTCCGGCCACATCTGGTCGGGGTCGCCGTGGATGCCGAGCTCCTTCAGGTCGCCCTCGGCGCGCGGGTACCACGACGGCACGCCGAGCAGGATGCCGAGGCGTCCGGCGATGTCCTGGGCCTGGGCCTCCTCCTCGGCGCGGCGCGCCTTCCAGGAGGAGGTCTCGATGGCGATGCGGACGCTGTCGTACTCGGTCTCGACGCCGGACCGCTTGCGCTCGACGATGACGTTCTGGACGCGTCCGAGGTCGACGATCGCCTCGTCGAGGATCTCGACGCGCTCCTGAGCGGCCTGCAACTCGACGAAGCGGGCGCGCGCCTCGTGGGCGAGGTCGTGGAAGTTGGAGCGGACGTTGGCCTCGGCCGAGCGGATGCCGACGTCGGCGGTCTTGACCCGCATGCGCCGCTGGCCGGCGATCAGCAGCGGCAAGGTGACGTTGGCGTAGTAGGTCGCCACGCCGTTTTGGTTGAACCCCTGGTTCAAGTACAAGATCGCCAGGTTGAGCACCGGGTTGGGCAGCACGCGGGCGGCCTGACTCTCGGACTTGGCGATGTCGACCTCGTACTGGACCACCTTGTAGCGCGGGCTGCGGCGCTTGAGGATGTCGAAGACCTCGGCCAAGGTGACGCTGTCCTTGACCTCGATGGCCTCGATGGCCGCAGGTGGTGGGTCGGCCGCGCGGGCGGGCGGGCGGACGTCGTTGGGGTTGGTACCGGGCTGGGGCTGCGGTCCGAACGGTGACGGGGCGGCCGTCGCCAGAGACGGCGCGCAGAGACCGGTGGCGACGACGAGCGTCAGGAGCTTCGCTGGAAGGCTGTTCACGGGGGTGCGTCCGTCGTCAGATGGCATGTTCGGGGGGCGGGATGACGTCCGAGGTCATCGAGGGCAGCTCGTCCTCGGGGTCTTGCGGACCGGCCAGGCGGCGCGGGGTCACGAGGGTGTAGATCGCGGGCAACACGAACAGGGCGACGAACAGGGTGGTCGCCATGCCGCCGATGATGACCACGGCGAACGGCTTCTGCGTCTCGCTGCCGAGGCCGGTGGAGATCGCCATCGGCATGAGGCCCGACATCGCCAGCAGCGCGGTCATCAGCAGGGCGCGCAGTCGGGTGACCGCCCCCTCGATGACGGCGGTGCGCAGCTCGACGCCCTCCAGGCGCAGGTTGTCGACGGCGCTCACGATCAACAGGCCGGCGAGCGAGACCTGGCCGAGGAGGGCGATGAAGCCGACCGCGGCGCTGACGGACAGCGGGATGCCAGTGGCGTACAGGGCGAAGATGCCACCGCTGAGCGCGAAGGGCGTGCACAGGATGACGGCGAGCGCGCTGGTGCCGGAGCCGAGGGCGCCGTAGAGCAGGGCGAGGACGATGAGGAGGGCGATCGGGACGATGAACTGGAGGCGCGCCATGGCGCGTTGCTGGTTCTCGAACTCGCCGCCCCACACCAGGAACTGGCCCTCGGGGACCTTGACCTTCTCGGTGACGACCTTGATCGCCTCGTCGACGGTCGAGCCCATGTCGCGGCCCTCGACGTTGAACTTGAGGGCGAGGTAGCGGCTGTTGGCCTCGCGGATGACGGAGGCGCGGCCGGCGGCGATCGAGATTTCGGCGAGCTCGTGCAGGGGGATGCGGCCGCCGGCGGACGAGGGGATCAGGAGGTCCTTGATGCGGTCGACGTCGGCCTTCTCGATGACGGGCAGGCGGACGCGCACGGGCACGAGGCGCTCGCCCTGCCACATGTTGGTGACGATGCGACCGGCCATCGCGGTCTCGATGACGGTGCTCGCGGTGTCGACGCTGATCCCGCTGCGGGCCAGGGCCCCGCGGTCGAAGTTGATCTGCAGCTGCGGCACGCTCGAGTCGCGATAGAGGCCGAGGTCGACGACCCCGGGCACGGCCTCGATGGCGTCGATGACGTTCATCAGGGTGCCGCGCATCTCCAGCAGGTCGGAGCCGAACACCTTGACGACGATCTTGCCGCGGACGCCGCTGACGGCCTCCTCGACGCTGTCCTTGATCGGCTGCGAGAAGTTGAAGCGCACGCCGGGGATCTTGCTCAGCGAGGCGCGGATGTCGTCGATCAGCTGCTCCTTGCTGAGGTTGGCCCGCCACTCATCCTTGGGCTTGAGGCGCGCGAACACCTTGGCCATGTTGGTGCCCTCGTTGTCGAGGCCGTCCTCCGGGCGGCCCTGCTCCGAGGGGGTGCTCGTGACCTCCGGGAACTCCATGATGCGGCGCCGGACCTCCGCGAGGACGTTCTGGCCGCTCGTCAGCGAGATGCTCGGGGGCATCTCGACGAAGATGTAGAGGTCGCCCTCGTCGAGCTCGGGCAGGAACTCGGTGCCGACGCGCGAGCCGACGAGGGTGGCGCCGACCAGCAGGGCCAGGCCGAGCGCGGCAGGGACCAGGCGCACGCGTAACAACAGGCCCAGGACGCTGCGGTAGCCGCGGCGCAGGTACTCGAGGCTGCGCGGCTCCTTGATGTCGGCGTCCTTGGGCCGCATGAAGATGGCGCACAGGGCCGGGACGACGGTCAGCGAGAACACCAGCGCACCTATCAACGCGAAGCTGTAGGTCAGCGCGAGCGGGCGGAAGATGCGGCCCTCGACGCTCTCGAGCGCGAACACGGGGATCAGCGCGGCGATGATGATCGCCATCGCGTAGAAGGTCGGGCGCGACACGTCGATCGCGGAGCGGGCGACGAGGCCGAGCACCTCGCGCTTGGTCTTCGGACGGACGATGTGGGCCTGGTGATAGACGTTCTCGACGAGCACGACGGCGCCGTCGACGATGATGCCGAAGTCGATCGCGCCCATCGAGATCAAGTTGGCCGGCAGGCCGAGCAGGTACAGGCCGGCGAACGCGCTCAGGAGCGACAATGGGATGATCGAGGCGACGATCAGCGACCCGCGCATGCTCCGCAGGAACAGCCAGACGATCGCGATGATCAGCAGGAAGCCGTGCAGCAGGTTGTCGTTGACGGTGTGCAGGGTGTAGGCGATGAGCACGCTGCGGTCGTACATCGGCTCGATCGTCATGCCCTCGGGGAGGACCTTGGCGTTGAGCTCGTCGATCTTGGTGTGCAGCGCCTGCAACACCGTGTCGGGGTTCTCGCCGCGACGCAGGAGGACGATGCCCTCGACGATGTCGCGCTTGTCGTTGTAGCCGACGGTGCCCTGGCGCGGTGTATAGGCCTGGATCACGCGGGTGACGTCGCCGACGGTGACCGGGGTGCCGTCCTCGCTGTCGATCACGACGTCCTCGACGTCCTTGGCGGTGCGCAGGTAGCCGATGCCGCGGATGACCAGCTGCTGGTCGCCGTGGGCCTGGAAGCCGCCGCCGACGTTCTTGTTGGACTTCTCGAGGGCCTCGCTGATGTCGGCGAGCGTCAGGCCGTAGGCGGCCATGCGCGCGGGGTCGACCTCGACGTGCAGCTCCTTGAGGTAGCCGCCCATGCCGACGACGTCGGCGACGCCGGGCACCTGCTTGAGGATGCGCGCGACGGTCCACTCCTGCTCGGAGCGCATGTCGTAGAGCGAGTGGCGGTCGCTGACGAGGCGGTAGTAATAGACCTTGCCGAGCGGGGTGGCGTCGGGGGCGACGCGAACCTCGGCTGACGCGGGGATCTCGACGCCGGTGAGGCGCTCGGCGACGCGTGTGCGGGCCTGGAAGGCGTCGGCGCCGTCCTCGAAGACGCACCAGATGATCGAGAGCCCGAACAGGCTCTCGCTGCGCATCTGGATCATCTTCGGCGTGCCGTTGAGGGCGCGCTCGAGCGGGATGGTGATCTGGCGCTCGACCTCCTCGGGGGCGAGGCCGGACAGCTGGGCGACGACGTTGACCTGGACGTTGGTGACATCCGGATAGGCCTCGATCGGGGTCTTGAGGTAGGCGGAGAGACCGTACGCGGCCACCAGGAGGGTGACGACGACGGCGACGAAGCGCTTTTGGATGCAAGCGCGAATCAGTGCGCGGATCATGGTCGGCTCCGGTCCAGGTCAGAGGAGAAGCTGGGCCGCGGCGTCCAGCAGGAGGGCGCCGTCGACGGCGACGCGCTCGCCGGGCTTGAGGCCCGACAGGATCTGCACGTACTCGCCGAAGGTGTAGCCGAGCAGCACGTCGCGGCGGATGAACACGCTGTCGCCCTGGTCGACGTAGACGACGGTGCTGCTGCCGTCCTTGATCAGCACGGCGCCCTTGGGCACGGTGACGCCCTCCTCCGCGGGCGCCTGGATGTTGGCGCGGGCGAACATGCCGGGCGTGAGGTTGACGTTCTCGTCGTCGATCTTGACGTAGACGGGGGCGCGGCGCAGGCCGGTGTCGACGAGCACGCCGAGCGCCTCGACGTGGCCGGGGACGCCCTGCTTGAGCGAGGCGAACTCGAGGGTGACCTTGGAGCCGGCGCGGATGAACTGGAGGTCGTCCTGGAACACCTCGGCGACGACCCACAGGTCCTTGGGGTTGCCGATCTCGACCAGGGGCTCGTCGTTGGGGGTGACCTGGGCGCCGGGGGTCGCGTAGCGGCGCAGGACGGTGCCCTCGATCTGGGCGGTGACGATGACGGTGCCGCCGCTGCTCTTGCCGAGCAAAGACACGGCCTTTTGCGCGTGGCGCAACTGGGCCTGGACCTCCTCCATGTGATGCTGGGCGATCACCTTCTCGTATTCGCGGCCGACGCCCTTGGCGACCATCTGCGACTGGCGCTCGTAGTTGTCCTTGGCGGCGGTCAGCTCGATGCGGGCCCGCGCGAGGTCCATGTGGAAGCCGGACGCCTCGGGGCTGGCGATCGTGACCAGCGGGTCGCCGACCTTGACCCTGGCGCCGGCCTCGACGTGCAACTTCATGACGCGGCCGGGGATCGGCGCGCCGACCTTGGACACGGCACCGTCGCGGAAGGCGACCCGCGCCGGGGCCCGGATGACCGCGTGCTCGGGCTCGAGGCTGACGGCCTCCACCTTGACGTAGGCCATCGAGGCCGGGCTCAGGCGCACCTCTCCCTCGTTGGCCCCTGCCAGGACCTGGGGCTGGGCCTCGGGGGCCGGCTCCGGGGCGGTGCCCTTGGCCCCGCTGCAGGCGCTGAGCGCGAGGCTCACCGCGAACTGAATGCTCCACACCTTGCCCGATAATTTCCCGAACATCGCAAACACTCCCTGACACGCCGGCTACGGCGCGCAATATCGATTGGCAGACCCCGTGTCCGCGTCCCGGCGATGGCCCGGGTCGGATCTCCGGCAACACGAAACCTGGACACGCCGCGGCCTCCATTCCGGGGGTCGGTCGAATCCATCATCGTGCAGTTGTGAGGGCCAGCAAACTGGCCGACGGACGCCTCGGGCTCCCGGGCGCGCCGGACCGACGCCATTCAGGCGAACGATCGACGGGCCGCGGAGCGATCAGGCGGGCATCGGGGGACCGCGAGGATAGAGACCTCCGGGGGATCGCGTGCGAATGGGAAATTGCAGCGCAGGGAACGTGCCGGCATCGAGCGCCTGGAGCTTTGCGAACGCGAAGTCACCGATGCGGGGTCCCGTGAGCGCGTGGGTCCCACCGCGTGGCGCAGTGCGCTCGCCCGACTCCTGCTTGGAGATGAAGGGCGTGTCGTGCAGCTCGGGGGCACAAAAGGCCTCGAGCTCGCGGCTCGGCGGCGGCGTCGTCGGCGTGGCGGTGGAGAACATCAATGCGGTGGCGACTGCGATCAGCAGCGCCAGCACAGTTCTCCATCTCGCCCCGAGTTCCTTCAGCATTGGAACGACGCCACGCTATCACACGGAGCCTGCGTCAACCGTCGAGCCTTGCGTCGAGAAGACGTGAGCTTTGTTGTCTGCAACGGCACGGACATTAGTCCGCGCGCGCTCCCAGCAGCACGCCGCGTTCGCCGAGGTCGGCGAGGAAGCCAGCCATGGCCGCGAGGAACTCGTCGTTCATCGGCTCGTCGATGTCCGTGCACGCGCCCGCGAGCGCGACCTGCAAGCCCTCGCCAGCGAGCAGTCGGATGCACAGGGCTGCTGCCCGCGGGGTCAGCTCGAGCAGGCGGACTTTGAGGCTCTCACGGTCGCGGTAGGCGAGGATCGCGGTCGGCTCGGCCGCGGGCGGCATCGGCGGGTCGCCGGGGAGGCGGTGCACGGCGAACGCGTAGCGACGCACGCGGGCGCTGCCGTCGAGCTGGACCGGGCGCTCGAGGGCGAGAGGGAGGTCGCTCGCCGGCTCGCCACCGAGCGGCGTATTGGTGACGTCGCTGTCGAGCCACTCGTGGGCGGCGAGGTCGGCGAGGTGGGGCGGGAGGCCGGGGTCGGCGCGCCAGCGGGGCGCGGCCCAGGCGACGAACTCGCCAGGGATGTCCCGGAAGTAGACGGTGCTGGGCGCCGCCTCGGCCATGAACGCGGCGATCTCGGCGCGCAGGCGGGGCTTGCCGAGATCGGCGGCCGTGCGCGGCAAATGGTCCTCGACGACCCCACGCAGGCGGCTGTGGACCATCGTGCGATACATGAGGAGCCGCGCGCGCTGCTGGGCGAGGGGGTCGTCCGGCGGGAGGTCGTGCTCCGCGAGCCAGCCCGGGAGATCGGCCGCGATGCGGTCCGGCGCGTCGAGCTCGCACATCGCCGCGCTGAAGGCCCGCAGGGTCGCGGCGTCGGAGCTGGCCTTCGGGTCAGGTGAGGTCGACGGTGTGGATATGGATGACGTCATTGCCCGCCCCGGCGGGCCAGAGCCGCGTCGTACACGTCTTGCAGCCGGTCGCGCTCGGCGAGCAGGGTCGGCAGGTCCGGGATGTTACCGTCCCACTCGAACAGCACGGGCACGGGCCCGGTGCGCTCGACGACCCAGGCCAGCAGCGCGTCGACCTCGGGCCGCACGGGTGCGCCGTGGGTGTCGATGATGACGGTCTCGCTGGCGTCCCAGAACTCGTGGCCGGCGACGTGCATCTGGACAACGCGCTCGAGCGGGATCTTCGCCAGCCAGGCCTGCGCGTCGAAGCCGTGGTTCTGCGCGTTGACGAAGACGTTGTTGACGTCGAGCAGCAGCGAGCAATCTGCGCGCTCCAGAAGCTCCGTGATGAAGTCGGTCTCGTCGAGCGCGGAGCTGCCGAGCGGGAGATAATAGCTGATGTTCTCGACCGCCATCGGTCGCTCGAGGCGGTCGGCAGCCTCACGTACGCGGTCGGCGATGCGACGCGCCGAGGCCGGAGTGAACGGCACCGGGAGCAGGTCGTGCAGGGCCTTGCCGTCGACGCCGCAGAAGCACAGGTGGTCGGAGTGCCAGCGGGTCCGGGTCGCGTCGACGCGGTCGAGGAACGGCCGCAGTTGCGCGAAGTACCCGGGGTCGTGGGGCTCGAGGCCGCCGAGCGACATCGCCAGGCCATGGGTGAGGATCGGGAAGCGGTCGGCGATGCGTGCGAGGCGGGCGGGGCCGGCTCCGCCGCGATGCATGTAATTCTCCGGGGAGATCTCGAAGAAGGGGACGCGACCGTCGGCCTCGCCCTCGTCGATCTTCGCCGCGAAGCTGCCACGCAGGCCGATGCCCACGCCGGTGGGGATGTCGTCGGAGCCGGGGCGCATCTTGGAGGCTGGATTCTACAACGTAACAACGGCCAGGACCTCCCGAAGGAGTTCCTGGCCGCGGACCCCGAGGGGTCGAGTCGACTGGATCATGGCGGACCACCTGGCCCAAAGGCCAGGAATGGTCCATCCGACTCAGTTGGCGGCCGGGGGGGCGGCAGCGGCGTCGCCCTCGGGGGCCGGGGCATCGCCACCCGGGGCGTCGGCCGGGGCGTCGCCGCCGGGGGCATCCTTGGCGCCCTTGCAGCTGCCGTCGCCGCCGGCGCCCTTGCAGGAGCCGTCGGCGGGCTTGGCGGAGTCACCGGCGGGGGTCTCGGTGCCTTCCTTGTTCTTGTTGCAGCCGACGAGGGCGAACGAGGTGGAACCGAGGATGGCGAGGGTGGCGGCGATGTGCTTGACGTTCATGATGATTACTCCGTGTGTGTGCTTGGGGGTGACGTGACGCGCGACCGGGCCGTTGCGACCCGGAGTGCCCGTTTAGTCGAGTGGCCAGAGGACCGCGCGCCGGGACCTCCAACGAACGATGCTCACGGGCCCGCGGTTACGGTGCGGGCTGCGTGAAGATCGCGCGACGGATTTTGGCGAGGGAAGCGGACTCATCCAGCGTTGGATCCCCGTCTACCACAACCACCCCGAGCTTCCTATAGATCGTGGACAACTCCGGGAACCCGGCGCTGCGCAAGATCGGGCCGCTCAGGGCCTCGAGGCTCGGCCGTGAAGTGGTGGCTGCGGGGGTCGCAGGGCTCGCGTCGTCCATGGCCCGCAAGACCTGCTGCGCCGGCCAGATCCGCGGGGTGTCGGCGCAACAACGTTGTATGTGACGCATCGCCGCGTCGAGCGAGCTGCCGGCCTCGCGCAAGGCGATGTCGGCCATCAGCGCGAACGCGGCCCCACTCCAGTAGACCCGCTGATACGCATGATTTTCGTGCATGTCCCGGCTCTCCTCGGCGAGGCTCTGGCCCGCGCCCGAACGAGCGCCGCGGGCGAAGCCGGCCAGCAACGCGCTCCAGGCGGCTCGCTCGTCCTGAAAGCCCGCACGCGCGCTCAGGACCTCGGTGTAGTAGGTGACGAAGCCCTCGGACAGCCAGGCGTCCTCGTGCTGGACGAAGGGCATGCCGTGATGGAGAAATTCGTGGATCGCGACCCACTCGCCGGGAAATCGCGCGTCCTCGACCTCGCTGGAGATAAGCAGCTGGACCGCCGGGCCGCCGCCGCGCAGGGCCATGCCGAAGTACACCGGGTCGCCGCCGCCCGGGTATGGCACGACGATGACCTGCACATGGGGGACCGGAAAACGGCCGTCATAGAGTTTTGCGACGGTCGCGGCCGCGACAGTGAGCCACCGTCGCAGCCCCTCGTCGGAGATCTCGCGCGGCAGATCCATCACCGCGACCTCGAACTCGGACCCGGCCGCGGTGAAGCGCAGCGCATGAAAGTCGCCGAGCACGACCTGCGAGGCCCAGCGAAACGCGGTCCACGGCAAGCGATACCGGCTCTCTCGGGGTCGTCGGCCATCCGCGGCCGCCCGCGGCCACGGCACGGAGGCGGCCATCTTCGCCGGGAGGTCGAAGGCGAGGGTGACCTCGGCCTCCTGATACAGATCTTCCGGCCGCCACAGCCAGAGATGTGGGCTGGTGGCCACGATGCGCACCATGTGCCGCGCGACGACCTCGTCGGCCATGCGCGCGAGGTCGACCGCGTAGCGCACGCACTTGCCCCGGGCGTCGCCGGCCATGATCTTGCCGGACTCGCGGTCGATCTCCAGGGCCCGGCCGCTGGCGGTGGCCGACAGCAGATAGTCCGCGGCACCATCCTCGTCGGCGACCAGCGTCGCGGGGATCCGGTCGTCAAAGCACAGCTCGATGTCGAGGCGGTCGAGCGTGGCCGAGGGCTCGACCGTGTAGTGCCAGCCCCGCGGACCCCGGGCGCCTCCGAGGTGCGTGCAGCCCAGCGCGAACAGCAGCAGGAGCAGGCCGACCCACGGCAGTCGCGGCAGTCGCGACCCTTGCTGCGCGCCCGGTGACACGGCGCCATGGTAGCCTGGGTCGCCATGCATGTGCAGGCCGAGGTCGTACTCGAGGAGTGGACCCGCCTGCTCGGGTCGGCGGAGGCGGGCCCATGAGCGGAGTTCGCGGCGGCGCGCTCTACATCATGATCGTCCTGACGACGATCAACTTCCTCAATTACATCGACCAGCGGCTGCTCAGCGCGGTGCTCGAGCGCATCAAGCTCGAGTGGTTCCTGACCGACGCGCAGACCGGCCTGCTCGGCAGCGTATTCGTCATCGTCTACACGCTGACGGCCCCGATCGGGTACCTCGGCGACCGCATGCGCCGCAAGAACCTGATCGCCGGCGGCGTGCTGCTGTGGAGCCTGGCGACCGTCGCCGCCGCGTTCGCCCGCAACTATCACGAGCTGTTGCTCGCGCGGGCGGTGCTCGGCGTCGGCGAGGCCTGCTACGCCACGATCGCGCCGTCGATCATCGCCGACCTCTACAGCAAGGACCTGCGCAGCCGCAAGCTCGCCTACTTCTACCTGGCGACGCCGGTCGGCTCGGCGCTGGGCTACATCCTCGGCGGCTACATCGGCGAGTTCTATGGCTGGCGCGCGGTGTTCCTGGTCGGCGGTCTGCCCGGGCTGCTGTTCGCGTTGATGGCCTTCCTGATGGTCGAGCCGCGCAGGGGCCAAAACGACGAGGAGGTGCTGCCCGCCGTGGGGCTGTCGCTGCCGGCGACGCTCAAACGCCTGCTGTGGACCCCGGCGTGGCGGATCAACACGATCGGCCTGGCGTTGATGACGTTCACCATCGGCGGCCTCGCGCTGTGGATGCCGGCCTATCTCGAGCGCGTGCACGGCATGTCGTCGGGCGAGGCCAGCACGATCTTCGGCGGGATCACGGTGCTGGCGGGGGTGATCGGCACGCTCGTCGGCGGGCGCCTCGGCGATCGCATGCAGGCGCGCTCGGCCGGCGGGTACTTTCGCCTGAGCGGGATCGGCCTGCTGTGCAGCAGCCCGTTCATCGTCCTCATGACGACGCTCGACTCGCTGCCGGCGATCTTCGTGGTCGTCTTTATCGCCGAGCTGTTCCTGTTCCTCAACACCGGCCCGCTCAACGCGGCGCTGATCGGCTCGGTCCCCGTGCAGATGCGCGGCGCCGCGTTCGCCGTCAACGTGCTTTGCATCCACGCCTTCGGGGACGCGCTGTCGAGTGTGCTGCTCGGCGTCGTCAGCGACGCCGCGACGCCGGTGCTCGGCAGCGCCTCCGCCGGCCTGAGCCTCGCGGTGGCGGTCACGGCGATCCCGGTGGCGATCGGCGGCATACTGCTGCTCCGCGGCGGGCGCTGGATCGCACGGCAGCCGCAGGGCCTGATGACCTACTCGGACCCGCGAGCGTAGCCACGCTTCCTCGCCTGTTCTCCGAGACATGTGCACGCGCGAGCAGATCCGCTCGCGCGCTGTCGGCCACGAGCCTCAATGAGTCCGCGGGTGGACAGCCATACAGCGGCTCTCGTATCGTGTTCCAGCGGTTCGGCGAGGCCATGGCCACGCCTGCCCGCTCTGTCTTTCCCTTCTTAATCCAAGATGTCAGGAACCCGCATTATGCGCCTTCAACTCCTCGTGGCGGCCGCCACTCTCTCGCTGACCGGATGCACCTTCGATGCGACGGGTCTCAGCGCGGAGAGCAGCGGCGTCCCCACCACCACCACCGGCGACGAGAGCACTGGTTCGACGACGACGACGACGGACCCGACGACCGGCGACCCGACGAGCACGACCAGCACCCCGGCGAGCTGCGGCAACTCGATGCTCGACGACGGCGAGCAGTGTGACAACGGCCCGGCCAACGGTCAGGGCAGCACCTGCAAGAGCGACTGCACCAGGAACGTGTGCGGCGACAGCTACGTCGCGTCGAACGAGGGCTGCGACGACGGCAACACCAACGACATGGACGCCTGCAGCAACGATTGCAAGCTGACCGGTTGCGGCGACGGCGCGCTCGGGCCTGGCGAGGAGTGCGACGACGACAACGTCGTCGACGACGACGCTTGTAGCAACCTGTGCAAGCTGCCGTTTTGCGGCGACGGCAACATCAACATGGGCGAGGTCTGCGACGACGGGGACGCCAACGGCGACGACCAGGCGTGCAAGCTCGACTGCACCGCGGCGGTCTGCGGCGACGGGCACACGCAGCCTGCCGAGGAGTGTGACGACGGCAACCAGGTCGACGACGACGACTGCGCCAACGACTGCACGCTGGCGGCCTGCGGCGACGGCAAGCCGGGGTCTGGCGAGGCGTGCGACGACGGTGACCAGGACGAGACCAACGCGTGCACCAACGCGTGCAAGCTGCCGGTCTGCGGCGACTCGATCCTCTCGACGATGATCGGCGAGGAGTGTGACCTCGGCGGCATGAACAGCGACATGGGCGCGTGCACGTCGATGTGCAAGACCGCCAAGTGCGGCGACATGTTCGTGCAGGCCGGCGAGGACTGCGACGACGGCAACATGGTCGACACCGACGCGTGCACGAACATGTGCAAGCAGCCGTGCGGCAATGGGATGATCGACCAGGGCGAGGAGTGCGACGACGGCAACCTCATGGACGGCGACCTGTGCAGCCCGATGTGCAAGAGGATCGCGCTGATCGTGTTCGTGTCCAGCCAGAAGTTCCAGGGCGACCTGGGCGGGACGACGGGGGCCAACCAAAAGTGCAATGACGCCGCGATGGCCGCGAAGCTGCCCGGCGCCGGCAAATACAAGGCGTGGATCAGCGACAGCGACGACGACCCGGTCAAGAATTTCGCCAAGATGGGCATGCCATGGCGGCGCCTCGACGGGAAGACGGTCGCCAACGACTGGATGGACCTGATCGAGGGCAGCCTCGGTATACCGATCTCCATCAGCGAGAGCGGCATGTCGATCGGCGCCGGTGCAATGAACTGCAACAACACCGAGAGGCTGGTGTGGACCAACACCAAGCCGACCGGAGTCATGGACGGCGGGCACTGCGTGGACTGGACGAGCACGAAAAACTCGGACAAGAGCAGCGGCGGCCTCGCGGACACCATCAGCAGCATGACATGGAGCAGCTCCTGCCAGCTCAACTGCGACAGCATGGCGCGCCTCTACTGCTTCGAGCAACCATGATTCGATGCCCGCGCCGTCCCCCATCGCCTGCACGACCCCGGTGGCGCGCGCCCTCCTCGGGCTCGCCGTAGCGACGTTGCTCGCGTGCAGCTTCGACGCGACCGGGCTCGGCGACGAGGTCGGCGGCGCGCCGACACCCGGCCTGACGAACGCCACGGTGGACCCCACCAGCGATGCCCCGGCATCTTCCACCGGAGACGAGCCCGACGGCTCGGGCAGCGCCACCGGCACGGGCGACGTGTCCGGGACGTCGATGTCCGACGCGACGACCGCGACGACCGCGACGACCGTGACGACCGAGCCGCCCGCGAGCTGCGGCGACGACATGCCCGACCCGGGCGAGGACTGCGATGCTGGCCCGAATAATCAGGGTGGGAAGGCCTGCACCCCGCAGTGCACGAGCAACGTGTGCGGCGACGGCTACCTCGGGCTCGGCGAGGCCTGCGATCCCGGGCCCGACCCGCAGAACGGCCAGGCTTGCACGCCTGGTTGCACCGTCAATACCTGCGGCGACGGCTACCTCGGGGCCGGCGAGACCTGCGACGACGGCCCCAACAACGGCGTCGACAAGATGTGCACCGACGCGTGCACCGCCGCCAAGTGCGGCGACGGCAAGGTCGGGCCCGGCGAGGGCTGCGACGACAGCAACACCAACAACAACGACGGCTGCCTCAACACCTGCCAGCTGGCCACCTGCGGCGACGGCATCTTGCAGCAAGGCCTCGAGGACTGCGACGGGGGCCCGAACAACGGCATGTACGGCAGCCCGTGCAACGTCACCTGCGACGGCGCCGGCCCGAAGTGCGGCGACGGCAAATGGGACGTGGGCCCGGAGCAATGCGACGGCGGCGACCGGCCCGCAGGGGTCACCTGCGACGCCAGCTGCAAGGCGACCTGCACGGCCAAGCACGCGGACTGCAACGCCAACATCGGCGACGGCTGCGAAAACCTCCAGGTCGACAAGAATAACTGTGGCATGTGCAGCAAGGTCTGCGCCGGCCCGGGGAACTTCTGTTTCCAGAGCTCCTGCGTCTATTGATGCCGTCTGGCGCCCCGCCGCGGAGTCGTGCCCATGCCCATAGATCGACGATGCCCTCGCCTGCTGCTCCTCGCGTCGCTGGGGTGCAGCTTCGACGCCACCGGCCTCGGCGAGAGCACCGGCGCGACCGGGACCACCGGCGACGCCAGCACCGGCGCACCAGCATCGACGACGACCGGCACGATGGACCCGACCACCAGCGCGACCACGACCGCGGTCTCGGTCAGCGCGGGCCCGACGTCGACCTCGGAGGGCAGCGGCAGCGCGACCGGCTCCGACACCGGCTCGACCACCACGGCACCCGCCTGCGGCGACGGGCTCCTCGACCCGGACGAGGCCTGCGACGACGGCCCGAACAACGGCCCCGGACGGCCGTGCACACCCGTGTGCGGCGTCAACGTGTGCGGCGACGGGTACACGCTCGACCCTGGCGAGGCCTGCGACGACGGCAACCTGGAAGATGCCGACGCCTGTCACAACGACTGCACCCTCCCGCCAACCTGCGGCAACGCCAAGCTCGACGAGGGCGAGCAGTGCGACGACGCCAACCAGCTCGACACCGACGCCTGCATCGCGTGCAAGAAGGCCGTGTGCGGCGACGGCTTCGCGCGACAAAACGTCGAGAGCTGCGACGACGGCCCCGAGAGCGCCGCCTGTAACGCCGACTGCACGCTGGTGAAGTGCGGCGACTCGAAGCTCAACATGAGCGCCGGCGAGGTCTGCGACCTCGGCGTGAAGAACGGCGTGTACGCCAGCGGCTGCGCCGCGGACTGCGAGGGCGAGGGAAATTACTGCGGCGACGCGATCGTCACCGCCCCCGACGAGAACTGTGACCCGGCCAAGCCGCTCACCAACGCGACGTGCACAGACGACTGCAAGCTGCTCACCTGCGCGGACGGTCATGACGACTGCGACGGTGACTTCGCCAACGGCTGCGAGATCGATCTAAAGACGGACGAGGGGAACTGCGGAAAGTGCGGCAAGAAGTGTCAGGTCTGGGACTGCAAGGATGGCTCCTGCAAGCCGTGAATGGCGCGGGAACGGCCCGCGCGTGCTGGCGCTGCTCGCTGGCGGGCCCGCATGACATGTCCCCGGGGACATGTTCAAAACAACCCGAACTCGAGCATCACGCTGCCGACCGGCGCGCCGAGGCGGGCGTCGGCGGGCCCTGACCAGCTGCGCGCGGCGACCAGGCGATAGCCGAGCCCGACCGCGATGCGGACGATCGGTGCGAGGGTGATGCGCGCGGCGAGCCCGGGCTGACCGACGAACATGGCGGTACGCGCGTAGCACGAGCCCGTGTTCGGGTTCTGTAGGCATGCCCCGCCGCCGCCGATCAGGCCCTCGATGGTGAAGTCGACCCGCCGCGTGCGCGCGAACACCACGGCGACGAACAGCGCGCCGTACGTGAAGTCGAGCCGCCGCAGGTTGCATATCCGATCA
>ENA-OFCF01000328-OFCF01000328.1-metagenomes-genome-assembly--contig:-NODE-328-length-21479-cov-4.432552_pt1 | contig 21479 bp, 19 predicted proteins | sample MGYA00153387_OFCF01 | MGnify analysis MGYA00153387
CAGTCGCGGTCCTGCACAGGCAAGCCCAGCAAGGCATCACGCACTGCACCGCCGACCAGGAAAATCTGCATCCGTTGAGCTTTCTGGGGTATTTGATTCTGGGGGAGTTAAGCAGTATTTAGGCAGTATTCAAACGGTAGGGCTCTTCAAAATCCAGGAAATCCTTCTCGGCCAGCGCGCCATCGATCCACGCTTTGACACCCGGCAAGGCGCACACCCGCTGCACATAGGCGGTGACCTCTGCGGGTACCGGCAGGGCAAAGGTTTTCAGGCGCATGCACACCGGGGCAAAGTAAGCATCAGCAACAGAAAAGTCGCCAAACAGCATCGGGCCGTTGTGCTGCGCCAGCAGTTCTGTCCACATGCTGACGATGCGCTCTACATCGGCGCGAACGGCTGGCTTGTCGCGCCAGACGATGGCGCCCACATCGGGCAGGGCGGCCTCAATGTTCATGGGGCAAGCGCCGCGCAAGGCCGTAAAACCAGAATGCATCTCAGCGCACACGCTGCGCGCGCGTGCTCTGTCTGGCGCGGTTTGCGGCCACAACTGTTTTTCGGGAAATTTTTCGGCCAGGTATTCGGCAATCGCCAAGGTGTCCCACACCGCCAATCCATCATCGACCAGCACCGGCACCCGTCCGCTGGGGTTGACTGCCATGACGGCTTGTTTGAAGCTGGAATTGACAGAAAACGGGTCATCTCCAAAACGCACCATCACTTCTTCAAAATCAATCCCCGTTTGCTTAAGCAGCACCCAAGGTCGCATGGACCAGGACGAGTAGTTTTTATTGCCGATATAAAGCTTGAGCATGAGGGTTTCCTTGGTGAGACTCACATGCTAGTGCAGTCTGCAAAGCAGATTGATGCAAAAAATCGGGCAAATTGATGCGGCTTATGCACGCCGCTAGAAACGTCCAGCTGTTTTGCGCTTGGCCATCAAGCCGCTGCGCAGGCCTTGGTTGCCCAGGTAAAAAGGAACCACAGCGCTAACTGCCGCGGGTGTGATGCCAAGGGCCTCCAGGCCCGCAAGCTTGCCGCTTGCCACGTTGTCGACTTTCATGGCGTCCAGGTTGTCACGGCTCATGATGGGCTCACCGGGAGCCAGTTCCATCAACGCGGCTTGTATGCGTGCCAGGCCGTCAGGCAGGCCAATCACCGGTTTGTCATGGCCGCTGTATTGACCGGCCAGTTGCACCAATTGCTTGAGCGTGAAAACATCTGGCCCACAGGCTTCAAAAGTTTGGCCAATGGTTGATCTGTCTTCAATGCATTTGACCAGCGCTGAAGCCACGTCCTCAACCCACACGGGTTGAAACTTGGCGGTGCTGCCCGCTAGCGGAATAAAAGGAAAAAGTTTTTGAAGCTTTGCAAAAGTGTTCAAAAACTTGTCTTCAGCGCCAAAAATAACGCTGGGCCGCAGCACGCTAACGTCAAGCCCGGATGCAGCCAGCACTGCTTCCCCGCGCGCTTTGCTGCGTTGGTACATGGACGGTGCTGCGGCGTCTGCACCCAACGAGCTGACGTGAACCACGCGCCGCAGGCCAGCCGCATTGCAGGCATTGGTCACTGTTTGCAACAGCTGCACATGCGCCTTGTCAAAGGCGGCTTCAGTGCCGTGCAGGATGGCGATCAGATTAACAACTGCATCGTGCTCAGCCAGCATTGGCGCAAGCGTTGCCTCGTCGTAGGCCGAGCCTTCGATCACGTCAACCATCGGCAGCATTTGCAGGTGGGTGGCGTTGGAGCGGCGGCGCGTCAGCACCGTGGCGCGGTAGTTGCCCTCAGCCAGCTTTTCACACAAGTGCCGACCTACAAAACCAGTGCCGCCGAGGATGAGGATTTTTTTCATAAGACTAATTTAATTGATGTTAATTGCGATTGCCTGCAAACAGCATTTCATAAATATTTTAACGTTGTAGCGACCTAAATACGGGCGCCATTAGCTATTATAATTATAGCAATGCAACATTAACCTCTCAAGGCAATGTGCGGTCGGGCTCAGGCTGGCCTGCATCGCGCGGCCCGACCATGCCCAGCCGGGCTTTGAGTGATTGGGGCTGCCCCGTCAATATTGCGGCGTAGTTGGTGGTGTTGGAGAGCACTTTTTTAACGTAGTCGCGGGTCTCGGCAAAGGGCACGCTTTCTGCCCAAATGGACGCGTCTAGCGTGTGGCTGCCTGATTGGCCGCGCCAGGTTCTTGGGCGGCCAGGGCCTGCGTTGTAGGCGGCAGCGGCCAATGCCATGGAGCCTTGCAAATCGTCCAGCACCATCTTCAGGTAGCCCGTGCCAATGGCGATGTTGGTGTCACGGTCAGTGATCTGGTCGGCCGTAAAACCGGTCATGCCCAATCTCCGTGCAGTTTCTTTTGCGGTGGCGGGCATGACCTGCATCAACCCCGATGCGCCCACGCCAGAGCGTGCGTCCATGATGAAGCGGCTTTCCTGGCGGATCAGCCCGTACACGTAAGCCGGGTCGAGGTTGATGCTTTGCGAGCGCTTGATCACCGCATCGCGAAACGGCATGGGAAACCGCTGGCTAAAGTCCACCTCGCCTTTGGTGCGCTCGCTGGTGTTGATGCAGCGGTCCCAAATTTGTTTGTCGCACGCAAACTGCGCAGCAGCATGCAACTCTCGGTCGCTCATTCCGCCGGGCTTGGCCAGGTTGGTGGCGTAATTCCATTCGCGCACACCTTCAGGCCGCAGGCCGATTGCAATAGCGTAGGCAGCACGGTTCAAGCTGGCGTTCAAGCGCGCCGCTTCTTTTTCGTCCGTTGTAATCGCTGCGGGTTTTGGCGGCACTGCGATTTTTTGGCCCAGCTCTTCCAACGCCAATTGCTCATAAAACCCGCGTACCGATGCAATCGACTGAAGCAGAGCCAGCGCTTCTGCACGCTGCGAATTGATGGGCTCTGCTGCGTTGGCAGATGTTGATGCCGTGGCGATGTTGACAGGCAAGCCAGCCAGCAGTGCCTTGGCTTTCCAGTACACCCAGGCGCTGTCGCCTCTGGCCTCGAGGCTCATTGCGTTAATGGCGCTCAGCACATCTTTGTAGCGCGGCTGCCTGCTGGCGCGCAGCGCGGCGCGCACTTTCCAGGCAAGCATTTCGTCTGTCAGATCGGTGTCTTTTGTGACTTTGCCGTAATGTACCAATGCATCGGCCGCGGGCAGAACGCCCAAGCGGGTTGCGGTTTGTTTGCCAATCAGTCCCCACACCCAATTGCGTTCTTCCACTGTCAACTGGCTGCCCCATTTGGCGTCCATCATGGCGGCTGCGGCTTCAGCACCCGACTGGTCGGCGCTGGCCAATTTGACGAGTGCCAGTGTGATGATTTCTTTGCGGGTGCTGCGAATCGCCAGGTTTTTTTCAGTCAGGAACCGGGCAGGGCTTTCAATCAGTTCATTGACCAGAGCACCTGATTCGGGCGAGATGATGTTGACTGCTTCCCGCGCAGCGCGTGGCCGATTGCCTTCAAGGGCCAGCCGTGCTTTTTGCCATACGTCTTGAGTATTAAGGTTTTTGGTACCCACCAGGCGCTCAGCCGCGCTGCGGCAGCCGTCGTCCGAATCCCGCTGGCTAAGCCAGTTTTTGCGCACTTCCTCGGCTAAGCGGGCGTCTGCTGCCGGGTTTTTTAAATGCTCAACCAGCAGCGCGTAGCAGCGCACTTCCTTGTCGTCGTTCATGCGGTAGTTGGGCAGCTCTTGTGCGAACGCACCCCATTCACGGCGCTGGCCCAGCAGCAGCAGCCAGTCGTTGCGCAGCCGGTCTTCAGCGTAGGTGCCGGGGTAAGCGGCGAAAAAGTTTTGCACTTCCTGGCCAGAGGCTTCTTGCAGCCGGGCTTTCAACTCCCAATACGCGGCGTAGCTTTCAAGGGGGTGACCCTTGGCTTGTGGCAGTAACGCCGCGAGTTTTTTGCGGTCACCGCGTTTAAAAGCCTGGTTCATTTCCACAATCAAGGCATCGCCTTGTTGCGCCAGCGCGGCAGCCGGCCATGCCAGAAAAGGAGTGATCAATACAGTGAGTAAAAATTTGGATAGCATCACAGGATTATGGACAAAATTAATACCCGCAAAGCACTGGTTGAAGAACGCCTGAACCTTCCCGACCGCCTGGAGCGCGCCGACATGCTCCAGCGCGTGATGCGCATTTGGCTATTTAGCCGGCCAGAGCTGGTAATTGGCGCCTATTGGCCGATCAAAGGCGAGTTTGACCCGCTGCCCGCGCTGCACCGCTGGAAGGAAGACGGCGAACTGCTCGATGAGCCCCAGCCGCGCCGTATTGGGCTGCCGGTGGTCGATAAAGTGCATAAAACCCTCACCTTTCACGCCTGGTACCCCGGCTGCCCGATGGAAGAAGACGCTTACGGCATACCCAAACCCAAAGACACCGAAGTAATTGTGCCGACGTTGCTGTTTGTGCCGTGTCTGGGCTACGGGCCAGGCGGCTTCAGGCTGGGGTATGGCGGTGGTTTTTATGACCGCACGCTGGCGGCGTTGCTGCCCAAGCCGTTTACCGTGGGGCTGGGTTACACGAATGGTTATTTGCCAGACATGCAGCCCGAGCCGCATGATGTACCGCTGGATGCGCTGCTGAATGACAACGGGGTGGTGTGGCCAACCTAAAAGCATGGCTTCCACGTTCGTTCAATGTGTGTAACTGTCTGCCTGCGGAACTTCTAGTTGAGGTAAGTTTTTTCAGTACTCAGGCTGTAGTGAAAATAACGAACTCGTTCCCAGATTTGGTCAAGCAAGCGTGCAGAATGCAAAGGCGGATTGCGGGGTTTCATGATTCTTTTATGGCTGTATAAATATTCGGTATGAGGCCTTGAAACCCAACAGACAAGCCAATTTCAGGAGATTTCGATGCCCAGATTATGTTGCAGCGCCATTTTTATACCGCAGGGCTTGCGGTATATATATTACGTTAGAGCGCAAGCGGCAACACCATGAGACTCCTCCAATGAACTACAAAGCCTCCGACGTCGATGGCTCGTGGGCCACCAATGCTCTGCATGAAACGATCAAAGAGTTCAACGAACAGACAAGCCAACAGACGAAGCAGATGCTTAGGCTCACGCGCGTAATGGCTTGGCTAACTTGTGTCATGCTCGCTGGCCTCGCCGTGCAGATCTACTTGGCCATTTGGCCTCCCGCCACTGCTCTCGCAACCGGTAGCATCCCATCCGTCGCTGCACGGCAATCCGCACCTATCGCTGCGGAACCGCCTTTGCCTGCCACTTCCATCAGTCTCTCGTCTGGCGCATCTCAACCCCTGCGCCCCGCGAGTTCCGGGGCACCGAAGTAGTCATCCCTCGTGCCTTCGACCAAAATGCGCCCTAACCATTCTATCGAGGGGCCCCACAAAAGGCTGCGCCTTTTGCGGCCCCCTCATCTCCAACGTTAGACAGAGAGGCGGTAGTTTTTGTCCAAACACAGGATCCTAATCACGGGTGCAACGGGAAACGTCGGTCGGGAAATGGTCTTGGCGACAATCCGGGCTGGCCTGCCGGCAACCGCCGCAGTCCGGTGCCCGGAGACTGCACGCGGTATTCCGTCCGACTTCCCGATGGCTTCGCTGGACTTCCACGAGAGTGACACCTGGGCTCCAGCGATAGCCGGTCATGATGCCGTGTTCTTGGTCCGACCACCCGCGATCGCCGACGTGCATCGCAATCTCAATCTCTTCATCGATCAGGCGTACGCGTCCGGCGTCAGACACATCGTCTTTCTGTCCGTTGCGGGAGCGGATCGAAATCGCTTCGTACCACATGCGAAGGTGGAGGCGCACCTCGCGTCATGTGGCGACGCCTATACGAACCTCCGGCCGGGGTTCTTCGCGCAGAATCTTCAAGATGCGTATCTCGCGGACATTCTGGAGAACAATCGAATCATCCTCCCGGCGGGACGCGCCCAGGTGAACTGGATCGATGTTCGAGATGTCGCGGATGTGGCCGCGCTCATTTTTGCCAACCCCGAACGACATCGTGCAAAAAGCTACTCTCTGACGGGCCCCAAACCAGTGAGCCTGGATCACGTCGCAAGGATCATGTCAGCGGTGACTGGCCGACCGATCGCATACGAAGCTGTGTCGATACCCGGCTATATGCTGCACCTCCGTCGTCGCCAGCTGTCCGCAGGTGCCATCTTCGTCCAGACGATCCTTCATGCGTTGCTGAGGTATGGCCAGGGCGCCAAATCCGACTCGACGCTCGAGCAACTTCTCGGCCGACCTGGCCGCTCGATTGAGACATATATCCGCGAGAACGCAGCCCTGTGGAGGGTCGAGGACATTGCGTAGCTCGCGCTGTCTAACAAGCCATTGCAGCAGACAAAGCTACGCTTTGCAGCTGAATGGCAGGCGTTCTGGCTCTTGCCGAAAAAGGCTTTCCGATGGAGGAGTTCATTCGCCTGCGTCTAGGCGTCGTCATCATGAAGGACAAGCTTGACTACAAACGCGAGGTCAAGTGGATGGAAGAGATTGACATGACGTTCTCGCTTGCTGAATTTGCCCCCGACGGCAGTCGATTCAAAGTACAGAACGAGGTTCGTCGCACCAACGGGGATCTGGCCGCTCGCATAACTAGCACCGGAGGTTTCATGGACCTCGACGCCCGAAAGCTGGTGGCACCGCCGCCAGCGATCCTTGCCGCCTATCTGTCTCTGCCTCGAACGGAAGACTACGTTGAACTTCCCTTCAGCATGAAGGCCCGCCTTTGAGAAGCCTGCTCGATGGAAGGGTTAGGCCTCATGGGTGGCACAACTTGGATTCAGGTAAAGCGCACAGTGGTGAGACTTCGACCCGCTTGTATTCCTTCTCCATAAACCGGACAACTTGTTTACTGCTGACGCGGGCCGGATCAATAAGCCTCAATCCAGGCCATCCACCGTATCCGCATCCGGGCCATCGCCAATTGCTTCACGCGTCAGCAAGGCCTGCGCTTTTAGCCATTCGCAAAAGGCGGCCACCTCGGGCCGCGCTGCATTGCGTGGGCCCACTATCAGCCAATAGGCCAGCGGCGAGTCAATCCGCATATTGGGCAGCGGCTCGACCAGGTCGCCTGAAGCCAGGCTGTCAGCCACCAGCGGCATCCGCGCCAATGCAATGCCTTGGCCAGTTAATGCGGCCTGCGCAATTTGGTGCGCGTAGTTGAAGTACAGCCAGCGTTTGGGTGCAAACTTTTTCAAACCCTGCGCTTCAAACCAGCGCTGCCAGGTCAACCATTCCATGTGCTGGGTGCGGTGCGCGTCGCTGGCCTCTATCAGCGCGTACAGCGCCAGGTCAATGGGTTTTTTTATGCGCGCGCCGCTTTTTATCAGCCACGGGCTGGCCACGGGCGTGAGCTGCTCGCCAAACAAGCGCACGGCATGACTGGGTACATGCCCAGGTGCGCTGTAGCGCAAGGCCAGGTCAACGTCTGTGGTTTCCATGTCCACTGCTGCATCGGTGGCATCAATGCGGATGTCGATGTCAGGGTGCGCGCGCTGAAACATCTCGAGCCGGGGAATCAGCCACATCGACGCAAACGATGCCCAAGTGCTGATCGCCACACTCTTGCGCCCAGCGCTTTGACGAATGATGCGCACCGCGCTGTCAATGCGCTCCAGTGATGGCAGTGCGGCACGCAGCAGTTGCGCGCCAGCGCTGGTCATCTCTACAGCCCGGGTGTGGCGTAAAAACAAAGCCACGCCCACATCTTCTTCCAGCGCCTGGATTTGCCGGCTGATGGCCGACTGGGTGAGCGCCAGTTCTTCAGACGCAGCGCGAAAATTCAAATGCCGCGCTACCGCCTCAAAGGCGCGCAACTGACCTGCGGCAATCGGCCGTGAACGGACATGGGTTAAGGCATTCAGCATGGCGGTAAAAATTGGATTGATGCGTTTTAAGAATCAATAGCGTAGCGCAATTTCATTGGACTGAAAAGCCCGGCGGCCTGATCATTCGTCTACGCCAACAGATTGAAGGCGTATTTTGAAAGAACATCATGCACCACGCTATCCCCACCACTGCCAGCCTGATCTGCTCTAGCCAAGCCATAGATCGCACACCTGCGCGCGCTGTGGGCTGCTTCAAACTGCCAACGCACCATGCCTTGACTTTGAGCATCAAGACACCGGGCGAGTTGCGCATTGCGCATGGGCGGGTGTGGGTGACATTTGCCGATGCTGCGCAAGATGCAACCGTTCGCGCGGGTGACCATTTTTTGCAGGCGGGTGAGTTGCTGCGCCTTGCTTGCGGCCAGCAAGTGGTGATGGAGGCGTTTGATGCTCAGCCTGCTTCATACGTGAACTCGCCAGTGAACTCGTCGGCGTATTTCAGCTGGGAGCCCGACACAGCTCTGGGCTTGGCAACATCTCCCCGACGTGTGCAACATGCGCACGCCGAGGTACGCCAACCCCTGTTGGACTTGGGCGCGGCGCTGCATCAGGCGGGCTGGGCGTTGGGTCGGTTGGTACATGGCCTGGGCCGCAGCCTGGCGTGCAAGTTGATGCTCAGGCACAGCACGCCATAAGCCCTTGCCGCAGGTTCTACACTTCAGACCATGAAGTCTGATGTAGCTCTTGTTGTTCATGTGGTCGTGATGGGCGTGGCGGGTTGTGGCAAATCGGCAGTGGGCCAGCGCATCGCCCATCAATTGAATTTGCCTTTGATTGAAGGCGATGACTTTCACTGCGCCAGCAACATTGCAAAAATGCAGCAAGGCTTAGCCTTGACAGATGCTGACCGTGCCGATTGGCTGAAAACACTTGCCACAAAACTAATGAAGCACCCCAATGGCGCGGTGCTGACTTGTTCAGCTTTGAAATCTGCTTACCGCGACACCTTGCGGCGCGGCGTGCGTTCACTGCATTTTGTGCACTTGGCCATCACGCAGGCCGAGTCACTCAAGCGTGTTGGCAATCGGCCTGGACACTTTTACCCGCCAAGTCTGGTGGCCAGCCAATTTGCGGCGTTGCAAGACCCGGTTCATGAGCCTGGCGTTTTGACGCTGGATAGCGAACTGCCACTGGACGAACTGGCGGCGCAGGCGGCAAAGTGGCTTTCGGATTCAACCATGCGTAACTGATTACGCCTAGTTAAAATCTTGGGCAACACAAGGAACCACGTATGTCCAAAGCCTTCGCCTCCCAAGCCGACCTGGAAGATAAAAAGATCACCTTTGAGCAACTCAGCCCCCACTGCTGGGCCTACACCGCTGAGGGCGACCCGAACTCCGGCGTGATTATTGGCGACAAATTCATCATGGTCAGTGACGCCACTGCCACACCCGCCATGGCGCAAGACCTGATTGCGCGCATCCGCACCGTCAGCAACAAGCCCATCAAATACGTGCTGTTGACCCACTACCACGCGGTGCGCGTGCTGGGGGCTAGCGCATACATTGCTGAAGGCGCTACAGAAGTGATCGCTAGCCAGGGCACCTATGAATTGATTGTGGAGCGCGGCGCACAAGACATGCAAAGCGAGATGGAGCGCTTTCCGCGCTTGTTCAGAAATTCTGAAAGTGTGCCCGGCCTGACCTGGCCGACGCTGGTGATTGGTGGCGGCAACCCGACAAAAGGCGAAGTTCCCGGCAAACTAACGCTGGATTTAGGCGGCGTGAAAGTTCAAATCTGGCACCCCGGCCCGGGCCACACGCGCGGCGACACGATTGCCTGGGTTGAAGAAGAAAAAGTATTGTTCTCAGGCGATTTGGTGGAGTATGAAGCGGGTGTGTACACCGGTGATGCGCAGCTTGAAGAGTGGCCTGCAACATTACAAGCGTTGTGTGCGTTAAATGCCGAAGCGATCGTCCCCGGCCGGGGCGAGGCGATGAAAGGCGCAGCAAATGTCAACAAAGCACTCGACTACACCCGGCGCTGGGTACAAACGCTGTACCAAGCAGGCAAAGAAGCCGCTGCCGAGGGCATGGACTTAAAAGCTGCGATGGCTCATACGCGCAAAACAATGGACCCAATTTTCGGCCATGTGTTTATTTATGAACACTGCCTGCCGTTTGATGTGAGCCGCGCATTTGACGAAGCCAGCGGCATTAAAAACCCGCGCATCTGGACGGCTGAACGCGACAAAGAGATGTGGAACGCGCTTCAGGCTTGAAGCGCGTCTCAAGTTTTTGCTTCAGGCTTAAAGCCGGGTGCGGGCTGCCTTGCAGAGTTGGGGTAGACGCTATCCGTCAAGGTCCAGCGTAGCCAGCAGTTCAACAAAAGCCGTCACGCCAGCTTGGCCATCAAGCTTTTCCAGTCTGGCCAGCACTTCGATGTCGTCCACATCGGTAAACGTCAGCGAGAAGCTTCTGAAGCGGCGCTCTGCCAGCGATCCGTGGTGGAAAATCGTGACGTTTGAATGGCGCGTGTCGCTGCTGATGCGCTCAATCAGCGCCAGCACTTGCTTTTGCGAGCCTTCAATTTGCTGGCAAAAACGCAGGCCATCAAATATCAACAAACCAGTGATGTCTTGCGCCTGATTCCAGATCCGCGACTTGGCTGCAATGTCCGCCACCACGCTGATGGGCGCAGTGGGGGCGATGGTGCTAACGTAGAGCACTTCGTAAAGTTTTGTGATGTGTTTCATAACAGTCAGCAAATATAACGGCGGCCACGCAAATCAACAATCTTAAAACACACAGCGCCTTTCCCCGTTGTACTTCCTCCCGAATGCCAAAACTGCAGGCTGCACAAGTTGGGCCTGCATGAATTGGTGGACGGGCGGCTGGGCCTGCTCAATACCAAGGCGCCGGAGCGCATTGCCGACTACTACGACAGGCCGCCTGGCAAAGTACCGTTGCTGTAGGTGCTGGCTCACATCGAAGTCCCGTGCAGGCTGACGACACTGGGCATGCTGCGCTTTTAAGCTGGCTTTTCGTCGTAAACCTCTATGAATTTTGGTGAATCTTTCACTCCCCGTCGTTGGTTGAATTCAAGGTTTGCTCACTTTTACTTTGAAGGAGTTACCCCATGTACCGTTCTAACTCAGTGTCGCCCAGCGGCCTGCAACAACAGCAACCCCAGCGTTACTCTGACCGTCATCAGCAGCAAAGCAGCGGGTCGGGCGAATTTCAGCCACGTGGCCCGCGTGCGGCACAGCAGCAGGGCGCGAACGACAAAAATAAACAAATGGGCGAAGGTAGCTATGAGGGCACACGTGACTACCAGCAAGGCATCAAGTCATACCTCAAAAAAGCCGATGTCGCTTCGGACGCGCGTGACGCAAAACCTGAAACAGCCAAAGAAGCCGCTGAGCTTGAACGTGCTGAAAAAGAAGGCCTGTCACACACCAAAGCATCCGGCCAATAAAAACCGGGTCGCTGTCAGCCGTTGCCCTGAGCTGACAGTTTTTTCATGTCCTGCTCGTAGCCCATCAGCGTTTCAACAGCCTTGCGCCTTTGGTTGGTTGTGGTGCTGTTGTGCAGGTCGGCAAAATTTTTGCAATTCTCTTTAGTGAGTGCGTCAACGTAGTCAGCGTAGTTGGAGTTGGGCGAAATCAACGCCCGTTCAAACAAGCCGCGTACTGTTTGCCTTTTTTGATCTGTGGAGGTTTGATTTTTCAACACCGCGCGCAGGGTTTGCAAAGTGTCTTGCTGCCTGCGCTGACGTTCGGCGTAGGCCAAGGCGGCATTAAAGCGTGATTTTTCTACTTGCTGGCCAATCAGCGCCAACTGCTGATCGTCAAGTCTGCCATACAGCATTTCAGCCCGGCTCACAGCCTGTTTATAGCGTTTGCTTTGATTCGCGGGCTTTGCAGTTTGCAGGTAATCTTTACGGAAGTCTGCGTTGCTTTTGTCAAACTTGCGCGCCATCACGTCTATTTGGCTGGCGGTTAGCGTGTCCAGCATGGCCGCGACGGCTGGCTGCGTTTGATCCGACAACACCAAAAATTTGCGCCGCACTTCAGACAAGATATCGCACGTGTCGCGTGCGTTCACGTCGCCGGGTATTTTTTGCTGAATTTTTTGCAGCGTGTCGATGTAGGTGGGCAGTTGGGTCTGCCTGTGCCAGGTCTGTAGCTTGTGCAGATCGTCCTTGACCTGCAAGCTTTGCTCGCTTGAAAAATCCACATAGCCATCCAGGTACCAATACGCCAACTCAGGTGCCTGGTTGTAAGCCAGTTTGGCGGCGCTGCACGCTTGCAGCAGGCAGGCCAGTACCAGCAGGCTGATAATTCGCATTGAGTTTGAAGAAATCACAGGAAACGTCATGTCAATTCCAGATCAGTTAATTCCACAGCGCACGCACCCCATTGATGTCGTCATCATGGCCGCCGGCAAAGGCACACGCATGAAAAGCGCATTGCCCAAAGTATTGCACCGCTTGGGCGGGCGCGCTTTGCTGGGCCATGTGGTTGACTGTGCAGCGCAGTTATCAGCGCGCCGTGCGGTCATCATCACGGGTCACGGTGCTATCGAAGTAGAAGCTGCTTGCGCCCGATTTCAGGGCGTTGCAGGCACTTTTAATGCTCAATTTGAGATGCAATTTGCACGCCAGGAGCCGCAATTGGGCACCGGCCACGCAGTGCAGCAAGCCGTGCCGCTGCTGGGTGATGACGGCGTGACGCTGATTTTGAACGGTGATGTGCCGCTGATCCAAGCCGAAACCCTGCGCAAGCTGCTACAAGTTTGCGCGGGCAGCAAACTGGCGTTGCTGACTTTGAGCATTGCTGACGCCACAGGTTATGGCCGGGTGCTGCGCGCGCTTGATGGCGCGGTGCTCGGCATTGTGGAGCACAAAGACGCCAGCTTTGAGCAGCGCCTGATCCGCGAGTTTTATACCGGCGTGATGGCCGTGCCCAACAAGCTTCTGAAAGGCTGGCTGGCTCGGCTGACCAACCACAACAGCCAGCAAGAGTACTACCTGACCGATGTGGTCGCCATGGCCGTTGCCGATGGCGTACCCGTTGTGGCCAGCCACCCCGACAACGAGCCCGAAGTGTCTGGCGTGAACGACCCGATTCAACTGGCCGCACTGGAGCGCGTCTACCAGCAGCGCCGCGCCATGGCCCTGATGACACAAGGCGTGCGCCTGGCCGACCCAGCCCGTTTTGACGTGCGGGGCAGCTTAACTTGCGGCCAAGATGTTGAAATTGACGTGAACTGCGTCTTTGAAGGTACTGTGACTTTGGGCAACAGTGTGCGAGTAGGCGCTAACTGCGTGATAGCCAACTGCACCATAGCCGCCAACGCCGTGATTCACCCCTTCACCCACATTGACGGTGAAAAGCTGGGTGTTGAGGTGGGTGAGGGCGCGTTGGTCGGCCCGTTTGCCCGCTTGCGGCCCGGCGCACAACTGGGCGCTGAAGTGCATATCGGCAACTTCGTCGAAGTCAAAAATTCAACCCTGGCCAAAGGAGCCAAAGCCAACCACCTGGCGTACTTGGGCGACGCCACAGTAGGCGAGCGCGTCAACATTGGTGCAGGCAGCATCACCGCCAACTACGACGGTGCCAACAAACACCGCACCGTGATTGAGGCCGACGTCCACATCGGCAGCAACTGCGTGCTGGTCGCGCCCATCACCATAGGCGCAGGCGGCACGGTGGGCGGCGGCAGCACCCTTGGCAAAAACACAGAGCCTGGCGGCCTGCATGTGGCGCGGGCCAAGCAGATCAGCTTGCCTAACTGGAAGCGGCCTGTGAAAAAGGTGGATTGAGTCTGTCTTGACTGTTTGAGTTGTTTCAAGCCAGGCTATTTTTCGGCTTGTTGTTACAACTGATACGGCATCGCCATCAAGTACGATGCTGACCTGAAGCCCGGCACAACCGCAACAAAATAGCGCACCTCAATTATTGCGGTGCGCCTTCACAACAGGCCGGGCCAAACAAGGCTGGAGGGCTGCGTCATGTTGGTTTTTTGGGGAGTTTTGGGTGGGCTTACGCTCGGGGCTTTTTGGCCGGGCGGCGGCGAGTTGACCAGTTGGGTTGGCATTGTTTTAGGCCTTGTGGCCGGGCTGACGCTGCGCTGGGCGGTGCGGCAAGAAGTACGTGGCCAACTCGCGGCCAGTGAGAAAAAAATCAAATCAGAGTTGCTTGCGCAGCTCAAAGCCGCGGGGGCCGTGGCTGGTGTGACTGCTGCTGCGCCAGTCATCCGTCAAGAAGTGCCAGAAGGCTTGGTGGACAACGAGCGCGCTGTGCTGCCCATCGCACCAACAGGCGTACCCGAAGCTACACCGAGCACGATGCCAAGCGCCGCACCAAGTGCGATCCGCCAGCCGATCTTCATCCGTGAAAACAACGCCGATGCGTCGACGCCAGCCGGAAGTGCGCGCCCTCAAACCACAAGCCCCAATGCATTGGAAAGCGCTTTGACCAGCGGATTTGACGCCGCCAAAGGCTGGCTGCTGGGCGGCAACACCATCGTGCGGGTCGGCTTGGTGATTTTGTTCATTGGCTTGTCTTTTTTAGCCCGCTACGCCGCCGTGTCTGGCTTGTTGCCGGTCGAGTTCCGCTTGGCGGCGATTGCCGCTGCAGGCATTGCACTGTTGGCGGTGGGCTTTAAAAAGCGCGACGCTAAACCCGGTTTTGCGCTAGCGCTTCAGGGCGCAGGCGTGGCGGTGATGTACCTCACGGTGTTTGCTGCTTACAAGCTGTATGAGCTGCTGCCAGCACTGCCTGCTTTTGGTTTGATGCTGGTGGTGTGCGGGCTCAGCTGCGCGCTGGCGCTGCTGCAAAACGCGCGCTCGCTGGCGGTGGTCGCGTTTGCTGGCGGCTTTGCCGTGCCGGTGCTGCTGTCAACCGGGCAGGGCAGCCATGTTGGTTTGTTCAGCTATTACAGCGTGTTGAATCTGGCAATTTTATTCATTGCCTACAAGCGCAGTTGGCGCATTTTGAACCTGGTCGGTTTTATTGCCACTTTTGGCGTGGCCACGGTATGGGGCGCACTCAAATTCACACCTGAAAATTACGCCAGCACGCAGCCATTTTTGATTGGTTTTGTGTTGATTTACCTGTTTGCAGCGGTGCTGTATGCGCGGAACACACCGACTAAGTTAGGCAATGCTGTAGACAGCACGCTGGTGTTTGGCACGCCACTGGTGGGCTTTGGTTTGCAGGCCGGTTTGGTGCAGCCGTTCGAGTTGGGCGTGGCCTTTTCAGCGCTTGGGTTTGGCGCGGTTTATTTGGCGCTGGCCTTGGTGCTGCAGCGCCGCAGTTCCAGCAACTACCGTCTGCTGGTGGAATGCTTTATCGCCATGGGTGTCGGCTTTGTCACACTGGCCGTGCCGTTGGCGTTTGATGCGCGCCTGACATCCGCCGTCTGGGCGCTTGAAGGGGCAGGTGCCTTTTGGGTCGGTATGCGCCAGGCGCGTTGGATGCCGCGTGCCTTTGGTTTGCTGCTGCAAGTTTTAGCGGGGCTGGCCTTCCTGGATACGGTAGGGACCAACCTGTCGGCGTGGCTACTCTTTAACGCTGCCTTCATGGGTGCGCTGCTGGTTGCCTTGCCCGCGATGCTGATCGCCTGGTGGCTGCGTACTGCCTTGCCGCACAGTGGCTCAAGCTGGGCCAAACGTTATTCGGTGCTGGAAGGCCGCTTAAGTGTGCCGATGTACTTGTACGGCTTTGTGATGTGGTGCGCTGCCTGGCTGCTGGAAATCTCCCGCCAATTACCCGTGTCCAGGGTTTTGGGAGACCTGCCAGCAATGGCGGTTTCAAGCCAAAGCACCAGGCAACTGCTCAGCATGCTGGCTGTGCTGGTGAGCGCAGGGCTGTCGCAACGTTTGGGCCTGGCCAAAAGCTGGGCTGTCGCCACTTGGCCAAGTCGCTTGACTTTGGTGGTGCTGGCAGTGACTTGGCTAGCGCAAATCGTGAGCGGCTTCAACGTGCTAAACACGCCTGCCTGGGGCATATGGCTGGTGGCCTTGGGTCTGCACTTTTGGCTGCTGCGCCAAAACGACGCAGCGCCCAGCCCTGCGTTGGCCCGTTTGAATCACGGGGTGCATGTTGGCGGCGTCTGGTTGGCCGCTTTGCTGCTGGCCGACTGCCTGTGGTTTTTTATAGGCAAGGGCGATTTGTGGGGCAGCGCCTGGGCCAGCGTGGTGATGCTGCTAAGTGCGATTGCCATGCTCATGTTTCTGGCTATCTGGGCGGGCCGGGCCAATGATGCGTCGCATTCAGGTCACTTCAAATGGCCGCTGCAGCCACACGCCAGCAGCTACTACTGGACAGCCGCCGTACCGCTGGCGGTGGTGGTGTTTTTTGGCGCGCTGGCGGTGGCTGTCACTTCGTCAGGCCGCACCGACCCGCTACCTTATATTCCGCTGCTCAACCCCACTGACTTGACCATTGCACTGGCTTTGGGTGGGCTGGTGTTTTGGCGGCGCACGGTGATCGGCAGTGTGCCTGCGCCAGCTGGCTCGGATTGGGTCAAGGGAAGCCATGCTTTGTCAGCCGTGGCGGCGCTGGGCTTTGTGGCGATCAATACCGTATGGCTGCGCTTGGCGCACCACTTTTTTGGCGTACCGTGGAAAGCCGATGCGCTGTTTGGCAGCTTTGTGGTGCAAACTGGCTACGCCATTTTGTGGACGCTGCTGGCCCTGAGCGTGATGGTGCTGGCACACCGCCGCCTGCAGCGTATTTTGTGGTTGGTGGGCTCTAGCCTGCTGGGATTGGTGGTCGTCAAGCTGCTGCTCATTGACTTGTCGAACGTGGGCGGCGTTGAGCGCATTGTGGTGTTTATTGCCGTGGGTGCGCTGATGCTGGTGGTGGGTTATTTTGCGCCACTTCCTCCCAAATCAACGCCCCAATCAACGACCGATCTGTCACCTGAACTTGAGACCAGAACAGCCTCTGACAATTTAGCAAAGAGCGCACCATGACACACAAACTTCGTCTTTTCCAGCGCTTGGCCGCTGCCAGTTTTCTGGCCACCATCAGCTTTACTTTTAGCACGGCGCTGTGCGCTGCTGATGCCAACAGCCTGAAATCTTATGCCCTGCGCCTGCCCATCACGCTCGTGCCTGATGCGCCGCTGCAGCGCCTGCAGTTGCCCGCAAAAGCGCTGGTGCAATTGCAAAGCAGCGGTTACAACGACGTGCGTATTTTTAACGCGCAAGGCCAACCTGTGCCCATGGCGCTCAGCCGCGTGGCCAGCAACCCGGCAGAGCGCGGGCAAGTCAAGTTGACTGCTTTTCCCATCCTGGGCGGCGAGTCAACCACTGCCTTGGACGGCCTGCAATTGCGCATTGAAGAGCGGCAAGGCCAGCGCCTGGTGCAGCTCAGCACTGCAACTGGAACGGAGAACGCAGCCGCGCAAAAAGTGCTGGGCGCTTTGCTGGACGCACGCGAGGTTAAAACGCCGGTCGTAGCCATCGCGCTGGACGTTGACTTGCCCACCAGTCAGCCCATCACTTTCAATTTGCAGGCCAGCAAAGATTTGAAAAACTGGCGGCAAGTAGCCGACACCGTGCTGTTCAAAACCGACGCTGCCAGCCTGGGCACGTCGACCATCGAGGTGCCCGCGCAGGATTTGTCTGGCCACTATCTGCGGGTGACCTGGGCTGGCGGAAACAGCCAGCTTGCAGGGGTGACGCTGCGTGGTGCCACACTCGCGACGGCGGTGACTGGCAGCGTTATGACCCGCGTGGTAGCGGTCCTGGCGCCGCCCGCTTTGGTCAGCCCGCATGAGTTCAGTTTCAACCTGCCTTTTGCCGCACCCATTGCCGCGCTGCGCATTGACCCAGTGGGCAGCAACACGCTGGTACCGGTGCGCGTGCTGGGCCGAAATGACCGCAGCCAGCCTTGGGCAACTCTCGCCGACACGGTGGTCTACAAGCTCACGGCAGACGGTAAAACGCAAAACAGTGGCCCTATAGAGCTGCTACGTGCGGCCACGCGTGAGATCAAAATTGAAGCGGATAAAAAAACACCTGGCTTTGCAGCAGCGCCTGTTGTCACTGTGCTGTTTGACCCAGTCCAGCTGGTGTTCTTGGCCAACGGCGCAGGCCCTTTCACGCTGGCCGCAGGCGCAGCTAACTTGTCCAGCGCCTATTTGCCGCTGCCCAGCCTGATGCCCGGCTACCAGTCAGGCCAGGAAAACAAGCTGCCGTTGGTTACGCTGGAGTCCGGTGACGCTGGCCCCGTTATCGTGGCGTCAGGCGCTGTCAGCGACCGCATGCCCACCCGCAGCCTGGTTCTGTGGGGCGTGCTGATTGCCGGTGCGCTGGCTCTGGGTGCTATGGCCTGGGCACTGATGAAGCAAAGCAGCCGCGATGCTAAAACTTTGCCTGCGGATAACGTTGGCAAATAGCGCTATATATTTGGGAGCTGCTTGCGCCCGCATTTATTGGTCTGGAGCACTAAAACATACCTTAAAATCATTTAAAATTATGAGGAAAAATCTGTTTTACCTGCTGTTTGCATTCGGTAGCATTACGCCCCTGCAAGCGATGCAGGTCGTTGGCCGCTTCGAGATTGACCGCACCGAAGTCAGCATTGGCCAATTTCATCAGTTTGTCGATGCCACCAAAATCATCACTGCTGCCGAGCGCGCGGGCGGCGGCAGCACATACGAAGCGGGTTGGGAGCAGCGCCGGGGCTGGACCTGGCGCGCACCGTTTGGCAAACCCGGTGCTGCCAATGAGCCAGCGGTACACGTCAATTACGCTGAGGCTGAGGCTTTTTGTCAATGGGTGGGCAAGCGCTTGCCAACAGATGTTGAATGGGGGCAAGCGGCCTACACCGAGCGCCGCAGCAACCCGCCTGCCGGGTTTGAGGCCGGCCGCACCTATGTCTACCCGACGGGCGACAGCCCGCAAGGTGCCAACTGCCTGAGCGACTGTGGCAGCGTGCCCACTGTAGCCAACGCCGTCACCAGCCGTGGACGCGGTCATGCGCTGGTAGGCAGCACACGCCAGGGCGTCAACGGCCTGTATGACATGGGCGGCAACGCCTGGGAGTGGGTAGACAGCGGCTCGGGCAGTGACAAGCGCACACGCGGCGGCAGCTGGTGGTACGGTGCCAGTTCTATGCTCGACGGCCACAACCAGAGCAAACCTGTGAGTACCGCTGTTGTCTACATTGGCTTTCGCTGTGCGCGGGATGTGAAGCCGTGACAGGAGTGTCGCCAGGTTCGCTGCGGTCTAATGAATGGCCTTAAATTAGGTTTTGAAATGCTATTAATTTAATAGCTGCCTGCGCTCGTTTTTATTGAATTAAAAGCACTTTAGGCTCAAATTTTGAGCGTTTGACACTGAAAAACGCCTTCACATTACGCACATTTGCATCGCTGATGAAGAGCCGCTGGCTCAACGCCAGGTAGGCGGGCATATCAAACACATGCACGATCAATACAAAGTCTGGGCCGGGTGATACACGGTAGCACTGCTGCACAGATGCATCGGCTTGTACGCGCTGCTCAAAGGCACTCAAGTGCTCATCGCCCTGTTGATCCAGCGTGATCTCAACAATCGCCGTCAGCCCGTGACCTGTGATCCGCGCCAATTTGTCTGGGCTGAGCAGCGCCACCTCGCGTTCAATCAAACCCGCGTCACGCAGGCGCTTGACGCGCCGCAGGCAGGTGGGCGGGGAGATGTGAGCCCACTTTGCAAGTGCTTGGTTGCTCAGCGATGCATCGGTTTGCAAGGCATCCAGCAGTTTAATGTCTGTGCTATCTATGTCAATTTGTTCCATTTAATGAATATAAATGAAATAAAAGTCAATATTTTTGATATCAAGAAATAAAATTACAGAAACAATAGAAAAATCATCAAAATAAATAATGCAAAACCCGTAGTATCTGTCCATCTGAATACAAGGAGATGGTTTATGTGCGGCATTGTTGCAGCGGTCTCTAGCCGCAATATCGTTCCTGTTCTGGTTCAAGGCCTGCAGCGCCTGGAATATCGGGGCTATGACTCTTGCGGCGTGGCGGTGTATGCCGATGGCCTGAAACGTGCCCGCAGCACATCGCGCGTGGCCGAGCTGCAAGCGCAAGTTGATACGGAAAAATTAAGTGGCACGACAGGCATCGCCCACACCCGCTGGGCCACGCACGGCGCACCGGCCATTCACAATGCGCACCCGCACTTCAGCCATGGCACAGGTGCAATCTCAAACAAGCCCGGCAAGATCGCATTGGTTCACAACGGCATCATTGAAAACCATGAAGAGCTGCGCGCCGCCTTGCAAGCCAAGGGCTATGTGTTTGAAAGCCAGACCGACACCGAAGTCATCGTGCATCTGGTTGAAAGCCTGTACGACGGTGATTTGTTTGAAGCCCTGAAAAGTGCGGTGGGCCAGCTGCACGGCGCGTATGCGATTGCCGCATTTTGTAAAGACGAGCCGCACCGCGTGGTCGGTGCGCGGGCTGGCTCGCCACTCATCTTGGGTGTGGGCAAAGCGGATCAAGAAAATTTTTTAGCCAGTGATGCGATGGCATTGGCAGGCGTGACAGACCAGATCGTGTATCTTGAAGAAGGCGATTTGATTGACATTCAGCTTGGCAAATACTGGATATTGGATAAAGCGCAAAAAGCCGTGCAGCGTGAGGTAAAAACTGTTGTTGCCCACAGCGGCGCGGCTGAACTCGGCCCTTATCGGCATTACATGCAAAAAGAAATTTTTGAGCAACCCAGCGCGATTGCGAATACGCTGGAAGGCGTGGAGGGCATCACGCCCGAGCTGTTTGGTGACGGGGCTTACCGCGTTTTTCAAGACATTGATTCAGTGCTCATACTGGCCTGCGGCACCAGCTACTACAGCGGCTGCACCGCCAAGTATTGGCTAGAGGAAATTGCAGGTATTTCGACGCAGGTTGAAGTCGCCAGTGAATACCGTTACCGCACCAGCGTGCCTAATCCGCGCACGCTGGTCGTCACCATCACCCAAAGCGGCGAAACTGCCGACACGTTGGCTGCACTGCGACACGCGCAAAGCCTGGGTATGACGCAAACCCTCACCATCTGCAATGTGGCCACGTCAGCGATGGTGCGTGAATGCAAGCTGGCTTACGTGACGCGCGCGGGGGTTGAAATTGGCGTGGCATCGACCAAAGCCTTCACCGCCCAACTGGCGGGCTTGTTTTTACTCACGCTGGCCCTCGCCCAAAGCAAAGGCCGCTTGAGCGAAAGCGACGAAGCCGCACACGTCAAAGCCATGCGCCACCTGCCAGTAGCTTTGGCCGCCGTGCTGGCGCTGGAGCCCCAAGTCATTGCCTGGGCTGAAGACTTTGCCAGGATGGAGAACGCACTGTTCCTGGGACGTGGCCTGCATTACCCGATTGCGCTGGAGGGTGCGTTAAAACTCAAGGAAATCAGCTATATCCACGCCGAAGCGTACCCCGCAGGCGAGCTGAAACACGGCCCGCTGGCACTCGTCACCAGCGCCATGCCCGTAGTGGCCGTTGCGCCGAATGACAGCTTGCTGGAAAAACTAAAAAGCAACCTGCAAGAAGTCCGCGCACGCGGCGGCGTACTCTACGTGTTGGCAGACGCAGGCACCAAGTTGGTCAGCAGCGAAGGCCTGCACGTCATTCGTATGCCAGAGCACTACGGGCCGTTAAG
>ENA-OFCF01000329-OFCF01000329.1-metagenomes-genome-assembly--contig:-NODE-329-length-21475-cov-8.182586_pt1 | contig 21475 bp, 20 predicted proteins | sample MGYA00153387_OFCF01 | MGnify analysis MGYA00153387
GGGTTTGCGGAATCGAATCGACGTCTTCCACTACGGCGAGTGAGATTGGCCGGAGTTTGGATTTGTTCTGTTCGAGTTGTTGGCGAATGACGAAACGATTGAGCAACTGATCCATGCGCATTTCGGTGGTGCGGATATCGAATCGGCAATGTTCCACATTTTTCTCAATGGCATCAATTTCTCTGCTGATTTTGATCTGACTATTCTTGTAGTAGGCGTGAAGAATGCCTCCAGCTGCCATGATCGCTGCGGCGAGAATCAGGGAGAAAATGGTTGAAGCGTGACTTCTAGGCTCTTCGTTTCGGCGGTGGTTCATGGCGCGGGGGCTAAAAGCCGTGCGACCCGCAGTTTGGCACTGCGGGCTCGCGGGTTCAGGTTGGTTTCTTCGTGGGTTGGCAGGATCGCCTTGCGTGATAGAAGCTGAAATTGGAAATCCGGATTCGGCCGGGGTTCGGGCCAGCCAGGGTCATCGATGAATGGTGCGGACCGATGCCGCAGGAATCGCTTCACCATCCGGTCTTCAAGACTGTGAAATGTAATAACTAACAAACGTCCGCCGGGTTTGAGAATCGTTGGTGCTGCGGCAAGCGCGGTGGCGAGCGATTCGAGTTCCTCGTTGACTGCCATGCGGATGGCTTGGAATGCTCGGGTCGCAGGATGAGTCCGACCGTGGCGGCCGATTGCGGCTTCAATGCAAGCGGCGAGTTCGAGAGTCGTTTCTAGCGGTTTTGCGGCGCGTTGTTTGGCGATGGCTGCAGCAATGCGGCGAGCTCGTGGTTCTTCGCCATATTCGAACAAAATGCGGGTGATTTCTGCCTCACTCCATTCATTGACGATTTGCGCAGCGGTGTATGGACTTGATGGTCCCATCCGCATATCGAGCGGGCCTTCACGCATGAACGAAAATCCACGTGCCGCAGAATCTAGCTGACGCGAGGAAACTCCGAGATCTAGCAAAAGCCCATCAGCGCGATCGCCCTGTTGGATTGCAGGAATTTCTTGCAGCAGAGAAAAATTTCCCTCCCATGTGGAAAATCGATTGCCGTAAGCTGCGAGTCTCTCACGCGCGTGCGCGAGTGCTTCCGGATCACGGTCGATGCCCAGCACGGATGCTCCTGATTTGAGAAATAATTCACTGTGGCCGCCTCCGCCGAGCGTGCCATCGATGATGAATTTGTCCGCCCCGGCTTCCATCCACGTGGAAATTTCAGCCGGAAATACTGGCAGGTGATAGGCCCCGGCATCAGGAAAAGAACCAGCGGGTGCCTGCGCCGACAACCAGCCAGGAGCGGCGCAGGAACCCGTAGGATTGACAAAATCCCGTGCTGTCCCGAGCGCGGAGTCTTGTGTGATAGAAAAATTTTGCGATGGCCGCACCCACAACCAGCCAGGAGTGGTGCGGACCATCGCATGAAATGACGATAGAAGTTCTGTCCCGAGAGCCTTCAATCGCCCAGCCATGAAAGTCATTGGACGCCGCACTGACAACCAGCTAGGAGCAGTGCGGACGTCCGTTGGATAGACACAACACCGAGCTGTCCCGAGCACGGTGCCTTGTTTGCTAGAAAAATTTTGTGATGGCCGCACCGACAACCAGCCAGGAGCGGTGCGGACCATCGTTACAAATGACAAATGAAGTTCTGTCCCGAGAGCCTTCAATTGCCCAGCCATGAAAGTCACCGGACGCCGCGCCGACAACCAGCCAGGAGCGGTGCGGACGTCCGTTTGATCTAACGCTTGAATCCCTGTCCCGAGGTGATCCGCGCATCCATATGAAAGAGTTCCCAACTCCGGCATCCGGGCGAGGGCGACCGAAGCCGCCGTTTGGCGGACCGCTTCGAATGCTGGAGTTGGTTGGGTAAACAACATTGCTGCTGTTGGGTGTGTGTGGGAGAATTTTTAGAAAATTCCGAGGTCATCGGCTTGTTGCTCGCTGCTGGTGATTTTCATGAGCTCGTCAAAATTTTCTTTTGACCAGACTTCAAAGTGAATGCCGCAACCTGCTAGGACCACAGTGCTTTCTGGGGCGATGCCAGCTTTCTCGCTGAGATCTTTCGGAATCAAAAGTTTTCCTTGGTCGTTGAGCGTCACCTCGCGGCAGCGCATCGCCAACTGCCGGAGCAGTTCGCTTTGCTCGCGCGGCGTCTTGTCGCTCGATTTCACCCGGTTCACCAACGCGCTGTAAGCATCTTCATTGAGCACTTTGATCATCGGTAGGCCATGATCAGCGGAAAGCTGCAAATTCAAAATGCCACCCGGCTCAGGACGCCACGACGTCAAGATCGAGATCCTGTATTTAGGATCCACCTTGTAGGCATGATTGCCTTTGTGGCGCTGGTCGTTGGTATTCACGGTAAAATCCCGACAATCGCGTCAGGCATGGATATAAAATGCACTCAGACACACTAAACCACAAGAAAAAACTTTAATCTACTTAATAAAAATTTATAAACCCTTTAAATCAATGAGTTACAATAGAATTTATCGGTGTTTTTAAGTGTACTAAGATCTAGAATCTCTCTCAAATCCGCTAAATTTTTTGAAAAAAAATGACTATTACAAACAAAAATTCCACTTTTTTTATAGTTGGTGAACTTGAGTGAACTGACAACAGCACCCGAGTCTTTTCTTGCTTTGGCTATTGTTAGGTAATAGTCACGGACATGGATTTTACGATACTTTGCCAATGGGCTGATGAGGAACTCAAATCCCTGATCAAGGTGCTGCCCGACGACGTGCGCGACGCGGCAATGGCAGTCACGATGTCGTTAGAAAAAAAACCCGGGCAAGGAACTTTCGATGATGAACTTCAAGGCGATGAACTTGGTTTGTTTGAAGGCAGCGCGGCATCGGACGAAGGAGACCCTGCGGAATTACCGAGAATCCGCCTGTTTCTAGCAAATCTTTGGGAATGGGTAGAAGAAGACGAACAGGATTTCCGCGATGAAGTCGGCACCACATTTCTGCATGAACTTGGCCACTACCTCGGTTGGGACGAGGATGAAATCCGAGAGCGAGGCCTGGAGTGAGCAGGACGGCACCACAGGGAGAGACGTTGTTTGATCAGGCGGGAACGGCAGTGGCGCAAAAGGGATTTTGTGGAGCGCGCGCGATGCGCGGGTGAGAGTATCGCGCAAGACAGCAGACCACGCTTAAAGTGACGGATTAGGCGTTCTCGCCCGTTTTATGCGCGTGATGATTGATCATTCCGTGAGCAATGAGGTGAAGCATTTTTTCCACACACTTCCATCCGCCCGTTCCGCATAAAATCACCTAAAGCGTGATTGGATCGTGGATCGGGGAGCGATGATGTGACGGTAAGTCTCCTCTTGGTCTTTCCAACCTCAAATCTCAAATCTCCCTTCATTATCCTTTTTCGGTAATTGTTTCCTTGCGGACATCGAGCCCGAGATAGTAAGTGTCGGTCAGACGTATTTGGGCATTGATTTGATGTGGGATAGCTTGCGGAGACTTGTTGTTTGCGCAGTGACCCACAAAAACCCTAAACACGGCTGCTCTTCCTTTAAAGGCTTGGCTCTCATCGAGCTTCCGCCACAGAATTTCAACAGGCATTCACCTAACACCAATCCGCATCATCCCATGAATGTTACCTTCGACATCACCCGCATTGGCGGGCAACTCGGCAAAGTCAAATTTCGCGTCGGCCGCCAAATCGTGGAACCGTTCTCAACCGCTCCGTGGTGTGACAAACCGGGGGCAGAGAAACTCATCCCGCTGCTGCGCGAATTGCGGGGGGATTTCTTCTGTGCACCTTTCGGCGCCGGGCCAGCATGGAAGGGCGAGGCACATCCGCCCCACGGCGAGTCCGCAAATGGCACATGGAAAGTGAATGCATCCGATCCCGGACGCCTTGTCGCCACGCTGCGGACACGCGTCCGGCCCGGCAAGATCACTAAGATCGTCGAAGCCCGCGAAGGCGAGACCAACATTTACCAAACCCACCTGCTGGAGGATTTTCAGGGCGGGATGTGTCTGGGTCACCATGCCATGCTCGACTTTACACGCAACGGACCGGGCATCATCTCCACCAGCAAAGTGCGTCTCGCACAAGTCCTCCCCGCCCCATTTGAAAACCCCGTCGATGGCGGCTACAGCTCGCTCAAGGAAGGCGCGTGGTTCAGCCAGCTCGAGAACGTGCCCATGGCCACTGGCGGAAAGACCGATCTCACCCGCTTCCCCGCCCGTGAGGGTTTCGAGGATCTCGTGATGCTGCACCACAAGGACGCGGACGATTTCGCATGGGCAGCAGTCGTTTTCCCGAACAAAAAGTTCGTCTGGTTCTCCTTGAAAAATCCGGCGCATCTCGCCTCCACCGTGCTGTGGCATTCGAACGGTGGGCGCCACTACGCACCATGGAACGGCCGCCATCGCGGCGTGCTTGGCATCGAGGACGTCACCGCGTATTTCCACCTCGGTCTCGGCGCATCGCTGGCGGACAATCCATGGAAGGAAAAGGGCGTACCCACCTCAGTCACCCTCAGCCAAACTAAGGCCACCCGTATCCCCTACCTCATGGGCGTCGCCCCTCTGACCGCTGGTTTCGATGCCGTCCGCAGCATCCAGCGCACGGCCACCGGAATCCGCCTCCAAGCCGCAGACGGCACAACCATCGATCACGCCGTCGATACCTCTTTCATCAAATAAATACCGCCCCAACAATGAGTCCAACCATGAAAAAATACACCGACTTCCTCCAAAACATTCACGGCAAAATCCTCCTCGGCTGCGACGGATTCGTTGACGAAACTTACGAGATCGTCGAAGTCCGGAAGAGCCAGTCCGATTTCACGCCGATGAAAAAACTCAAACAGTTCGGCGAACTGCTCGTCGAGCGTGCGGATGGCGGTGTGGGCGTCGAACTCGTGCCAAAGCGCCGTTGCGAGGGCGGCTTTGCCATCAACACCGGCCGGGTCGCCGCATGTCTGGGCCTAATGCCCTGTTTGCCCGGTCTTTACGGCAGCCCGACCATCGATCCGGCATACGAGCAATTCAAGGATATCTGTGAGCTGGCTTCCCTCGGAAGCCCCGCGCTGACGATTGCTTTGGAGTTCAGCGACGGAAAGGTTCTCATGAGCAACCTCGAAGCTGTCTCCAGCCTAACTTGGGCGGACTTTGAAAAGCACTTCGGAGCGGAGAAGCTCAAGGAAATGTTCACAGGCGTCGATATCCTCGGACTTGGTTATTGGTCGCTTACTTCGAACTTTGATGATCTCCTCCATGGCTTCATGAAACAGTATGAAACCATCACGCCGCCACGCCGGATGTTCTTCGACTTCGCCGACATCAAGAAGAAGTCCAGCGAGAGTTTCATCAAGAGTCTGGAGTTGATCAAATCATTCAGCAACATAATCCCCATGACGTTCAGTCTGAACGAGCATGAGGTGTTGGAATTGTTTTCAAGGATTGGAGTCGAGCGCCCGGAACTGACACCGGCGGCGATCTCCTCAGCCCTTACTATTGCCCGTGAAAAAATCGGTTTTGATGAACTGATTGTCCACACGCCAGAATTTGCAGCCGCATCCAGTGCATCGGAAGGTGAGGCATACGCCTTACAGGAGCGCCAATCCAACGTCATCCGCTTGGCAGGCGCTGGAGACAGCTTCAATGGCGGCTACCTCTGCGCGTCGCTCGGAGATTTGTCACTCAAGGAACGACTCGTCGTCGCCAACGCGGTGACCGCCTTCTTCGTCACCCACGCCACCCCGCCAACTAAGGAAGAACTCATCGTCCAGATCGAAAAAGCCTCCGACAAGTGATGACGGAGAAATCAATGATTAGAGAAGAAGTCAGCCGGATCGTGAGAGAAGTTCTGGCCAATCATTTAGCAGCGCCTGAACGATGAAGCCATGTATCGACGGAAATCCCGGCCACCTGCGGTGCGGCGGTTCTCACCGCACCGGGAAAAATTGAAATCCAATGAACGGAACTAGTCCTAGAATATTTGAAAATAGCAAAAAATCTAGGGCCCCACTTGGAGTTGGCGGTGATCGATTTTGATGCAGTGGGTACTGCGACCATTGGTGGAGCGTGGGCGGGAGAGCTGGAGGGATTGGTGGGATTGGTGGGAGAGGTGCGGTTGTGAAATGTAGTTTTGGACTTTAGTCCGAAATGGATAGAATTGAAGACGGACTGAAGTCCGGGACTGCATTTGAAGAAGGCTCGTTGCTTGTGGCGCGGAGTTAGACGCTGGCTTCTTGGTGGGCTTCCGGGCGGGTGGAGTGGAAATCGAGGGCGTCTGAATCCGATTTTTTGACGACGTTGACGGCATCGCCGGTTTTGACGTCTCCACGGAGCAGGGACTCGGCGAGTGGGTCTTCGAGGAATCGTTCCACGGCGCGCCGCATCGGGCGGGCACCGTAAGCGGGATCGAAACCTTTTTCTGAGAGGAAATCGCGGGCTTCCTGAGTGAGGGTGAGGGCGATGGCTTTATCGGCCAGGCGCTTGACGAGTTTTTCCACTTCGAGATCGACGATCTGATTGAGGTCGGGTTTTTCTAGCATGTGGAAAACGACCAGATCATCAAGGCGGTTTAGGAATTCCGGTTTGAAGAAACGTTTTGATTCTTCGAGGATTTTTTCCTTCATGCCTTCGTGGTCGGCTTGGTCTTCTGACATGGCACCGAAGCCGAGTGTGGTCTGGCGTTTGATCGAAGAAGCGCCGACGTTAGATGTCATGATGATGATCGTGTTGCGGAAGTCGATCTTGCGGCCTAACGAATCGGTGACGGTGCCTTCTTCGAGAATTTGCAGCAGCAGGTTCATCACATCGGGGTGGGCTTTTTCGATTTCATCGAAGAGCACGACCGAATACGGACGGCGCCTAACGGCTTCGGAAAGTTGGCCGCCTTCTTCGTAGCCGACATAACCTGGAGGCGAGCCGATGAGGCGGCTGGCGGTGAATTTCTCCATGTATTCTGACATGTCGATTTGGATCAGAGCGTCCGCATCACCGAACATGAATTCTGCCAGATTTCTAGCAAGGTAAGTTTTGCCGACGCCGGTGGGACCGAGGAAAAGGAACGAACCGATCGGGCGGCGCGGGTCTTTGAGGTCGGCGCGGGAGCGGCGGAGGGCTTTGGAAATCGCGATGACGGCTTCGTTTTGTCCGATTACGCGGCCTTTGAGCTCGTCCTCCATTTTGAGGAGTTTTTCGGTTTCTTTTTCCTCCATGCGGCGGAGCGGCACGCCGGTCCATTTGGAGACCACGGCCATGATGTCATCATCGGTGACGGTGACGATGGTTTCTTCTGAGGTGGTGCGCCATGACTTGAGGGTTTCCTCGAGGTTTTTCTTGGCGTGTTTTTCGTCGTCGCGCAGGGCGGCGGCGGACTCGAAATTCTGTTCCGCGATGGCGGCGAGTTTGGCGCGGTTGATGCGCTCGATTTCTGCTTCTAACTCTTTGATGGCGGGCGGGCGAGTCATCGTGCCGATGCGCGCGCGGGAGCCAGCTTCGTCTAGCACATCGATTGCCTTGTCTGGTAGAAAACGAGCGGTTAGATAGCGTGAGGTGAGTTTCACCGCGGCCTCGATGGCGTCTGGGGTGAACTTTGCCTTGTGGTGAGTTTCGTATTTTTCCTGGAGTCCCTCGAGGATTTTGATCGCGTCCGAGACAGTGGGTTCTTCCACTTTGACCTGTTGGAAACGGCGCTCAAGTGCGGAGTCCTTTTCGATGTGTTTACGGAATTCGTTGAGCGTGGTGGCGCCGACGCATTGGAGTTCCGCGCGGCTGAGGGCGGGCTTGATGATGTTAGACGCATCCATTGCGCCCTCCGCGGAGCCGGCACCGACGATGGTGTGGAGTTCGTCGATGAAAAGAATGACATTTTTGACTTTGCGGATCTCGTCCATCACTGCCTTGATGCGCTCTTCAAATTGGCCGCGGTATTTTGTGCCAGCGACCATCAGGGCGAGATCGAGGGTGATCACGCGGCGGTCGCGCAGCAATTCGGGCACGTTGCCATTGGCGATTTCTTGGGCGAGGCCCTCGACGATGGCGGTCTTGCCGACTCCGGCCTCGCCGATGAGGACGGGATTGTTTTTGGTGCGGCGGCAGAGGATTTGGATCACGCGTTCGATCTCAGATTCGCGGCCGATGACTGGGTCGAGGCCGCCTTCTTTTGCGACCTTGGTGAGATCGCGGCCAAAGGCTTTGAGTGCTGGGGTTTTGGATTTCCCTTCGCTTTCTTGGCTCTGTTTTTGTTGGGATTGAGCTTGGGCAGGATCTTCAAACGGCCCATCGCCATCTTCCATGTCGAGATCGTCATCGTCGTCATCATCCTCGTCCTCGTCGTGGTCTTCTGGCGAGAAATTCGGGTCGATTTCTGCGAGGATTTCGTTGCGGGTGCGCTGGATGTCCACATCGAGTCGCTTGAGGACGCGGGCGGCCACGCTCTCGCCTTCGCGCAGCAGGCCTAGCAGGAGGTGTTCGGTGCCGACGTACGAATGGTTCAGTCCTTTGGCTTCTTTGTTAGCGAAGGCGAGGACTTTTTTAACCCGCGGGGTGTAGGGAATGGTGCCGCTGGTTTTCTGCGGTGGGCCGGAGCCGACTTCCTTTTCAACTTCCATGCGCACGGTTTCCAGGCCGAGTCCCATGCGTTCGAGCACGTTGACGGCTACGCCCTGACCGAGTTTGATTAGACCTAGCAGCAAGTGTTCGGTGCCGACGTAGGAATGGTTGAAACGATCGGCTTCTTTGCGGGCGAGGACGAGGACTTGTTGGGCGCGTGGTGTGAAATTGTTCATGGATCTCCTAGAGTGTTAGGTTCGGACGGGGTCGCAGTTTCTGTTGTCGAGTAACGATTATCAGGGGAATCGAGGGAATGCAAACGGTCGCGGATGGTTTTTGCGCGAATCGAGTCCCTTTCTTCCGGAGAAAGTGCTCGATCTGTATGAAACTGGAGGTGGGCGGGTTGGATGTCCATCAACAAAGTGTCGCAGACGATCACTGTTTGTGGGGGAAAAAATCCGAGTGTGCCGCCCAAGCGCAGCAACGATAGGTGGTTGAGCGCTTCTTTGGAATCGATGATGTGGGCGTGGCGCAGCACGCCATACGCCCGGCCAATGCGGTCCGCGACCATCTCGGGATCGTCTTCCATGAGTTTTTCCCGAGCGTTTTGTTCGTGGGTGGCGACTTGGGAAATGACGCGCTCGAGGCGGCGAATGATGGTCTCCTCACTCTCGCCGAGAGTCGATTGGTTGGAAATCTGATAGAGATTACCGAGTGACTCGGTGCCCTCGCCGTAGAGTCCGCGGACTGCGAGGCCGATCTTGTTCACGGCTTGTAGGACTTGGCCGATCTGGTCGGATAGGACCAGGGCCGGTAAGTGGAGCATGGCCGAGGCGCGCAGGCCGGTGCCAAGATTGGTCGGGCAGGTAGTGAGGTAGCCGAGATTTGGATCGAAGGCGAATTCTAGCGAATTTTCCAGTTGGCTATCAAGATCTGATAGTGCGTTGAATGCGGCGGTGAGCTGGAGGCCCGGGCGGATCGCCTGCATTCGGAGGTGGTCCTCTTCGTTGAGCATGAGGCTGAAGGATTGGCGGCGCTCGATGACAGCGGCCGAGCCATCTCCACGGGCGGCGTGTTCACGGGAAATGAGGTGGCGCTCGACGAGCACTTGTTTTTGCACGGCGGTGAGATCACCGAGTTCCTGAGAGAAACCGTCTTTCATCACCGAGAGGGACTCGATGGCTGGCCGCATGAAATCGAGTGCGGCGGTGCGTTGGTCGCGTTTTGCCCAGCCGGGAAACGGATGGCGGCGCAGGTTGCGGGCGAGGCGAATGCGTGAGGTGAGCACGGCACCATGCTCGCCCTGCCCGCCGGTCATCCAGTCGGCAGGGTGTTTGATCAGAGTGGTGAAGCGCATCATGGGGAAGAAAATTCTAAATTCTAAATTTTAAATTCGAAACGAAATATCGAGTGAGTTGAGAAATGGTTAGGGCAAGGGCTTTTCGTTTAGAATTTCGTGCTTAAGATTTAATGCTTAAATTTTTGGGCTTAGTTCGAGGTTGCGGATTTCATCGCGGATGCCGGCGGCTTCCTCGTAGCTTTCGGAGGTGATCGCTTGATCGAGGCGTGAGCGGAGCTCTTCGATGCGTTGATGGAGGACTTGCATGGCCATGAGTCCATCTGGGACTTTGCCAATGTGGGTGGTGCCTTTGTGAATGCCGCGGATCATCTGGCTGACTTCCTCGCTGAAGGTGGCGTAACAATCACTGCATCCGAAACGCCGCACGCGGCGGAGATCATCGAGTGTGAATCCGCAGCTGGGGCACTTGCGACCGCCACCCGGAGTGGGGTGGTGGCTCGTGCCTTGCGCGGTGGATTCCGTGCCCGCCGCGACTCCGCCCAACAACATATCTGCGAGAGAAAATCCAGTGGGATCTGTGACTCCGCGTTCTTTGGCGCAGGGATCGCAAAGACAAACTTTTTTCATCTGCCCATCCACCAGTTGGGTCAGGAAGACACTCGCCTTTTTTTCGCAGAAATCACATTTCATCGGGGAAAACTTCAGTTGAAAGGAGTGCCCGTACTCATCGCCAGCTCGCGGAAGGCGGTGATGAAGCGCGCGGTGGCAGGGCCGGGTGTACCGCTGCCGATCTGGCGGCGATCCAGCGCGATGACTGGGATGACTTCAGCCGCGGTTCCGGTTAGAAAACATTCGTCGGCAGTGAAAATATCATAACGAGTGAGCGAGCGCTCGACCACGGGAATGCCGAGTTTTGCTGCGAGTTCGATGATCACGCCGCGAGTGATGCCGTCGAGTGCGCCATCGCTGATGAGTGGGGTGAGGAGGGTTCCTTTTTTCATCAGGAACAAATTATCACCTGTGCATTCGGCGACGTAGCCTTGTTCGTTGAGCATCACGGCTTCGAGCGCGTTGGCCTGAATCGCCTCCACCTTGGCCATGATGTTATTGAGGTAGTTGAGGGATTTCACCTGAGGCATCAGGGCGCCGGGTGCTGGGCGGCGGGTGGCGCAGGTGATGATCGAGAGGCCATTTTTGTAATGTTCTTCTGGATAGAGTTGGATCGAGGCGGCGATGATAAACATCGAGGGCCTGGGGCAGAGGTACGGGTTGAGCCCAAGTTCGCCAGCACCGCGGGTGACCACGAGACGGATGTAGCCATCGGTGAGGCCGTTAGCGGCTACAGTTTCGCAGGTGAACTTGCAGACTTCCTCTTGAGTCCATGGCAGATTGAGGATAATGGCGCGCGCCGAGTCAAACAACCTGCTGATGTGATCTTCCAAACGGAAGATTCTGCCGTTGTAAAAACGAATGCCTTCGAATACGCCATCACCATAGAGCAAGCCATGGTCAAAGACCGATACCTTCGCTTGTGATTCGTCCACTAAATTGCCGTCGAGCCAGATTTTCATATGTGTTTCCGCCGCAAGGTTAAGTGGATGCCACCCGGTGGCAAGCGGAAGATCAAATCCGTAAAAATTTACCGGATATTTCGTGCGGATAAAGCCGCCTGATGATCACTTTTCTTTTGGAGCTGTTGGTTTTGCCGGAGAATTGACCGGAGTCGGTCTTGCTGGGTGGGCTGGATCGGTGATGACAGCCCAGTCAACGTCACCGTGATCCAGCCGCTGGATTTCGCTGGCATAGACGGCGTCTTCGTTTTTCGGGTCCATGCTTGCCGCCAGACGGATGAAATATTGGGCGAGTTGTTTGTCCTCGGAGCCGCCTTGTTTTTCTAGCAGTTCGCCGCGGGTCAGCAGCAGGCGGGCGAGCACTTGTGGGCTGTAACTGCCTTGCACCACTTCTGGCAGCATGTTTTTGGACAATTGAAAATTGACGACTAATGCGCGTTTGTTGCGAGGTGATAGATGGAGTGCTAGAGCGAGCACGCGGCGGCCTTCGGTGAGCGAAGTGGGCGTGGCTTTGCTGCTAGTGATTTGGCTGGCTGCGAAATGTGCTAGATTAGTGGCATATTCCTCGCGTTCAGGGTCGAGCATTCCTAGATCGTTAGAAAACAAACTTTTGGTGATCTTAGGCATTTCCCAACCGAATGATTTCAGTGTTTCAGCCGCATCGAGCATTGTTAGGCCGAAGTAAAAAAACGCCATTGCTTGCAAAATGCCCTTCATCGGTGCTAAACATGAGAAACCTCAGTGCGTTTGCAAGTGGCAAATCCCGAATCCATCGATCCGAAATCCGAAATCCGCTATCAGATGCGGCGGATTTTGCGTGAAAATCCGCAGGACTCTGCGCCCGTGATTCGCCAACTCGATGACTGGCTAGCGTCTCGACCGCACTTGCAAACTCTCGCGGTTTTTTCTGCACTCCCCGGCGAAGTCAACCTAACGGAACTGGTCTCTCGTCATCCTCAACGCCGCTGGGTCTATCCACGCGTGATCGGTGATGATCTAATTTTCCACCTCGTGAAAAATCCTGCCACCGAGCTCGTCGTCGGCGCATTTGGCATTCGAGAACCGTCACTCGTTCTGCCAGAAATCGCGCTCACCGAAATCGACGTGTTTTTTTGTCCGGGGCTGGCATTTGATCGGCAGGGCGGGCGGCTCGGACGGGGCAGGGGTTTCTACGACAGGGCACTTGCGGGTGCGACTCCGGGAGCTTTGAAAATCGGCGTTTGTTTCCCCTGTCAGCAGGTTGAAAACACCCACGCCGAACCACACGACGTGCCGATGGACGCGGTGTTTTGCGGGGAAATTCAATCGATCACGATTTGAAATCCCCGGCGGGTGTGTGCGCAGCGCAGTGGCGGCCCGGATTCATTGGGTTTCCAGCCATTTGCGTTCGCGAAATCGATCACCTCGGTGACCATGTCGTAACTCACGATGCGCGGCAAGCTGGCAAGCAACAGCTGGCCGTTGATCGGCGCGCTGGCTTCGACGCGCATTTCGTTGGCACCGCTGCGGTTCTGCATGATCCAGCGGTATTGGACGTCACGGTGATTGATGATTTTGTAGCCTTTTTGTGCAGGTGGCATGAGATGAGTGGGGAAATTAACGACCTCCTCGGGCAAAGATGCCTCTTATCTCAGATCGAAGCGACTGTTTTTTTGGCACAGCTGTCCTAATAATGAGGCAACGCTCCCGGTCGGCCAGAAATCTTTCGGTGTGCTCGATTTATGAGGCAACAGGAAACTGTAGCGTCGGTCTGTGACCGTCGCTAGCTTCCCTGATCGGCTTCCACACCATCCCATCCGCGACCTCCGCAAAAAAGCAACCCCGCCGTCCCAAAGCCTGATCGCTCATTGGATTGATGATTGATGAACTCCGATTTTTGATTTTTGATCTGTCGAAATAACACCTCTTCCTCTTCCCAATCAAAAATCCAAAATCAACAATCGTCATTCGGCAATCTCTCCCTCTTCCCTTCAATGTTCGATGTTGGGCGTTCGATGTTCGATGTTCGATGTTCGCCTCCTCCTCAAATCTCTTCTCTTGATTCTGGCTTCTTGACTCTGGCCTCTCTTCCTCTTCCTCAATCTCCCCATAGTTAGCCTCGCGCCAATCAGTTTCCTCTTCAAAAATCCACAATCCACAATTCACAATCCACAATCCACAATCCCTTCTTCACTTCAATCTTCAATGTTGAGCGTTCGATGTTCGATGTTCAGTTCTACCTCTTGCACTTCTAACCCATAACTCATAACTTTTAACAATCTTCTTCTCCTCCCATGGTCTTCCCGCCAACACCCCCATCCGCCGCGAGCTCCCCCCCCCGCCAACCGCGCCTTCATCGGCTGATCCACACTGGAGCGGCGCGTCTATGACCGTCGCTGACAAACTGTAGCGCACCCCATGAACGCCAAACGAAAACCCGGCCCAGACTCAGCAACCGCTTCCCTGCTCGTGCCGGAAAAGCTCGCCACCCTCGTCCACTACCTGCGCCGAGAGAAAGTCATTCTCGATTCCGATTTGGCGGAGCTTTACGGCGTGACGACAAGCACGCTCAATCAAGCCGTTCAGCGAAACATCGAGCGCTTTCCCGTCGACTTCATGTTCCAACTCAGTGACGCCGAGTTGAACGGCTTGAGATGCCAAACTGGCATTTCAAACCCCGACCCAAACGCTTTGAAATCACAAATTGTGATAGCAAAGAATGCGGAGTCGCCTTTGCTCTTCCAAACTGGAAGGGCAAACGCCCGCGGCGGACGCCGATCTCTCCCCTACGCCTTCACCGAGCAGGGTGTCGCCATGCTTTCCAGCGTGCTGCGGTCGGAACGTGCCGTGGAGGTGAACATCGCCATCATGCGGACCTTCGTGCAGCTCCGGCGGCTGATGGATTCCAATGCCCTTCTGGCCGAGAAAATCGAAGCCCTCGAGGAAAAATACGCCGATCACGACCAGCAATTCCAACTCATCTTCGAGGCCATCAAACAACTCATCGCCGCTCCCACTCCTCCAGCCAAAGAACTCGGCTTCCACACCATCCCATCCGCACATTCCGCCAAAAAAAAGAAACCCTGACATCCACCATGCGAATTCCTCCCACCGCCACATCGCGTCCGAAACTCCGATCCGCCCGGATCGTGGATGGAAGATCGTGGATTCCTCGCTCCGACGATTTGCACGCCCACTGAACTCTTTGGAGGCCAAGATCATGAATAACAATCCAACCGTCACGGAAATCCGCAAAAAGCGGGCTGAAATCCTCGACTCCCATCAAGGCGACTATCACGCCATGATGAACGCCATGAAACAAACCCAATGGAAAAGCGGTCACGAGGTCGTGAACCTCGCCTGCAAAAATCCCCAGCCCGCAACTCCCGCCAAACCCACCCGCCGCAAGTCCCAAAACTCCCGGTGAAATGACCGCCCCTCCTCTTCCCATTCAAAAACTTGTCCCGGCAATTCATCCCGGCAAAGCCAAAGGCGGCGACGGAAAGCGCAGCGGCGACGGATCCAAAATCAACAATCCTCAATCTTCAATCTCCTCCGCCTCTGCCAGCGGCACCCGCATCGACCGCGACTCCCTCGCCGAGCAAGCCATCGCTTCTTCCCCCAATTATCCAATTTCGAATCTCCAATGTCTCTTCCTCTCTCCCATCCGCTGCGAGTTCCACCCCCCCGCCAACCGCGCCTTCATCGGCTAACCTCCAATGGCCTTCCCAATCAAAAACTTGTCCCGACAAAGCACAGCTACGCCGGAACTTGTCCCGGCGTAGCTCGCAGAGCGAAGACGGGCACATGCCCAATGTCTGTTATTTCGGACCCCGTCTCACAAATCCCCAATGACCACCTCGATCCCCCCTGAAATAGTCCGTTGGGGCGGACCGGAGGTCGGAAAAAAGGGGGGGCACTCAGGACCCGAAAACAATTTTTCTACCTTCATCCTAACTGGCGAAATGAATTTCGGCATCCAAGATGGACAACGGTTGATCAATTCCACAGAGTCTCTGCGTGCGAATATTAATATGCATCATTTTCGGAATTGTGGGTGCGATGATCGGTGGCTTCTTTGGCATGGTAGTCGGTCTGATCTCCGGTTTGATTCTTTTGAAGGTTGTTGGAAAAGACCATAAGAGGGGCGGAGATGCGGGCAAGCGCGCAAAACGCGGTAATGCAACGCCTCCTCCACTTCATTTTCGGGAGACATTTTCCGCACAGTCCGCCGCTCCAAAACTCTTCCATGCTTGGGTCCCAACGGGCCAGTCATTTCGACATGCCGGATTCGTCGTTCCGGGGATGGTTTATACTTCCCCTGGAGACTCCACATGGGAGGGCGAACCCTCGACCATCTATCTAAAACAGAGTGTCGGAACGCCGGTCGCTTCTAATGGGCGCGAAATCCCTTACTGGCCTTCTTACGCGAATTTATCTAATGACCAGAAGGCGACCTATTTGCAATGGCTTTCCCAAGGAAGGAAGGTTTCAGACCCCTGGTCCGTGGAAACCGGATATATTTTCCTCTTCTTTTACGGCATAGAACGGCGGGTCCTCATCGATAGGGACACGGATCCCTCCCTAATTGAGGAGGTTTGTGAACTTTTACGGCATTACGGCCACGATGGGCGATCCGGTTCTCTCGTTTCGTATCTCGGGGATTTTCTTCACTACACGACCTACAACCGGGGGGCGGATCATTACGTGAATGCCATCCCATCTCTTCTGGAACTTTGTGGAGACCGCGCCAGTGAACTTGCCCTGACCATGATTCTCGGAAGCCTCTATGCGAACGCCGAAACCCTCGACTGGTCTCTGGCTTTCCGGCTTGCGAGGAGCCACGAGATGTCGAAACGCAGTGTGGTAGTGGAGCGCACGGGCGAGACGTTTTCCTCTCTTTTCAGGAAGCGTTATGAGGAAAAGTATCCTGCGGGACTGTCGTTGCGTGCCGGGAAAAATCCTTGCAAAGTCAGCTACCGCCCAGCCAACGCCTCCTTGTCTTTCCGAAGCCACCAGGAACAGGCTTTTTCAGTCCAAGTCCCGAATGTCCACGGCCTGCGCGCCCAATTCAAGGAGCTGCCAAAAATCTGGAACACCTGTATCGATGAATTGTCCGGCTTTTCCAGAGCCATCCACCAGATCGGAAAATCGGGCGGCTCTGAAGGCGCTAGTCTTCTCAAAGCCTATCTTGCCCTTCCTCACGATGTGAGATCCTCCCATATACACCCGCTGCTTGAAAAGATGAACCAACTACTTCAGGCCTCCCCCAGGGAAACCACGCGCTTCTTCGTTCCTGTCAGGGCCTTGGCCGATCTGATCGGGCTGCCGGACAGGCCGACGTTCACCACCGCCCAGAGCAATACCATCGCGGAGTTGGTCGAAAGCATGGGATATGGGATCGCCCCTGACCCCCGCTTGCTGGCCCTGCCCCTTGCAGGCGCGCAAGAAGTCGCCGTTTTGTCGTCTTGCGCTTGCCTTTCTCTTTTTGGGCCTGCCCCTTGCAGGCGCGCAAGAAGTCGCCGTCGTGGAAATGAAATTGGGAGACAGTCCCGCACCCGAAATCCTCGGCCTTCTTCGGCTACTGTATCTATCTGTTGCCATCGCCGCAGCCGATGGAACGGTGAACGAATCCGAATTGACCATTTTCCATGAAGCGGTTGGGAAGCGCGTCACCGATCCAACAACCATCGAAATGTTTGCGGCGACGGAGGCAGCACTTCTACGTGATACCGGAGTCGCCAACAGGCTCGTATCGAAAATCGCCAAAGGCGTGAAGGTTGCGAACCGTCCAACCGTCTTCCGCCTGCTTGTCCATGTCGCCGGTTCGGACGAGATTATCACAAGTGACGAGCGACGCAGCCTCATGCGGATAGCTAACGCGTTTTCCCTTCCTGCAACCCTTCTGGATGAGATCTTGGAAGAAGACAGGGAATTCGCTACTGTCACGGTTTCCGGGCAAAAGGCTTCGCCGAAAAAGGGAGAGTCGCTGCCGCCACGGGCAAGCGAGGAACAGCAGATCGCAGGTGGCTTCTCCCTAGACATGGCACGCATTTCCGCGCTCACCGCAGAAACCGATCAGGTCGTGAAGATGCTGGCGGAGGCACTTGCCGAAGAGGAAGTCGAAAACGAACCTCCGCAGACAACCTATGCGTCCCCAGGTAATTTTCCCGAGTGGATGGAAACTTTGGACGCCGCATACAGACCGGCTCTGGTCGCCATCCTCGGCGAAGGAGAAACCATAGAAATCCCTCGTCTAGCAGAGATTTCCGTAACCTTGCACCTCCTTCCGGTGGCCGTGGTCGATACTATCAACTCCTGGTCCGATGAGGAACTCGGCGATTTCCTCTTGGAGGAACGCGAAGACGGAACCTTCACAGTCTATCAGGAAATCCTACCCGAAGTCCTAACCGCACCATGACACCTAAAATCAAACGCCGTGAGCGCGACGCCGTTCTTCAATCGCTTCAAGCCGGACTTGTTCCGCGCCAAGGCCTCCATCTCATCCAAGTGGGACGCATGGCCGAAACCGATGCGCTTCTTTCGGATATCGCCCGCATTAAAGACGGCGGCTCCTCGTTCAGAGTGGTCGCCGGACGGTTTGGCAGCGGGAAAAGCTTTTTCCTGAATCTCGTGCGCACCGTCGCACTGAAGCAGGATCTCGCCGTGGCCCAGGCGGATTTCACGATGGAAAGGCGTTTGCAGGCCAGCGGCGGTGAAGCGCAGGCACTTTACAGCGAAATGGTGAGAAACCTCGCGACACGGGCAAAACCTGAAAGCGGCGCGCTCGAATCCATGCTGATGCAATGGATTTCCGGCATCCATCAGCAGGTGAAACTCGCCGGAGGGGATACGGATCAGGTCGAAGCCCGCTTGCGTTCCGACCTCTCGGACATGCAGCAGTACGTGGGAGGATTCGAATTCGCGGAAGTTCTGGCAACCTACTATCGAGCATGGGAGTCGGGAAACCACACCCTTCAGGCTGCCGCAGTAAGATGGCTGCGGGCCGAATACACGACGAAAACCGAGGCCCGTGAAGCTCTTGGAGTTCGCCGTATCATTGGTGATTCTGATATCCTTGAAAGCCTGAAATTGCTCGCAGCGTTCTGTCGGAAAGCGGGATACGGCGGACTTCTCGTCCAACTCGACGAACTCGTTGTCCTCACACATCGCCTGCCCAGCACCCGCTCTCGGACCGCCAACCTTGAGGCGATCCTCACCCTGCTGAACGACAGCGTCCAAGGTGGCTGTGGAGGCATCGGCTTCGTTCTCGCCGGTACCGACGAGTGCCTGGAGGACAAGCGTCGCGGACTCTTTTCTTATGAGGCTCTCAGAACCCGCCTTTCGGAAAACCAACTCGCCAGGGAAGGGCTGGTTGATCTCTCCGGGCCTGTCATCCGCCTTCAACCCATGTCACCCGAAGATCTTTTCGTCCTGCTCCGGAACATTTCCGTCGTCGATGCCGAAGGGGATATTGCCGCGCGAAAAGTCCCTGACGATGGCATCCAGGCCATCCTGCACAAAGCCCACGCGACGCTGGGCGCGGAATTCTTCCTCACACCAAGGGACATCGTGCGGTCATTCGTAGGCTTGCTCAACATCCTCAACCAGAATCCCGGAAAAACTTGGCAGGATGTTCTCGGAACCAAAGATATCATCGTGAAACAGGAGCAGCCGGCATCGACCGAGGAAGTCCTCGCGCGCGGTGGAAACGCGGCGGAGGACGAGGACGATCTGGCGAGTTTCAAATTATGAACCATGACTGCCTTTGAGCTATTGCACCCAGCGATCAGGCAGGCACTCTACGATCAGCGTTGGGAAGAGCTACGTCCCCTTCAAGTCGAGGCCATTCAGGCATTTTCAGATTCTGATGCCGATCTGGTTCTCTCGGCAGCGACCGCTTCAGGAAAAACGGAAGCCGCCTTTCTCCCTGTGCTATCGCAGCTTGTGGGTGCGCCTGCGGGAAGTGTCGGAGCGATCTACATCGGCCCGCTGAAGGCTCTCATCAACGATCAATTCAGTAGGCTCGAAGAACTCTGCCACCACGCTCAAATTCCCGTTCATCGCTGGCATGGTGATGTGACTGCCACCTCGAAAAAAGAATTCCGTAAGAACCCGAGCGGAGTTCTGCTCATCACTCCAGAGTCACTCGAATCGAACTTCATCAACTACGGAAACCAGATTTCCCGGATTTACTCGCAGCTGAGATATGTGGTCATCGACGAGCTGCACTCATTCATAGGCGATGTCCGTGGAACCCATCTCCGCAGCCTGCTTTCCCGTCTGGAACAACACATCGGGAAACGCCCGAGAAGGCTCGGTCTTTCCGCGACCCTCTCCGATTTCACCGAAGCGAGTCTGTTCCTCAACCGTGCCAATCCTGATAACGTCCGTGTGCTACGCGACGAAGACGATGGAAAATCCTTCAAAGCAGGCCTGCGGGCCTATCCCTCCAAACCAAGGCACAAGACCAAAAACCTGATCGAAGACGCGCGGGAAGCGGCAAGCCTAATCTCGCAGGTCGCCGGGCGGCTTGAGACCGGAACCCCGATTCCATATGAGAAGGAAAAGCAAAGCGTGGACACAAGCGAAGTCGCCGAGCACCGACTGCTTGCCGCGGAACTCGCCAGGGTTTTCCGCAAAAACGCGAACCTCATCTTCACCAACAGCCGCTCGCTCGCAGAAATGCTGGCGGATCGCATCCACGAGCAGGAGAAGACTGAAAAATGGTCGCGCAACCCTTTCGTCCTCCACCACGGCTCTCTTTCGAAGGAGGTTCGCGAAGACGTGGAATCGCGCTTAAAAAAGAAGGAACCACTGACCGCCTTTTGCACCAGCACACTGGAGATGGGCATTGATATCGGCAGCGTCCAGACGGTCGGGCAATTAGGTCCGCCGTGGAGCGTTTCCTCGCTGGTCCAGCGTGTCGGGCGATCCGGCAGGAAACAAGGGGAGTCCAAGATCCTGCGGATGTACTCGCTCGATCCGCAACCTACCACCAACAGCCCGCTTGACGAATTGCTTTGCCCACAGCTTTTGCGATGCATCGCCTTGATCGAACTGATGATCGCCAAGTGGCTGGAACCATCGGACACCGGCGTTCCGGGCTACAGCACCCTCATCCACCAGACACTCAGCGTCCTGAAGGAAACGGGAGGAAGCAAAGCCGTCCGGATCCACGAGGCGCTGTGTGTCAAGGGCGCGTTCGGTCATGTCGAAGCCGCGACATTCGCGAAAATCCTCCGCTCCCTAGGCCACTCTGGATTGATCCAGCAAATGGCGGACGGCACGGTGATCCTAACACCTGATGGGGAGGCCATCGCGGGCGGGAGGGATTTCTACGCTGCATTCGCGGGCGGCGAGGATTTCGCCGTGCGTTGTGCCCAGGAAACCATAGGCCGCATCCCTGGTGAGTCCGTCCCTCCTGTTGGTGAACACCTCCTTCTGAATGGCAAACGATGGAATGTCACCGATGTGGAATCTCGGAAGCGCCTGGTAGAAGTTGTTCCTGCGAAAGGTTTCAAGAAGCCAGTGTTTCTAGGTAATGGAGGGGAAATTCACAGCCGGATTTTTCAGGAAATGAAGGCGGCGTTGGCCAACGAACGTTCTTATCCCTACTTGCACGGCGATGCAGCAGAACTGCTCAACGCCGCCAGGAAGATTTTCCGGACGACCGGCCTGAACCATGGCTCGATCCTCAAAAACGGGATAGGTGCGGATTTCTACCCGTGGGTTGGTACCCGAACCATGCTGACCTTTGAACTCTGCGCCCGTGCAGATGGACTCCGGGCCGATAGGCGCCCCTTGTCACTGCGCTACGAGGCCGACGAGGAAACGCTGCGCTCTCATTTCGCGAAAATCGCCGGATCGCGGTTTGATCTGCTGGAGCTTGCGCAGCAAATCCCCGACAGGCATCGGGAAAAATACGACGAATACCTCTCCGACGACCTATTGGATCAAACCAACATCAGCCGATGTTTGCAAATAGACGAGGCTGCGGAGGTCGCCCAGCGGGTGATTATAGACTCTCCAGGGTCCCTACATTAGAGCCTGTCCCAGACTTCGTGAGTTCCTGAGGCACAATGCTTTAGCGGCAGAA
>ENA-OFCF01000331-OFCF01000331.1-metagenomes-genome-assembly--contig:-NODE-331-length-21378-cov-7.875487_pt1 | contig 21378 bp, 10 predicted proteins | sample MGYA00153387_OFCF01 | MGnify analysis MGYA00153387
GTTCCTGTTTCCACAGCGCCAGAATATTAAGGCCGATGGTCAGCGCAGCAGCACCCTGGATAACTTGTATCAATTTGGTAGCGGTGAAATCGATCAAAAAATTGCCGATCGCGAATGCCGCAAGCATCATGCCAACCAACAACATGACATAAAGCAGAGCCACCACGCGTGGCCGTTTATCGTCGGATGCCAAATCGGTTGCCAGGGCCAGCCCCGCAGTCTGCGTCACATGCATTCCGGCACCGGTCAGTAAGAACGAAAGACAAGTAGCGGTCACACCGGCAACAAATGTATCGGGCCGCGTTATCAATATCAGCGCAAAGGGCATGATCGCCAAGCCGCCAAACTGGCCGAGCGTACCGAACCAGATATAAGGTACCCGCCGCCAGCCGAGCACCGAACGATGTATGTCCGACCGATAACCGATCAGCGCCCGAAAAGGCGCAACCAAAAGCGGGATGGCAATCATCAGCGCGACTATCCAGGTCGGAGTATTCAGTTCGACAATAAGCACGCGGTTTAGCGTACCGTTCAGCAAAACTGCGGCTATGCCGACGCTTACCTGAAACAAAGCAAGGCGCAATATGCGCGCCAACGGGAGGTCCGTGGTGGCCGCGTCAGCAAATGGCAGAAACCGTGTTCCCACGGCTTGCCAGAAAGACACTGCTGACGACCTTTCATTCACTGGCGGCTTATTCCCATAGCTTGCGATTTATAGAAGCCGCTTGAGACACGCTTGGTAAATCCAATATTCCAGTCAGGCAGTGCCGCTTCGATACTGTGCGATAACCGCGTTTTGGATATCGGCTTGATTGCGGGCGAACGGTCGCCGCGCGGAAAGGCTTTGCCGACGAAATGCATTGTGCGCAGCAACGCGGTGCCGGGAGCGAATGTGAAGGCGATTTCATTGGCCCGCTGGGCCTAGCGGTGACGGTGGTGATGGCACCGGCGGGTTGGGCTGAAATGGTCACTTTCGGACTGTCTGGCAGGCCGTCCAAGCCATTTCCAATGTACCAATCGCTGAGGTTTTGTGACCATTGATAGGAACCGCTCAAGTCGCCCGGCGGGTTTTCATTCCGCGGATGAGTAAAAGTGGTGGTGGTGCCGACGGTCTCAAGCCCAGTAATGCTGGGATTGGACTCGCCTGGGTGGGTGCCAAACCAAGCTTCGATCGCATTTGGATTACCATCGCCGTCCGGATCGTCGGTGAAACCGGTCTTGCTGCCCAAGTCGAAGCGGGAAATCCACTCGACGAATGAGCCGTTTCCGTTAGACGACAAGGTAACGATGAAATTGTCCACACGTCCGAAGAAACTGGCGTCGGTTGCCGTGCTGCCTAGAAATCCCGCTGTGTCGCTGTGCGTGAAGTCGGCTGGAAAACTGGTGAGGAAATCGGCGGTGTAGTCGATGTCGGCGAAAATCAGTTGGGTGATTTTGCGAGTCGCCGGATCAACCGTGTAAGTCAAATTGAGGAAGGCTGCGGTGGAGAAACCAGCGGGAGCCGCCGTAAAAACGCCTTGGCTCACTCCATCTCGGACATATTCCAAGGTGCCTGAACGGTTCACGAGGATGCCGGTGAAACGGGTCGTCGCGTATGATTCCGTGGCCGGGTAAAGGGTCGGAAGCGGATTCCAAAAACCGAGACCGATTCCGCGGGGGTCAGCATCATCCACGATGGTGTTGAGCTGGATATCGAGGGCCAGTGTGACCTGCACGGTCGGAATGCCGTCGTTGCTGTAACGGATGTGGGCGGAGTTGTTGAATCCGGTTTTTAAAGAATTGTCTGAATTACCGATGGCGGTATCGAGCTCCATCCTCGCCTGAACGTTGGCGTTCTGCTGTTCAGTGTAAGCATTTCCCGGCAGGTTGACGGTGTCGGGAAATCTCCCTTTCATCACACCGTTGCCACTGGCGAAGGTCCCCGAGAAGCCGTCCTGAATGATCACCTGGGCGCGTGTGCTGCTAGTGGTAAAATTCCAGCTAATGTCATCCGCAATGCCGGCAAAACGATTGCCTGCTAGATCGGTGACCGCGTCTGCGGAGATCCGGATTGCGTAGTGTTTGTTAGGCAACAAGGCATCTGCTGGGGTGAGAGTTAGCACGTTGCCAGAGAATGCCACTTGGCTGGTGTCAGTGATGTTGATCAGCCGCTGCGACCCGTCAGACAGATTGCGGATCGTGATGTTTCCCGTACCGGCCAACACTGGTTCATCAAAGGTCATCCGGAGAGTGGATGGGATAAACATTGGCCTCGTGCCGTTGGCAGGTCGCAGAATGGAGCTCGAGGGCGGAAAAGTATCGGGGCCTGCGCTCAGAATGGTGACCGGGCCGACTAGCCCTGCGGGTCTCAACGGTGATGAAGCATCGTAGAAATTCCAGGTTGCAAAAGTGTAGCGGCCAGCCGAATGCCCACCGCCACCGAGCAGGCCCGTCGGCCACGACAGCGTGCGCACGTTTTTGTTCGCCGCTTGGTGATCGCCGATCAAGCGGTTGACCCAATTGTTTGCCAATTCGATCTCGAGCTGATTTCCTGTGGCCTGAAGAGCCGGGGTGAGATTCACTCGCCACGGCGCGGTCCAGGCGGTACCGAGGTTCTGGCCGTTCATTCGCACCCGACATACCCCGTGCACGGCGCCGAGATCGAGATAAAGAGCATTTTGGCCTGTCGGATCAAACCCTGGCAGGTCGAAGGTTTTTCGGTAAGTCGCTTTCCCTGAATAATAGCGAATGCCTTCCTCAGGGCGCTGCGACCAATCGACCAATTGCGGAAACACAATGGCAGCCGGCCCGCCCATGGCCGGATCGAAGGCGACATTCCACGCACCGCCAAGCTGGGTGACATGACTGAGGGCCGCAAAATTGGCATTCGGGGTGGCCGGTGGCGTGCTGACCGGGTTTTGGGGAAAGACAACGAAAAAACTTTGCAGCGGCTCAAAGGACAGCGGCACGCGGGTCAAGCCACTGGCGTGAGCGTAATCCTCGAGGACCCGCGTTTCTCCGGTCGTGGGATCCCAGAGTTCCGGCTGCCGGCCGTCAATGCGGAAGATGCCTTCCGTGACGACTCTTTCCTCACTGCGATTGGAGACAAAATAAACGTCGCGATCCGTGGTGCGACGGTGGACAAATCGCAGCTTGCCAGACGGCGAGGTGAAATCCTGATTTAATCCGAGGCCAGAGAGCAGCGCGGCGGTGGCACTGTAGCTGGTGTAGAGCGCATCGCTAGCGGGACTGAGGTTGCCACCCCAATAAATTGCGCCGCTGCCGCGATTGATGCGGGTCACCGCCGCTGGCGGAACGGTGCCGCCCCACAGCGTTCCGGCAAGCGTGGAAACTGTGGTATCGCAGGCGGGATGATTGGTCAAACTGGGTGATTTGGCGGGCGGCTTGCCGATCACGGTGGCACCCGCTTGCACCAGTTGGTCGATTTTGCTCAAGGTCTCCGGGGTCATCGTTGGCACGTCGGGCAGAACCAACACTCGATATTTGCTGCCGCCGGGGAAAGCGATTCGACCATTCTCGACCGCCGCGCGCATCGTGAGAATTCTCGCGGATACGGCGTCGAAGGAATAGCCTTTTTTATCGCGCATTCTGGTGGGGCCTTCCGTGGCATCGGCAGGTGCTTCAAAAATATGCGGTGCCCCCTCGGGAGTGAGGTAGAGGATATCGGCCACCGCCTCGCCCTGACGCAGCAAATGCGAGCCGCGCGCGATGTAGCGGTGATAATCCGGCAGCATGTCCCAGAACGGTTGATTGCGCCCCCAATGGATGCCGTGCGGGCCGAGAGTCATGCCCGGTTTCGCAGCGGGACCGAGCGGTTGATGCAGGTAGGTGTGAAAGATGATCCCGTTGATGCCCATCGCAAATGCCCAGTCGGTCTGGTTCTTCATGTTGGCCGGATTCTTGGTGAATGCCTCCGAGGAGTTCGCAGTGAATGCCTCCGCGCGGACGAGCTGCCGCCCCATGGTGTGGGCGATGCTGACCGCCTCGATGCAGCTGTATTGGGTATCGGCATCATCGTTCCAAAACTCGCACGAGGGAATATCGGCGACCGAACCGAGGTCGATATTGCCCGCCGGATTCATATCGTAGGGTTGGTTCGAATAGAGCAAGCCTTGCTGGTTAGCTAGCCGCTTGATCTCGCCGGCATGGTTCTCGATGACCAGCTCTTGGGAAGTCTTGCGCATGTCCCAGAGAAATCGTTCGGTCTTCTCGCGACTGCCTACCACTTGGCCCATCCACGTCGGATAGAACGGCAACGGATCGTATCCCCGGCGGCTTTGAAATTCCTGTCGAAACGCCGCAGTCCAGTTCTGGGAACTCATTTCCCAACTGTCGAGGTGGATCGTCGTGAGTCCCCTGCCCGGCTGCAATGGACCGCTTTTGGCCACAACCTTATCGAGCAATACTTTCTGATAGTTTTCCCAATGGCGGCGGTAGCTTTCGCTATCGAATTTATTGCACTCGAAACCATGGCCGGACTGCGGTGCCGGGCGGGTGGTCTGGCCGGTGTTCCGCGCGACGAAACGCATGATCGTCCAGTTGCCGGGCGGAATGGTCCACTGGATGCGGCCATCGGCTTGCAGCAGTGAAGTGAGGTCCACGGCCTGCCCATTTGCGATCACCTGCGATGGGGCGGGCTCGGGGTAGGAAGCTTTAGGTCTAACGAAAAGTTGATTGGTATACCGAATCGAATACGGCAATACATCCTTGAGCGTCTTGATGTTGACCTCATCAATGCCAGCCGTGCCTCCTGCTGGAGTTGGGAATGCGATCACCGCCACATCCTTAAACCATGCGTTGCGCTGAGCGTCGTGAGTTCCATTCATCCCGGCGAATGGGTTGGGCGAATGCGGTGGCGGAACCGCTAAAATCTGATTGAGATTGCCCGGCCCGCTGACTTGCAAACTGCTGCCGACCAAATGCTGCATGGAATCATCGACCCCGACCCAAGATCCACCGCTGCCAGACCAACCCGGCCCGGTGCCGAGAATCACCTCCATGCCCAAGTTTCCGGCCTCGACGAAGGCGTCCGCCACGTTGTCCTGCCACTGCGCACTCATGAAAGGGACCGGCCCGCGAGGAATGCCCAGATCCACTTCTAGAAAAATGACGCTTCCAATCCCGACGTCGTTCATCGCCCGGAGGTCGGCAATCATTTCGCTACGGTTTTGGTTGCCGTCCATGAAATACCAATAAACGCCTGGCCGCGCCGCACTGGGTGGGTTTTGAAATTCCGTTTCCAGTCCAGCGGCGTGAGCCAGCGGGACCATTGAAATTGCTAGAGCGAATAAAGTGATGAAACGATTTTTCATTCAGTTGGGATTTTGGGTCAGGTATTTATTCAAGAAAGGTAATGGAATCTGGCGAGGTTACAAGGCCTGAATCCACAAGCGGACCACTGCGTTCTACGAATGAACGCCTGATATAAAATTCATTCTCGATCACTCGCGAGGCACGACCACGACCAAACCGGTTAGGCCCGCTTTGGCGGCACCGCCGGAGTTGATGCGGACAGAAATCGAGCAATGACCTTGACCGGGCGGCAGCGGAACCGTGAGCGCTGCTGGTGCAGCATCGGCTTTTTTCGCAGCGCTGACGCCGTCGATAAACACCTCGGCCGAGCCAGTGATTTCACTGAACTGAATGCTGCCACCGCTGCGCACAATGGCGGCCGCGGGAGTGAATTGACAGCGCAATAACGACCAGTTACCGCCAATGAAATTCTGCGCAACACCAGCTTGCACACTGGTCCAAGAATTCATGTCATTGTCTGCGGTTTTCGCCTGCGGATCAACGGGTTGGTTAGAAACCGGTGACTGCATCCAGTTCGCCAAGACCATCGTGAAAGGAAGTTTTTCCACCGCAGGCCATGCGGCTGCTGCGGTGATTTGGATCTTGGTTTCTGCGGGTTTGAGGCCCGGCGCGGTGGCGCGGAGCAGGAATTCACCGGAGCCATCGCGTTGCGATTGCACGATCACTTGGGCGAGGCCGTTGAACAAACTGCGCTTCCAGCCAGTGGTGAATTTTTCCGGCTCGTGGCAGTTCGGATCGCCGTTGCCCACGCCGATGATGGCACCGGAGCCTTGGGTTTCAAAATTCACTAACAAGTTAGCTGTCGGCACTTCGCGGCCTTGGACATCCACCGCGCGGATGGTGACGGGCATCGCATCCGCGCCATCGCCAGCAAGTGATTTGCGGTCAGGAATAATCTCTAACGCAGCGGGCGAGCCAGTGGTTTCCACCACAAAACGGGCAATCTCTTTGCCATTTTTCTTACCGATGGCCTCGAGTTTTCCCGGCTGATAGGGAACCTGAAATTCGACCATATCGATGGGGTTCACCTTCTTTTCCTCGAGCAATTTCCCATTGAGTGAGAGCGTGATGGCGTCTGCATTGGTGAGCGCCATGACCTTGATTTTCTGGCCTTCCCTGCCGGTCCAGTTCCAATGCGGAATCAGTTGGAGCACCGGCTTGTCCTCGAGCCAGTGCGCCTGATGGAGATAATATGCAGCCTTTGGAAAACCGCACTGATCCATGATGCCGAAAAACGAGCCAGCGGATGGCCACACCAACGGAGACGGCTCTCCCCGATAGTCGAACCCAGTCCAAACAAATCCGCCAGCGACAAATGGACGCTCAGAAACCAAACGCCATGCGTTGCGGTGCGTCTGGCCCCACGCCGCACATTCGTCGTCGTAGGAGCCTATCAAGTTTTTTGATTTATCAGTCTGATAGATCCCGCGCGTCATGAATGCAGAAGTATCCTCCGAGCTGGTGATTGGGAGATCAGGATGTGCCTTGTGAAACTCGTCATACACATTCTGGTTGTAGTTGAAACCGACCACATCCACGGCTTGGGAAACATTGATCGGCATTTTGTGTCCGTCGCTCATCGCAGCGGTGACCGGCCGCGTGGAGTCGAGCCGTTTCACCACTGCTGCCATCCGGCGCACCATCTGATAGCCCATCTCGGTGCCCTGCGTGGTCTCTTCATTAAAGACCGACCAGATGAACACACTCGGGTGATTGCGATCACGGCGAATCAGCCATTCGAGCTGGCGCACGTATTCTGGCGAGACGTTGAAGTTCCGGTTTTCATCCATCACTAACATGCCGAGGCGGTCGCAGGCTTCGAGAAATTCCTTGGCGGGTGGATTGTGAGCGCAGCGGTAGGCGTTGCTGCCAAGTTCCTTCAGGCGGCGGACGCGAAAATCCCAGATCGAATCCGGCACGGCGACACCGACTCCAGCGTGATCTTGGTGGTTGCAGGTGCCTTTGAATTTGAGCGGCTGGTCATTGAGAAAAAATCCAAGTTTCGCATCAAAGCGGATGGTGCGAAATCCACACCGAGTTTCGACCGAATCCTGCACGACATCATCACGGAGCACACGAGTGCGAACGGTGTAAAGCGTCGGCGTGTCCACCGACCAGAGTTTTGGATTGCTCACCGGAATGGTGAATTTCCCGACTGCGGTATCGAGCATTGGCACCTCCACATTGGTGCGCCCTGAAGCGATGAGCTTGCCATCAGGATCAATGAGATCAGCCTGCACGCTGCCAGTCACTGCGGCTTGGCCGATGTTAGAGAGTGTGGCTTCCACTGGAATTTCCCAAGAGCCATCCACTTTTCTAACTGGCTGCGCAAAAACACCGTCGGTCACAATGTGCAACGGGCTGCGTTTGACTAACCAAGTATGTCGATAGATGCCCGCGCCTTCATACCACCAGCCTTCCATGGCTTGGGCGTCCACACGGATGGAGATCGTGTTCGGCGTATCACCGTAATGTGCAAATGGCGTTAGATCGATTTGGAAACTGGTGTAGCCGCACCAATTGCGATGAACCAGCGTGCCATTGAGCCAGACGGCACAGTGCGTGGCGATCCCGTCGAACTGGAGTTCCAGCGCCTTGCCGCGATCTGCTGAATCGAGCTTGAAGCTGCGACGATACCAGCCGAAGCCGCGCGCGCGAAAACCTTGTGAGAGATTCGCACTTTGCAGGATCGGCTGCTCGACCGCCCAATCGTGCGGGAGGTCGAGAACACGCCACTCGCTGTCGTCAAACTCTGGAGCCGCCGCGCCCCAAGATTTTCCTGCCTTGGCATTGTAATAAGAATCCGCGTGACCTTTGATCTCCGGGAAAGGGATGTCGCCTTCATGAAATCTCCACCCTTGGTTTAGCGAGAGTTTTTCCGCCGGACCTTCAAGAGCGGCGGCCTCACTGAGGGATGCAGAAAACAAGATGGCGCATAACACGGCACCGCAATGGAAGACACGTGTGATCAAATGACCGCGAATCATGGGATGAATTACGTGAGTTTAGGCTCCCAGCCAGCGCGGTAGGTGCGCTTGAGGGTGGCTTTCACTTCAGGCATACCACGAGCCTCCATGGCTTTCATATCCCAGTCGATTTTCTTGCCGAGACGGACGGCTAGATTACCGACGAGCACCATCTCTGTGAGCGGTCCGGCGTGATCGACAAAGTTAGAAATAGGCTTCGGTCCGTCACCACGGACGGCGCTGCAGAGCTCTTGGGTCGGACCACCGATGACGCGTGGATAGACTTTTTGAACCAAGCGAGCTTTTTCCTTAAGATTCTCGGGGAAAAGGACAGGAGGGCTGCCGCAATAGGCATCGTTGATTAACATCACGCCTTCCGTGCCAACAAACGCCTGGCCGAACGGTGCGTAAAGCTCGACGCCAGCTGGCAGACCGGGCGGACGGACGAAGTCCTTGTCAGTGTTAGGGTCGTTCACACCGTCTTGCCAAATCACTTTGACAGGTCCGCGTTTGCCCTTCGCCGGGAAGTCATAAGTGATGGTTGAGCGCATCGGGGCGATGGTATCGTCAAAGGCGGAAACCTTGCTGGCCTCCACCACGAAATCGCCAACAAGATCGAGCGCCCAGAATGCGGAGTTGAAACTGTGGCAGCCGATGTCGCCGAGTGCGCCACAGCCGTAGTCCCAGAATCCCCGCCAAGCGAATGGGTGAATTTTTGGGCTATACGGACGATCCGTCGCGCAGGTGCCTTGCCACAGATCCCAATTCAAATCAGCCGGTACTGGCTGAGTGGGAAACTCAAGTCCCACGCCCTGTGGCCAGATTGGGCGGTTAGTCCAGTAATAAACTTCCTTCACCTCACCGATCACGCCAGCTTCGATCCACTCACGCAGAATGCGCGTGCCTTGCAACGTGGCACCTTGGTTGCCCATCACTGTGAGCACATTCTTTTCCTTCGCGTAGTCGGCCAATGCGCGGGCTTCCCAGAGGTTGTTGCACATTGGCTTTTGCACCATGACCGGCTTGCCATGTCTGATCGCCTCCACTGAGATGGGAAAGTGCATGTGATCGGGAGTGGAAACGGTAACCACGTCAATCTGATCACCCACGGCTGCGAACATTTCACGATAGTCAGTGAAAAATTTGGCGTCCGGAAAACTCTCTCTCGCCTGGGCCGCTTGATTTTTATCCACATCACAGAGGAAGGCGATGCGGTTGCCCGGCGCGATCTCGGAAATATCACCCAGACCTTTGCCGCCGCAACCGACGGCTGCGACGTTGAGTTGCTTCAGAGCCTTGTCTTGGCCGAGAAGAAGATTGGGAGCAAACGTAGTGCCAGCGAGAGCGGCGGCGGATTTGATGAAGGTGCGACGAGTCGGATTTTGCATAACGGTGTTATTCTACGCTTCGAGTTGAAGGATCATACAAGGTTTTTTTATCTCATCGTTTCCCAAACGTGGCGATTTTTTGCATTGTCTTGAGCGTTCGGCACCGACTAGACTATCTGCCATGATCCGAACCGAGCCGGTAGGTCAAATCCGCAGCCAATGGGGTGAAAGCCCGATCTGGTGGCAAGGGGTTTTGTATTACGTCGATATCAATGGCCAAAAGGTCCACTGCTACGACCCCGCGAATGGTCGCGAGAGGTCGTGGGAAATTGGTCAACGAGTCGGCACCGTGGTGCCGCGTGTCAACGGCGGTCTTATCATCGCGGGCGATCACGGAATGTATTTTTTGAACGAGGAAACTAGCGCACTCACCCTGATCACCGACCCCGAATCCGACAAGCCAGACAATCGTTTCAACGATGGCAAATGCTCGCCAGATGGCAGGTTTTTTGCCGGCACAATTAGTCTCACGCGGAAAACCGGAGACGCAAAACTCTATCGGCTCGATCCGGATTTGAGCCTGCATGAGGCTTTTGGACCGGTCACGACATCGAATGGCATCGTTTGGTCTGCGGATGCAAAAACGGTCTATTATATCGACACCCCGCGCCGTGACGTGCTCGCCTTCGACTATGATAGAGGAAATCTGCTCAACCCGCGCACGGTGATTTCCACCGGCCATATCGACGCCTCACCGGACGGCATGACGATCGATGAAAATGGCAACCTCTGGATTGCATTTTGCCATGGCGGCTGCGTCTCGTGTTTTGATCCGTCCAATGGCGACGAACTTCACCGCATCGCCCTGCCGTGTTTGGAAACCACGGCATGTGCGTTTGGCGGGCCGGACCTAGCAGATTTGTTTGTCACCACTGGCATTCACAAGACTGCCAAGGAAGAACACGCAGGCCGCTTGTTCGTCATCCGCGGACTGAACACCAAGGGCGTGCCCGCTCACGCATTTGCTGGCTAATTGACTTTCAGCATGAGCCCAAAGCTGGATCGATCTAAACATTCTCTGACCCTGTTTGAACTTCTCAATTCCAAAGCTATTCCAAAAGATGCGCGTGATGAATAAACTCATGATGATCACTTTAATCTGCGGCAGCGCTGCATTTGGCGCAGAACCCGAAGCCCGGGAATGGAAAAACACCGAGGGCACTGTGGTGAAATTTCGTTGGAGCGCACCGGATCAGTTAGATGCCGGAAAAACCTATCCGCTCATTTTGTTTCTCCACGGATCGGGCGAACGCGGCAACGACAACTCAGCCCAACTCAAAAACGGCGTCACCCCAATCCTCGAAGGAGCCGCAAAACTCGGCGAAAAATGTTTTCTCATCGCTCCTCAATGCCCGGAGGAACTCTGGTGGGCACCCATCGACCCGACTAGAATGCATCTCATTTCGGCAGACAAACCGAATGCTTTGTTAGACGCAGTCGTCGCCTTGATCGGTGAAACCATGAAAAATCACCCGGTCGATCCCAAACGGATTTACGTCACCGGACTCTCGATGGGTGGCTTCGCCAGCTGGGATTTGTTAGGTCGCATGCCAGAAAAAATCGCTGCTGCCATTCCGATTTGCGGCGGCGGTGATCCGGCGCTCGTTGCCAGATACAAAGATATCCCGGTCTGGGCCTTCCATGGCGAGGCCGATCCCATTGTTCCAGTGGCCGCGACTCGCCAAATGATCGCCGCACTTGAAAAAGCGGGCAGCAAACCGAAAGTCACTTTCTATCCAGAGGTCCAACATGATTCGTGGACCCAGACCTACGCCGATCCGGAAGTCATCCGCTGGTTGTTCGCGCAGCGGAAAAATTGAGCGGATCATCGAAGGCCTCTCCAACAGAAAACCCACTCCTATCAACAAGGTAGTGGAATGCGACTGGGGATAGATTTCCGCTTCATTCTAATCTCGCCGTCGAATTCCCGGGAGTTATGGCTTTCTCTTTTCCAGCAGCTCTCTATCCTGCGACCCATTCTGTTTCCCGTCCATGGCACTTCACCCAGCATTCCCCACCTCGCCCTACGCGCCACTCATCCCCGAGCAGCGCTGGTTTCCCGCTGACGAAACCCTCCGCAGCACCGCATATGAAAAACTGCTTCCGCCGCTGGTTTCTAAAATCCGCGAAGAAGTCCATGCATGGCGCAATGCAGGATATCCCAGTGCCTCTCGAACATCCGTCGCCCTGCTTCAGTGGTGGTTCGAAACCGAGCATCTTCTTGAAACCGCTGATGGATCGCTCTCTCCGTTCCAATACTACGATGCGCAGCGCGAGGCCGTGGAGACCGTCATCTGGCTCCACGACGTCCGCAAAGCCCGCGACAAATTTGACCTGCTCCGCTTCGATGCATCTGGCTCGGTTTCTCATGGCATGTTTCCCGAAGACTGGCCACGCTACGTTCTAAAAATGGCGACCGGTGCCGGAAAAACTAAAGTCATCTCCCTGCTCATCGCTTGGAGCTTTTTCCACAAGCTTTACGAACAGGACTCCACACTTTCCCGAAACTTCCTCGTCATCGCTCCCAACATCATCGTTCTCGACCGCCTCCGCGCCGACTTCGACGGCCTGAAGATCTTCTTCAATGACCCCATCCTTCCCGACAACGGCCATCAAGGTCAGAACTGGTGCGATGATTTTCAGCTCACACTCCACATTCAGGACGACGTCCGCGTTCTCCGGGAAACCGGAAACATCTTCCTCACCAACATTCACCGCGTTTTCCTCGGCGACGTGCCCGAGCCATCGCTCGATGATGACGACCTTCGCGATTATTTCCTCTCGGATGCCTTCGGCGCAAAGCCCACAGGAAAAACCACCGACAGCAAGACCGATCTGGGCGAAATCGTCCGCGAAATCGAGGAACTCGCCGTTTTTAACGATGAGGCCCACCACATCCACAATCCCAAGATGGCATGGTTCAAGTCCATCCAGGACATCCACCACAAGATGCTCCAGAAAGACTGCCGTCTCACGCTGCAAATCGATGTCACCGCCACCCCGCGCCATGACAGCGGTGCGATTTTCGTTCAAACCGTTTCCGACTATCCGCTTGTAGAGGCCATCTACCAAAACGTCGTCAAACATCCCGTCCTCCCGGACGCCGCCAGCCGCGCGAAACTTCACGAAAAGAAGACCGCCATCTTCTCCGAGAAATACTCCGACTTCCTCGCACTCGGCGTCGAGGAATGGCGCAAGAGTTATGCCGAACATGAAGCTCTCGGCAAAAAAGCAGTGCTCTTCGTTATGGTCGATGACACAAAAAATTGCGATGAAGTCGGCGAATATCTTCAGAAAATTTGCCCTGAACTACAAGGTGCCGTTCTCACCATTCACACCAAGAACAATGGCGAAATTTCCGAAGCCTCCTCCGGCAAAAACAAGGAAGATCTCGACAAACTCCGCAAGCAGTCCAACGAGATTGATTCTTGGAAATCTGAATTCAAAGCCATCGTCTCTGTCCTCATGCTCAAGGAAGGCTGGGATGTGAAAAACGTCACCACCATCGTCGGCCTGCGTGCCTATGCCGCAAAATCCAACATCCTCCCCGAGCAAACCCTCGGCCGTGGCCTGCGCCGCATGTATTTCGGCAGTGATGAACGCGAAACCGTCTCAGTGATGGGCACGCCTGCCTTCATGGACTTTGTGGAAACCATCCAGAGCGAAGGTGTCACCTTCGATCACGTGCCGATGGGGGCTGGCACGACTCGGAAAGATTCGTTGATCGTCGAAGTCGATACCGAAAGCACCGACAAAAATCTAGCCGATCTGGAAATCCCCATCCCCAAGCTCACCCGCCGCTTCCAGCGCGATTACAAAGATCTCCATGATCTGGACCCTGCCAACTTGGGAAACAAGCGCCTGCCCCTGAAACCCTTCACGCCAGAGCAAACCCGCGAGATCGTTTTCAAGACGATGCTCGATTCGGAAATTCATCACACCATCCATATCGACGGCTCCGGCCCCGCCGACTACCGCTCGGTCGTCGCCTTTTTCGCCCGCCAATTGCTCAAAGACCTCCGTCTTGTCGGTGGTTACGACGCACTCTATCCGAAAGTCCGGGACTTCATGCGTGATCATCTGTTTGATGCTTCTCCTGTGGATTTGGAAGACCCCATCGTGATCCGAAACCTATCCGAGCCGGATGTCGGGAAAATTCTCTACGATTCGTTCAAGGTCGCGATGAACGCCCTCACCATCTCCGATACCGGCACCACCCGGATCGAAGACTACATCCGACTCCAGAACACCCGCCCGTTCCGCACCGAGCACCGGCCATTCCTCGCCGCGCAGAAATCGATCTTCACCAAGATCGTCGGCGAGGTGAATGCCGGCGGCTTCGAGCTGAAATTCGCCGCCTTTCTCGAAGCCGCGCCGGACGTCAAAGCTTTCACCAAGAACTACCTCGCCATCGGCTTCAAGTTCGATTACGTGAAGGCCAATGGCGACCTCTCCAACTACGTCCCCGACTTCATCGCCCGCGACGTGAACGGCACCGTCTGGATCATCGAAACCAAAGGCCGCGAGGAACTCGATCTCCCGCAGAAAATGGCCCGCCTGAAACAATGGTGTGCCGATGCCACCGCCGCCGAGGAAAACGGCACACGCTATGACTTCACTTATGTCGATCAGGTTGGCTTTGAGAAACACAAACCCACCACTCTGGCCGACCTCGCCACCAGCTTCACGGAATACAAGCAACCATGAGTAATTTGCCCACGAATGAATTTCTAATCGGCCTGATTTCCGAACTTCGGAAACAGCCAGCGGAAACCCCGTGGCTGGAGTTCAAACACAACAACGCGAACCCCGAGGACATCGGAGAATACATCTCGGCCCTCGCTAACATGGCGGCACTTGCTGGCAAGGCAAATGGCTATGCGGTGTGGGGAATTGAAGACGATACCCATCGTGTTGTCGGCACTTCTTTCCGTCCCTCGTCCGAGAAAAAGGGCAACGAAGATCTTCTCAACTGGCTCGTGCGACTTCTCATTCCGCGGGTCCATTTCCAGTTCCACGAGTTGGAATATGAAGGGTATCCCGTCGTCTTGCTCGAAATTCCACGCGCTCCCGGCCGCCCCGTGCAGTTTCAAGGGATCGAGTTCATTCGCATCGGGTCTTATCGAAAAAAACTCAAAGACCATCCCCAGATCGAAAAGGAATTGTGGCAGGTCTTCGACACCACTCCTTTCGAGGAAACTATCGCCATGGAGCATGTGGAAGCTCCCACCGTGCTCTCTCTTCTTGATTATCCGGCTTATTTCGAGCTTCTTTCCCAACCGCTTCCCGAAAATCGCAACCGCATTCTGGAACGCTTGGAAGCGGACCGCTTGATTGTCAATGATGGTGCTGGCACTTGGAATATTACCAGTCTCGGAGGCATCCTCTTCGCCAAAGACCTTGATTCCTTCCGGCCTCTTGCTCGCAAGGCCGTCCGGGTGATCATATATTCCGGGAAGAACCGCTTTAAAACCATCCGGGAACAATCCGGGCGGAAAGCCTATGCGGCTGGGTTCACTGGACTCATCGAATTCATCAACTCGCTCGTGCCCCGCAACGAAGTCATCGGCCAGGCACTCCGCAAGGAAGTGCCGATGTATCCGGAACTCGCGATCCGCGAGCTGGTCGCCAACGCCATCATTCACCAGGACTTCTCAATCACCGGAGCTGGTCCGATGATCGAAATTTTTGACGATCGCATGGAAATCACCAATCCCGGCATTCCCCTCATCAAGACCGAACGCTTTCTCGATAGCCCGCCCCGCTCGCGAAACGAGGCGCTCGCCTCATTCATGCGCCGAGTTAATATCTGTGAGGAACGGGGAAGCGGCGTGGACAAGGTTGTTGAACTCACGGAATATTTCCAACTTCCTGCGCCACTGTTCGAGACCCCCTTGGACTCCACCCGTGTTGTGCTTTTCGCCCATCGTTCCCTCTCCGAAATGGACAAGGCAGACCGCACCCGGGCCTGCTATCTTCATGCCTGTCTGAGATTCGTGGAGCGCGATCCCATGACGAATTCCAGCCTTCGCGAACGATTTTCGATTTCTGACGAAAACCTATCCATGGCCACTCGGATTATCAAAGACGCCATGGCCAGCAATTTGGTGAAGCCTTTCGATCCCGATCAAGGGAGAAAATACGCCCGCTACGTCCCTTTCTGGGCCTGACGAGCTGCCAATTCTTATTTGACCGTTATTTGACTGAAAACCACCTCTGAACGCCACTTATAATGTAACTCACTGAAAACCAAAGGCTATTCTTGGTGATCTTATTTGACCGTTATTTCACTGGCAGTCTCGGTCGTTTCAGCAACTGGCTTTTAAAACAAAATCGATACCCAAAACAGTTTTGAATTCTGTTTAAAAATGCCGTTTTCATCCGCCTTAAAACTATTTTTGATTCATTTTAAATGAGTTACAAAACAAAGAATCCTGCCAAATAAACCGCCTTTTTAAAAAATTACTCGTTGTAATTCTCCAGATTCTTATTTGACCGTTATTTGATTGGAATCCCGGGACCGCTGCCCTAGAAACTCGCAACTCATTGAAATCCAGCAAAAAATCTCTGAAATCTTATTTGACGGTTATTTGACCGAACCTCCCATTTTCCCCACCCACCATGGCCCGTCCATCCACTGAACACTACGACCTTTCCGAGACCGAGAAGCGCGATCTCATCAAACTCATCGAGCAGGGCAAACCACTGCCGGAGAAATACCGCTTCATGCTCTTCGCGGACAAACGCGAGGTCGAGCTGGTATGGAACGGCAAGACCCGCGAAATCTGCACCGCCATCCTGCCCTTCCAGACCCTCGAACACATCGACGAACCACGCCAAGAAAGTAGTTCAGGACTTCAGTCCGAACTCTTCGACACCTCCGGCCGCCAGACCAAGGGCTGGACCAACAAACTCATCTGGGGCGATAACAAGCTCATCCTCTCCTCCCTCAAGTCCGGCGCGCTCCGCCGCCAGATCGAGGATGCAGGCGGCCTCAAGCTCATCTACATCGACCCGCCCTTCGACGTCGGCGCGGACTTCTCCATGGACATCGAGATCGGCGGCGAAACCTTCCACAAGGAACCCAACCTCCTCGAACAAATCGCCTACCGCGATACCTGGGGACGCGGCGCGGATTCGTTCATCTCGATGATTTATGAGCGGTTGATTCTGATGCGGGATTTGATGCACCCGGATGGAAGTATCTATGTGCACATGGGGTGGGCCGTATCTCACTTTGTCCGTAGCGCGCTTGATGAGGTTTTTGGAAGGCAGCGATGCGTGAATCAAATCATCTGGAAACGACAAACTGCTCACAGTGACAGCGGACAAGGTTCGGAACATCTTGGACGGCTCCACGATGTAATTTTGCTATACACGAAGAACGAGAAGTTTCCTTGGAACGTGCAATACGCGCCATACACAAAGGACTATCTTGATACACACTACAAGAAGGTCGAACCAGAAACAGGGCGGCGTTACGAGCTTGATAACTGCATCGCTCCAGGCGGATCAGCCAAAGGAAATCCACAGTATGAGTTTCTCGGCGTAACCAAGTTTTGGCGGTATTCCCGAGAACGGATGCAGAAGCTTTATGAGGCTGGGCGGATCATTCAACCCAGCCCGGGCGCTGTGCCACGTTATAAGCGCTACCTAGACGAAATGCCCGGCGTTCCCGTGCAGGATATTTGGGATGACCTCAACGCTGTGAACTCGCAGGCTAAAGAAGCAACGGGCTATAACACTCAAAAGCCAGAAACTCTTTTGGAAAGAGTCATTAAACTCAGCTCCAACGAAGGCGACCTCATCGCCGATTTCTTCTGCGGTTCCGGCACCACCGCCGCCGTGGCGGAAAAGCTCGGGCGCAAGTGGATCACCAGTGATCTCGGCAAGTTCGGCATCCACACCACGCGGAAGCGGTTGATCCAGGTGCAGCGGGATTTGAAGACGGCGGGCAAGCCGTTCCGCGCCTTCGAGGTGCTCAACCTCGGCCGCTACGAGCGCCAAGCCTACCTCAACGTCGGCGGGCGGCTCAGCGGGAAAAAGAAGGAGCAGGCGCTCGCCCGCAAGGAACAGGAGTTCCGGGAATTGATCCTCAAGGCGTATCGGGCGGAACCTTTGGTTTCCGGCGCCTCACAGGACGCGTTTTTCCACGGCAAAAACGGCGGACGTTTGGTCGTCGTCGGCCCGATCAATTTACCGGTCGGCCGCCTGTTCGTAGAGGAAATCATCATGGAATGCCGCAAGCGCGGTGCCACGCGGGTGGACGTGCTGGCCTTCGAGTTCGAGATGGGCTTGTTTCCCGCCGTGCTGGAGGAATCCAAGCAGAAGGGCATCGACATCGCGCCCAAGACCATCCCGCCGGAAGTTTTCGACAAGCGCGCCGTGGAGAAAGGCCAAGTCCGTTTCGCTGATATCGCCTACGTCGAGGCCACCCCGCGCTACGACAAAAAGGACAAACTCGCCCTCAGCATCGAGCTAACGGATTTCTCCGTTCACTACTCACAAGGCCTGGTGGACTCCATCACCGCCGAGATGAAGGCCGGAAAAAGCGAGGTCGCCTGCGATGGCGGGCAGCTCGTGAAAATTTCCAAAGACAAGGACAGCATCGTCAGGCGTGAGGTGCTTACCAAAAAATGGACCGACTGGGTGGACTATTGGGCAGTGGATTTCAACTACGAGAACCGCAAGGAAATCATCAAGATGGCCAAGACCATGGGCGTAGAGGGAGAACTCCCCGGCACGGTGGACGCTGCGTCTGGAGAGTTCCTCGAATTCGAAGAACGCTGGACCGGAGCCTACATCTTCGAAAACGAGTGGCAAAGCTTCCGCACCCGCCGTGACAGAGAATTGGAAATGACCACAGTCACACACACCTATCCGAAAGCGGGACGCTACACCGTGGCGGTGAAGGTCATCGACATCTTCGGCAATGACACCATGACGCTGGTGCCGGTGAATGTCGGGTAAATAAACCAAAATAAAAATCAGAGCCTAACTTTTATGCGATCATCCTAAAATCTGCCATTGAAACCACGAATTCGGATTGCGCGCAGAGCAGTTTTGACTTTTTTGTCATGCACCCGTCCCGCATTCTTTGCAGGGCGGCTCTTGACGTATTGCCGCTCCTCTGCAAACTCCTCTTCGCCATGTCATTAAAATTTACCGACACCAATTTCCAATCTGAAGTCATCGATTCCACCGTGCCCGTCCTTGTGGATTTCTGGGCCGAATGGTGCGGCCCCTGCAAAATGATCGGCCCGATCCTCGATCAACTTTCCACCGAAATTGAAGGCCAGGCCAAAGTCGGCAAAGTCAACGTGGACGAAGCCCGCGAACTCGCCGTGAAATACAATGTGCGATCAATTCCATATCTCCTGTTTTTCAAAAACGGCGAAGTGAAGGACCAAATCGTCGGAGCCAACGTCACCAAAGACCAACTCAAAGCCAAGTTGCTCGCTCTGGTTTGAGTCTCGGTTCCATGTCTGCACTTCTCTCCGCAAACGAAATTCGCCTCAGCTTCGGCTATCAGAACTTGCTAGATGGCGTCACGCTCGCCGTCGCCGCAGGCGAAAAAATCGGCATGGTCGGTCGCAATGGCTGCGGCAAAACTTCATTGCTCAAGATCCTCAGCGGCGTGCAAGCCGCTGACTCCGGCGAGATCGCGCGTCGGCGTTCGTTACGCATCGGCTACCTGCCTCAAGAATTCGAACTCGATCCAACTCTCAGCGTCCAAGAAAACATCGCCGCCGGCGCCGCCGACATCGTCGATGCCGTGAGGCGCTATGAAAATGGCGATGGCAGCGAGGCCGAACTCAACGATCTGTTGCACCTCATCGATCACGCCGACGGCTGGAATCTCGATTCCCGCATCAAGGCCACTGCCACCGCGCTCGACGCACCCGCGCTGGAGCTCCTCGTCGGCCCTCTGTCAGGCGGGGAAAAACGCCGCATCGCCCTCTGTCGCGCGCTTGCCTGCCAGCCGGATTTGCTTTTGCTAGACGAGCCAACGAACCACCTCGACGCCGAGTCGATCCGCTGGTTAGAAGATTACTTGCGCGGATTTCCCGGCGCAGTGATCTTCGTCACACACGATCGATATTTCCTTGACGTCATCGCCACGCGCATCATCGAGATCGATGAAGGCCGCGCATTTTCTCACCCGGGAAACTACACCGCGTTTCTCGAATCCAAAGCCGTGCGCCGCCAGATCTCTGAGCAAACCGAGCGCCGCCGCCAAAGATTTCTCCGCGAGGAACTCGACTGGGTGCGCTCCGGCGTCAAGGCGCGCGGCACCAAGTCGCGCCACCGGATGGACAAGTTTTACGAAATCGAGGGCATGGAAGCCCCACCGGAAGAACGCGAAATGGATCTGCTCATCCCACCGCCACCGGATTTGGGCAACATCGTGGTCGAGTTAGAAAACGCGGGCGTGAATGTCGGCACCACCACTTCGCCGCGTTGGTTGTTTCGTCATCTAACGCTAACATTGCGGCCCGGCCAATGCACCGGCATCGTCGGCCGAAACGGCGTCGGCAAAACCACCCTGCTCAAACTCTGCCTCGGCCAAATCCCACCCACCGAGGGCGGCGCCGTGATCGGCAAGCGTGTCAAAGTGAATTACATCGACCAAACTCGCATGGCGCTCGATGGCACCGGCTCGTTGTTAGACGAAATCGCCGACGGCAATGAAAAACTAATGTTCGGCAATCAAACGCTCGGCGCACGCGCTTACCTGCGGCGATTTCTTTTCAATGACCAGCGAATCAACGAACGCGTCGATCTTCTATCCGGTGGCGAACGCGCCCGACTGATGCTCGCAAAAGTGCTGAAAAACGGCGGGAATCTCATCGTTCTCGACGAACCGACCAATGATCTCGACCTGCCATCACTCCGAATGTTAGAAGAAGCTCTAGCGGATTTCGATGGCTCAGTGATCTGCGTTTCCCATGACCGCTACTTCCTTGATCGCATCTGCGATCAAATCATCGCCTTCGAAGAAAATGGCGTGATCGTGCAACCAGGAAATTATTCTTACTATCTGGAAAAACGCCACGCCCGCGATGCCGCAGAGCGCATCCAAGCGCAATCCGCCGCCCGCGATGCCGCCGCACGCCGCAAGTCATCCGGCGGACCCGCCAAACCGCGCAAACTCACGTTCAAAGAAAAGAACGAACTCGAAGGCATCGAATCCAACATTCTCGCCGCCGAACAAGAAGTCGAGTTGATCGAATCCCGCCTCCACGATCCAAGTTTCCAAGCCGAAAATTTCGCGAAAATCCCCGCGCTGCTAGACCAACTCGCCCCGGCCAAGGCCGCCGTCGCCAAACTCTACCAACGCTGGGAAGAACTCGAAGCCCTGCGCGTTGAGGAATCCTGAGCATCTCATTCCTGTTCCACCTCCACCAACATTCCCTCATACCCATCTGAGCCTGTTGCAGCGGTGATTCGAGGGAGTCGAACTTGCTCGGCATAAACCCTGAATTGAGGTCGTTTGCTGAGTTCTGATCGATATCAAGGCGGCTCCAGAGTTCCGGTGCCTCAGAAGGGTGAAATCGATCGCCTCTAACTGATGGCAGCGGGAGTTCAGGTAGGGTAGCACCCCATATCACCACCAAGCTTGCAGGTGGAACAATAGGATTGTAATAGATTATTTTTCACTGCCGTCCCACAGACTGAGCGTGACGAGCCCTGAGCCTTGAATTTGCAAG
>ENA-OFCF01000332-OFCF01000332.1-metagenomes-genome-assembly--contig:-NODE-332-length-21359-cov-2.960524_pt1 | contig 21359 bp, 15 predicted proteins | sample MGYA00153387_OFCF01 | MGnify analysis MGYA00153387
GTATTCTGTGTGCCGTAGCCCGGATTCCAACCAAGGCCAATAGCATTTCCTGCCGCCACTCCAGTAGCCGAATACTCTGTAATGGCAGCGATACCCAGCCGACCACCGCTACGAATGAAACCGTATTGACCACCGTCGAAAACGTTGTTCACGACGGTGAGCCGCAGAGATCCTGTACCCTCCAACATCAGCGCCGAGTTTGCCGTAGTCGCAGAACGACCGAAAATCATAGTGTTGTGCCGTATCTCGACATCATCAATACGCCCGGCGACCTGTAGCATGCGGCCAACGCCTCCGAACGATGACAGGCCGATGCGATCAAACTGATTCGACAAAATTGCAACTCTACTCAATCCAACCGGACCATCCTCATACATGTTGATACCAGCTGCGCTACCGGACACGATATTGCGGCGGAAAGTGATATCGCTGGTTCGCACCCAAGGTGAATCAACATCTTGATTTGCCGCCTTCAAGACGACGGCAAAGCCAGTCTGCCCGTGAACCCAATTGTTCTCCAGATAGTTGTCCCGGATATCGACCCGACGCCCGATCTTAATCTCGACAATGTTCTTCACCAGCCAACCGTCAGCCATCCAGGAGAGTGGCTTGAAAAAGTGATTTCCCACAATCTCGATGTCTTCGGGAATCATGTTGGTCACATTCGGTCCTCCACCACCGATCATGAGATTTTCACCGGCGCCTGAGATGAAGTTATTGCGGAAAAGTAGAGGTCCTGGCGACGTAATCACAAGGATTCCTTGCGAATCTGCCCCGCGTGCATGGCACTCAGAGATCCAGGAGTCGTTGACGGCTGAATCCGACGCATCGAAGAAAACGCATCGCCGCATGTCGAGTTGCGGGTGTCCATGAACGTACGAACGTTCGATGACAATTCGCGACGGAACGTTGTCAGCTTGGCCGTTCGCGGGACTGATGAAGACTAGCGCTCCAAGGGTGGTAACGTTCGGAGCCGCAGTGATCTCGAGCCCACTGATCCAATATCCGCTTGCACCAGCTTCGGCATCGAGAGCAGGAACATTCCCGGTGGACGTCGTAATGAGCTTCGCTGCACTAACGAAACGAGCAGGATTCGGTCGCTGACCAAGCGCGATCGGATCGACTTCGCTTTTGATGGTGATCCATCCAGCCCCCGCCTTCCGGCGCAGAACGAAGTTCCCGATGAATGTCGAACCGCGCGCAAGTACGATCTGATCACCGCGTCGCGATGAGTCGAGCGCGGCTTGCAGATTGTCGCCCTGGCGAAGGAAGACCGTCCTCGTGCTCGTCGGATACGTGTGATTCACGAATCGGCGCGGCAGGCTGGCCTGAGTCGGCGTTGACGTCGCCGTGTCAGAAGGAAGTTCCAGGACTGGTGGCGGCACGACAGCGGTGACTGTGACAGGCACGCTGGCCGCGAAGCCATCGGCTGAACTTACCGTGATCGTGTCAGCACCTGCAGTCGTCGGCGGCACATAAGCGAATCCGCGAAAGCTTCCGCGCTTCGCGCTTGGGCGCAGATCCGAGAGCGGAGCAACGGAGCCATCGCGTCGTGTTGCGACGACGGTGAGGGCAACCGTGTCCGTTGTCGTGATCGCGATCGGCTTCGGGTTGATCGTGATGCCTGTCACTCGAGCCTTCGAAACTTGTACGGCAATATTTCTGCTCGTGCTGCCAGATGTTGCCTTGACCTCAACGGTGCCGGCGTTGCGAGCACTCAGCAACCCATCGGACGAGATTCGCGCCACAGTCGTATCACCAGAAGCGTACGACACCGTGGCGTCTGGAACGACCGCACCGTCTGATGTGCGCGCCGAGGAAGCAAACTGCAGCGTCGTGCCTGCTTCGAGCATTGCAGTGCTGGGCGTGACTTCGAGACTCATCACGATAGGCGCCGCCGGTTGCTGTGGCGGCAGTACCGTCACGCGAACGCGCACTTCCTGCCTTCCGGCCGCCGCGATGATGAACGAACGTCCCTCACGCATGCCAACAACCAGACCCGTTGGCGACACCGTCGCGACGTCGGGGTTCGACGATTTCCATTTGACATCAGGGAACTGCACCTGGTCACCGTCTGGTGTGACGCCCGCAACGGCAAACTGGAACGCCTGCTCCGTGACGAGCCGCGGAACGGCTTGCGTGAAGATCAACGCCGTACGTCCGATGGAATTCGGCAGAGAAGTCAGCGACGTCGAACGCTTCAGCAGGGTCCGAGTCAGGCCCTGATCGCTGCTTTTTGCCGCCTGAGCCAAGGCATTTGTGCCGAAGCACACACAGATTGCATACAGAACCAGTGTTTGGGCTGCGCCACGCGCCAAATGTGACCGCATCACTGCACTGCCTCGGTGCTTTCTGCCGGGAGCACTGTGACAATGACGTCGGTGACCTTGCCGGCATTGGAAACGGTGACCGTCGTGGTACCGACTGCGCGCGCGAGAATCATTCCGGACTCATCAACTTCTGCGATCGAGGAGTCGTCAGTCGACCAGACCTCGTGCCCATCGGCGCCAGCAGGGCCAGTCAGTCGAATTTCGGTGCTTTCACCGGTCTTCAGCGTGACGAGATCCGCTGTGACCGAGAGTCGGGTGACCTGCTCCTGCGGCTCCAGCTGCGCGTCGGGCGAGATGATCGTGCGGTCGTCACACGCAACAGCGCCGAAGAGCAGCAATGTCACGATCGAGCACCGCGTGAGCGCGGTGCGCTGTACCGTCTTCATGTTGTAATCCTTGTTCGGATGACTCGTTCGGTAACCCGGCTGGCGTAGCAGGACTTCTGCGTTAGCTCCGTAGCTTTGCGGCCCCGTTTTTCAACGGGTGTGCCCTTGTCGCGATCCCCGAGTGGATCGCCCACGTCATGAAGACGTCTCACCTGCACCAGCGTCACAAGCGCCTCAAATACTTCCCCAACGATTGCGATCCGAGGAAAACAATTGATACAGTGGGGCAGAACGATCGACGATGCGCCCTGAGCATCCCGCCAAAACATCCGTTTTGTCAGTCGGGATTGCTAGAGCAATACTTATGCCACAACAAACACATGTAGCCGGTGATCGTGTTTTCAGCGAACCCGCGCAAGCGTGGTGCGAATCCTTCCAGGTCGTGCTCCACTGCGCATGGGCGGAGACGCCGCGGCAGGAAGGAGGCCAACGCGGCCGCCACCGCTGGCACGCAGCCTGATGAAAATGTCCGTCGCACACCACGTCACCGCGACATACAAATAGAGAAACGAACTTCGATGAAAAGTACCGAAAATCGCCGCGATCATGTACGCGATGAGTCCGAATCTCAGAATTCGTAGTTGCTCTGCTTCGACAGGAAAATCGGTCCGCAACACTTTCTCGGTGCGCTGGGCGTGCAGTAGTGTGCTGACGAGCATGCCCATGAAAAGGACTGCTCCGGGAATGCCAGTCTCGGCGACCAGATTCAGATACATGTTATGTGTATCCCTGTTCCCTCGACCGTTCCTCCACTCCACGCGCTCCTCCGCATATTCTCCGTGCGCAGTGGAGTACGCCCCCAGGCCAACACCTGTTGCCAGATTGTCTTTCGCGACCGCCATGCCAACCTGTAGAAGCACATAGCGCTGCTCGGCTGACGAGTCCGCATTACCGAGTGTCTCGGTATTGAACAGGTATTTCATCCGGCTGAAGCGTTCCCAGACCGCTCCCGGAGCGACGAGCGCGATGCCAAGCGCAGCAAGCAGGCCAAATCGGATCAATTTGGTGCGACTGCGGCTGCGGATCACCATGAACGAAAACGCGATCACGAGACCGATGAACGCTCCGCGCGACTGCGTCAGCACGACCATGATCGCGAGACAGCCGGCGCCGACGAAGGCGCTGACACGCAGCCACTTCTCGTACCGGCCAGCAAGCAGAAATGCCGACATCGCCAGCGCGAGCATCGAATAAGCGGCGAGATCGTTATAATTACTGAACGAAAAGTTCCATCCGTAGCGACCGAACGTATTAATTCCGGCAAAAAAGTTCAGGTACGTTCCCCGCACAGGATACAGGCCAAACATCAACAGCCATGTCGCCATGAAGATCACGAGCTCCGCGACCGTCTTCGCTGCGTTGATGGCGACGAAGAAGATCAGCAAAATCTTGGCATAGTCAAATACGTGGTCGATCACCTCAATCCTGTAGGGTGATGCGAGACCAGTGAACGTGCACCAGGCAAGGAATGCAGCAAAAAACAGTAGCGGTGCAGGCAGCGTAATGTCCTGTGCCTTGCTCAGCACGCCGAGTACGCCCACAGCGATGCCGAGTGATGCCAGTGGCAGCTTAAAGCTATGAACGCAAAAAAGGTATATCATCATCCCGAACAGGGTGATGGTCATGTGCTGCAGGTTGACCGGTGTGATCAGACTGGTGCGCTGTCCTGCAAAAATCGGATGCTGTGTGGCGCCCGCTATCTGGCGCATCATCGCACGCGGCGCGGGACGCCCGGGCCACGGAAGCTGCTGCAACCCGAGATGCGCATGCCGTCAATCAATGTGCGCCCTTCCGCCCGATCATCACCGGCAGCGTGCTCGCCATGATCTTCAGGTCCAGCCAGAGCGACCGGTTCGTGATGTACTCCAGATCCAGCGCCACCTTGCTCTTCACGTCCTCGACCGAGCTGTCGTACGCTTGGTTGATCTGCGCCCACCCCGTGATGCCAGGCTTGACCCGCTGGCGCAAGTGATAATTGTCCACCTGCGTCCGCAGCGACAGAAAGATGCTGGGGCGCTCGGGGCGGGGGCCAACCACGTTCATCTCGCCGCGAAGCACGTTCCAGAGCTGCGGCAGTTCATCCAGACGCGTCTTCCGCATCAGGGCGCCGATCGCGGTGATGCGCGGATCGTCCTTGGAGGCCCAGACTGCCTCGCCGGGCACTTCGGCATCCACACGCATCGAGCGGAACTTGTAGATCGTGAACACTCGGCCACCAAGATCTTCCTCACGGCGCGACTGATGACGATCGCCGCGTGAGGCTCGACGATCGAGACCGACGCGCGTCTGCGTGTACACGATTGCCCCGGGGCTGCTGAGCTTGATCGCCAGCGCAATCAGGACAACGAACGGCGCCGTAATGATGATGCCGAGCACGGCAACGGTGACGTTCAGGGAGCGATGCATCCACTCGGGGTGGACTGATGCACGCTCCTCCGCGGCCATGGCATCTTCGCGGGCACGCTGAGAAGTTCGGCGGTCACCGCCGTCGGGCGAAGGCCAGCCTGTCGACGGCGTCCCGAACGCCTCGCGCAACGCCTCGATTCGTCCAGCCATCTGTGTCGCACTCGGTACGGTTGATCCCACGCCTTCCTCGGGTCTGTGTTACGCCTCGCCGCGCGTCAGCGCGCCAGCGAGATGATTGAAATCAGGACGCCCAATACTCCAGATGCAGCGAAGAGCAGTCCTATCAAATTGCTCGGCTTCTTCTCATTGATCACGAACTCGTCTCCAGCGCGAATATCCGCCTGATCGAGTGTCATGCCTGTCCTGAAGATCACGCCCAGGCTGTCCTTCTCGATCAGCACACCGGAAGCGCGCTTGACCTGCGACTTCGCGAGGCGTGACATGGATGTCAGCCCCCCCGCCATCGTGACGACGTCGGATACCGCCGCGTCACCACGAACTGTCACGAAGCCGGGTCGGCCCACGGCGCCGGTCACGAGCAGGCGAACGAGCGGCTGTGTACGAACGATGGGTCGCTGGATGTAGCGTTTGGCCTGAGCAACGAGCGCGGAGTCGGCCTCCGATCGCAGCACGCCCTTCAGGTTGAATGCAGGGAAAGTGGAGATTCTGATTTCCTGCCCTGCGCGCACTGGCACCGTGTCACGAAATGGCTCCTCACCGCCGAACATGTCTACCACGAGACGATCGCCGGGATAGAAGTCACCCACCTTGAGACGCTCCCGGATGGCCGCGGCGTCGTCTCGCTTACCGGTCCGCTCGAGCGTCGTGGCAACGGAGTCGAGGTAGGCCCGGGTCCGGTACAATGTCTGGTCCGGATTCTGTGCCGACGCCATGCTCACGCAGGAGAACACGGCCACACTGATCATGGCCACGTGGCGAGCGAGCGTCGTGCAGAAATGCAAGGGCTGATTTGGCATTGGCTTCCATATACTGCACTGGTCGTGCTCAACCAGTGCAGCGGATGAACCTGGTTCGAAGGCGTTACAGAGCAAGGAGTTACAGCGGGAAGGCATTGAACTACTGGCTGTGATTCGTCGACGATGTTGTGGCGGAACCACAGCTGCCATGTGCACGGATACCACACGCAGCAAGTGCCACGATACAACATTCGGAAGCGCTCATGTACTCCGGGACGCAGACCCCGCACAAGATGTAACGGTCCCACGGCTGATCGCACTCGCGGATGTGACAATCGCACAGCCGTGGCGGCAATCACGGATTGTCGCCGTAAACAGATGGAATCGTGACTTGAGGCGCCAGTTACTCGAACGAGGCGCGGAATGTTGCTTCAATGCCGCAGATGCCATGTGCCGCAGAATTTGACCGTCAGCGCAAGCGCCGTTCCACCATGACTTTAACAAGTCCGGGGGTCGCCGCACGCAATGTGCAACGGATTCGTGACCGTGACCGCCAGTTCTCTCCCTGACACGACAATGTTCCGCACTTTTCCGCCAATCGACCCAGCTGTCCGACCGCCCATCGTGGTGGTGGGCGTCGAGCAGGAATGGGCCGCGCGCTCCCTCGAGACCGTGCTTGGCCCGCATGGCTTCGCGGTGGTCCGTGCATATTCGGGTCGTCAGACGCTCGACCTGGCCGAAGTCGCGGCCCCCGATGTCGTAGTGATCGACTCGCGGTTGCCCGACATGGATGGTGTGGACGTCTGCCGCATTTTGCGCGACGAGAAGCGGGTGGGCGCACATGTGCCGCTGGTGATCACGACATCGGGATCGGCGCCGCGCGAGTTCCTGCGCGCAGCCTACCTGGCAGGGGCGTGGAGCGTCTGGGAGCAGCCGATCGATGGCGAACTGCTCCTGATGCGTCTGCAGACCTGGATCGCGGCCAAGCGTGTGGTGGACGACGCGGAGCGGGTCAGCCTGGTGGATGTCGAGTCGGGCCTGTACACCTATCGCGGCATGAAGCGGCGCGTGCGCGAGGTGATGGCCGACGCCGTCCGACGCGGCACGCCGGTATCGTGCATCGCGATCGGACCACTGGTCTCGCGGTTGCACGGGCCGGCTGATGAATTACCGCTTTCAGCCCGAATTGCCGCCGATGTAGGGCGAGCGGTGGCAAACTTGGCGCGCGCATCAGACGTCGTGGGGCGCACGGGTGCGTCGGAATTTGCGATTATCGCACCGATGACGGAGACGACTGGCGCGGTGGAGCTGGTCGAACGGTTGCGCGACAAGATTGCGGCCATGCCGGCGATGGTCGCCGATGGCAGCGCATCGCGCGTTGCCGTCCGTGCCGGTGTCGCGACGGTGGGTGGCTCCGAACTGGAGCTCCGCGACGGGACTGACCTGCTGGTGCGCGCATCCACGGCGCTGCGTTTTGCGCAATCATCCAGAACCACCGGCATCCGGACGTACGACGAGGTGCCCGCGACGTTCGTCTGACCCCCCAAACACCCGGATTACGACGCCTTGCCGCCCGAGATGCGCGGCTTCTTGCGCGTCATCGGCGCGATGAGCTCGTCGTCGTCGCCATTGGCATTTGCCGAGTTGTAGCCTTCCAGATAGTGGTAATACTGGAACACGCCCTGGCTTTCAATGCCGTTCAACACCGCACCCAGCGGGCGAATGGGAAGGCGATCCATGGTCTCGAGCTTGGCCACCGCCATCTTGCGGTCGGTCACGCCAACGCGCAGCACCATCAGCAGGCCGCCCGTGAGCGTGGACAGGGCGTAGGCATCGGTGCCGGCACCAAGCGGCGGGCTGTCCACGATGACCACGTCGAAGCGTGCACGAAGCTCGTCGAGCAGCGACTCCATTGCGGCGGTCGTGACCATCTCGGGTGCCTGACGATGACGAGCGCCGCACGGCACCAGCGAGAGCCGCTCATAGGCGGTTGCGTACACCGTCTCGTCGAACGTGTTGGTGCCTTGCAGGTACTCCACGAGTCCCGGCTTCTGCGGTACGCCGAACGCCTGCTGGATCGCGCCGCGACGCGTGTCGCCGTCGACCAGCACCGTGCGGAAGCCAGCTTCCGCGAACGACAGCGCGAGGTTCGATGCGACGAACGACTTGCCTTCGGCAGGACCGGTGCTGGTCACGGTGAACGACACAGGTTCGCCGGCCGTGAACTGATGACGGAGCGACAGGCGGAGCGTGCGGAAACTCTCCACGAGCTGCGCCTGCTCCTCCACCGACGGACGACCGGGATGCACGAGCGGAATTGCACCGATGATGTCGAGGCGCAGGTCGTTCGCGACCTGTTCCGGATAGCGCACGCGCTTGTCGAACAGGTCCAGCATGATCGCCAGCGCAACGCCGAGCAGCAGTCCGACGGCCAGGCCGGCCGGAATGATCTGCAGCGCCGTGTTGGACGTCGGGCGGAATGGTGCGACGGCCGAATCCTGCACGAACACCTCATTGCGGGCCGAGCTTTCCTTGAGCCGCTGCGTCTCCAGGTTGGACGAGAGGTATTCCACGATCTTCTGCTCGCGGTCCACCGATGAGCGAAGTTCCTCCTCGCGAATCGTGCGCGCCGGGATGCCGCGAATTTCGCCGGCCTGCACGGCGATGCGGCGATTGAAGTCCTCTTCCTTGACCCGGAGCGAGGAGACCTGCTGCCGGATCAGGCCTGGAATGACGGAGCTTTCGAGGTTCGCGATCTGTCCCTTGATCTTGATGATCTCGGGCGCCTCGTCAGTCAGGATGGCGCTCTTGGCGCGCTCGAGCTGCCGTGCGGCATTGAGTTCACCAAGCACGCCGCGCAGAGCTTCGCCGTTGGGGCCCTGCACGGTGGTCAGCGCGGTCGCGACGCTCGGGTCGACGCGCGACAGGCGTCCGGGCAGCAGCAGCGACTCGAGCACCTCGCGATCGTTGCGCAAATTTTGCGACTCGAGGCGGAAGCGGGTGAACTGCTCCAGCACCGGATTCTGCGTCGACGCGACGCCAGGCGAGAGCACGGTCTGTTCCGACGGCTTCGTGATGACGTCCACGCGGAATCGTTCCAGCGATTGACGCGCGCCCTTGAGGCGACCTTCCGCGTCGGCGAAGGCCTGCTTGGCGGCGTTCGCGTTCTGGGTGGTGCCGCCATTCTTGATGATGCCGAGGTAGTTCACGAAGAGCGTCATCCACTCGTTCAGCGCCAATTCGGTACGCGCTGCGTCCTCGCCACGGAGCTGGACGTTCATGACGTCCGTGTTCATCGGCGCGTCGGCACGAAGCTTTTTCTGCAGGTTGTTCGACGCTTCGCGCGGCGTGATCAGGCCGAATTCCACCGATGACTTGGCGGGCAGGATCTCGCGCGTGGGGCGCCAGCGCATGCCCGACTCGCGGCCGATGGAGTCGCCGATGATCCCGGTTTCCACCTCGCGCGAGTCGCCGTTGCGCGTGCGGCGCAGCCGGTACTTCTCCTTCTTGCTGTCGATCGTGAGTTCGTACGTGCCGGGAACGAATTGCGACGCGATGGAAAATTCACGGAAGTAGACGGAATCCGCGTCACGCTTCGGCTCGAGATACAGGCGGAGCTTCCGGGCGACCGAGTCCGTGATGGAATACGCGCGGAAAACCTGCAAATACGACTCGTTCGAGCGCTGGCGCGAGTTCCCGATGATCTCGGCGCTCGGATCGCGGAGGGTGATCTTGCCCTGGACGTCGAATTCCGGCTTCACGTACCGCGTGGCGATGTACCCGCCGAGCAATCCGAGCAGCACCATGGCCCCGATGAGCCACTTGAATCGCGCGAGTGCCGCGATATACCGCTGGTAACCGGGCGCGGTCTGCGCCGGCGGCGGCGGAGCGCCCCACTGCTCGAGCGGCGGCTGCTGCACTGCCGGCATTGCGGGCGCAGAGGCGGGGGCCAGGCGTGAGCCGGCAGAGAGGGCGTTGGACTGTCGTGTCATGTAGCTGTGGGACGCACAGGAGTGATGCTGCGTCACTATCCCCGTGCACAGGGATAATACGCGTCTCGGACCGCCCCGTCGCAAACGGTCTGGAGCAGAAGTGAAGGCACGTGCAAAAGCTGGACTCCACAACCGAGCTTGACCGTGACAAACGAAGCACGCGATCGTCGATGCGCAGTATAAGTGCGACACCTGTCGCGAAACATGCACGATTTTCGAACCAGACTGTGGTTTGTAACCAACGTGTTGCTTGACAGGCGCAACACTTCTTTGGTAAATACCACGCCAGCGGCCGTCTCAGGGATGCGCTTGAGCAGACCGTGGGTTCCTCCAGTCCGAGCAGGATTTGCCGGGACAGATGACCTCGCCAGACAAGATTTCGGTCGACATGTCGGCCGCGCGTGACACGATGGCGGCAGCACCAGAGGCGCGGGCTACCCTCCGGCTGCTGATCGTCGATGACGACCGGACGCTTCGGGAAGGGTGCGCCAGTATCCTCCAGGGCGACGGTTACAACGTGACCGTGACCGGGCGGGCCGAGGAGGCCATGGAGCTGGTCAAGCGCCGACGGTTTGACATCGTGCTCTGTGATCTGTACCTGACGCCGGTTTCGGGGATGGACATCCTGAAGACCACGCTGGAGACGAACAAGGAAACGATTTTCGTGGTGATGACGGGCAACCCGTCGGTGACGTCGAGCATCGAGGCCCTCCGCGCTGGCGCGTGGGACTACCTGCCCAAGCCGTTCTCGGCCAGCCACCTGCAGATTCTCGTCGGGCGTGCATCGCATGCGGTGCTCGTGGCACGGGAGTCGCGCGCCGCACGCAGCGATGGCGGTGCGACCGGTGCAGCAGCGGCCTCCAGAGGTGCCGCGTCAGGCAGCAACGGCAGCACCTTCCAGAATGCGCACACCGGCGACAAGATCACGCTGCTCGGCCAGTCGCCGGCCTTTCGGAAGGCGCTGGACCTGTCGCGGAAGGTCGCAGGCACCGATGCCTCGGTGCTCATCAGCGGAGAGAGCGGCACGGGCAAGGAGCTGATTGCGCAGTTCATTCACAGCCACAGCCGCCGAGCCGGGCGCAAGCTGGTGGCCGTGAATTGTGCCGCGCTGCCGGAACAGCTGCTGGAGAGCGAGATGTTCGGGCACAAGAAGGGCGCGTTCACGGGCGCTGATCGCGACAAGGCCGGCCTGCTCGAAGTCGCGAACGGCGGGACGCTGTTCCTCGACGAGCTGACCGAGATGCCGATGCCGCTGCAGGCGAAACTGCTGCGCGTGCTGCAGGACGGCGTGGTTCGCCGCGTGGGCAGCGAGCAGCAGGATGCGGTGGTCGATGTCCGTTTCATCAGCGCGATGAACCGTGAGCCGCAGGAAGCAGTGGCCCAGGGCCGGCTGCGCGAGGACCTGTATTATCGGCTCCGCGTGGTCCCCATCAGGCTGCCTCCCCTGCGTCAACGCATTGAGGACATCTCGGTGCTGGCTGCGCATTTCCTGCATCATTTCTGGGAGCGGCATCGTCAGCCCGGCGAGCCATCACCCACGTTCAGCGATGACGCACACGACTTCCTGCGCACGCGCCCGTGGCGCGGCAACGTGCGCGAGCTGCAGAACATGATCGAGCATACGGCCGTGGTGGCGGACCCGGGCAAGGCTTTGCTTGGCAGCGATTTTCCCGTGTACGATGACGTGCCCGACGGATCGTCTGGTGAGATGGCGGCCGCCACGTTCAGTGGCAGCTACATGAACGACGCGTACCACGTGGCGAAGGACAAGCTGGTGGCGCAGTTCGAGAAGGAGTACCTGACCTCGCTCGTGTCGCGCGCCGGGGGCAACATGTCACGTGCGGCGCGGCTGGCCGGCATCGACCGGACGACGTTGTACCGGCTGATGGAGAAGCACGAGCTGCGACGCGACGAATATTCCGGGGCCGTGGCGTGACGATGCCTCGCGCGCGACGAAGCGCCGCGGTGCAGCTGATGCGCGCGGGCCAGGACGCCGTCGCCGCGACGCCGTCGCCGGAATCACGTGAGTGGCGGCAGATGCTGTCGCTGGCCGCCGACAGCGCGGCGATCGAGCTCGCCAGCGCGCGTGATGGCGGCTGGCCGGCGACCGAGCTGCGGGCTGGCGCGTCGCTGATCTGCGCGGCGGCGGAGCAGCTGCTGCACGGCACCGGTACCATTCCGCGCATCGATGTCTCACCGGCGCTGCCTGCGAATCGGCTGATTGCCGGCATGCGTCGCTCGCTGCTGGCAGCGGCACGTGCACGGCAGCTGGCGTCGTCGGACGCCGTCGCACTGCTCGACGCGCTGGAGTCGCTCGCGACGCGGCTGGAGGAGGACGCGGGCCATCGCTTCGCATCGCGCCTGGGCGGAATGGGTGGGCTGGAGCTGATCGTGGACGTTGCCCACGACATGCGCTCGCCGCTCGGTGCGATCCTGTTTCTCGCGGAGCAGATCCGGCGGGGCCACAGCGGTGCAGTGACGCCGATGCAGGAACGCCAGCTGGGGCTGATTTACGGCGCTGCGCTGGGTCTGAGCACCATGACCAGCGACGTGATGGATCTCGCGCGCGGCGGTGAGAAGCTTGTGCAGGATGCGCCGCTGCCGTTCTCGATGCTGAGCGTCTTTCAGCAGGTGCACGACATCGTGCGGCCCATGGCGGAGGAGCGCGGACTGGCGCTGCGATTCGACACGTCGCTGGCCGACGTTCGACTTGGGCATGGGCGGGCGGTGCAGCGCGTGCTGCTCAACCTCGTGACGAACGCCGTCAAGTTCACATCCACCGGCGAGGTGGCAGTGCTGGCGAGCAGCGTGTCGGCGACCATCGTGCGCTTCGAGGTGCGGGATACAGGTCGCGGGATTCCCGAGGTGGTGCTGGGCACGTTGTTCGATGCGTTTCGTCGCCGCCTGAAGCCCGGGCAGTACGTTTTCTCGAGCGCCGGGCTGGGGCTGTCGATCTGTCAGAACCTGGTGCGCGCGATGGGTGGAGAGTTGCTGGTGGAGAGCACGATCGATGTGGGCAGCAGTTTTCAGTTCGAGATCGAGCTGCCGAAGGCGCCGGCGCCGTGAAGCACCAGCCACCGCTTGAACGGTTCAGCTCTCGGTCCTGCTGAACACGTATTCCACGCAGCCCACGGAACCGAACTGCGTGTTCAGGTTTCGCAGGATGAAGCCCGCCTGCTGTATCGGCAGGATGATGGCCTCGGGCTTCGCCGCCTCAAACGGGTATCCGCCGAGCCAGTCGTGCCAGTCATGCCAGGGCGACATGCCTCTGTTCTTCCTGTACGTGACGAGGCTGTGCCACGGGGCTCGCAGCCTGATCATGTCAGACTTCACTCCGCTGAGAATCCAGTACGGGATGAAGATCGAAGAGACTGCGAGCTTGCCAAGCTGTCCCGAGCAGTAGACCTGCTTGATCTTCGTCCACCGCTTCGACCAGACACCCTGGTCATTGTAGATGGCGATGAACAGCAGGCCGCCGCTATTGACCATGGGCAACACGTTGTGGATCGCGTTCCACATCTGGCCTGTGTGGTGCAGCACTCCCCAGCTGTAGACCACGTCGTAGGTGCCAAGCGTGGCAAGGAACGCCGGGTCGAGCCATGCATGATGCGCCAGTGGTCCGCATCAGGGGCATAACGTGCCTTCATTTCAAGCGTGCAACCGACTGATGATGGATCGTAGTCGAACGAGGTCACATCGGCGCCGAGCCTGTGGGCAGCGAGGCTGAAGAGTCCACTTCCCGAGCCGATGTCGATGAAGCGCTTTCCCTCGAGCGTCGTCACGCCCAGCATCGACTTGAGCGACTCGGTTGCGACCTGAATGCGGCTCTCGTCGACCGTGCGGAGGAAGTCGCGCCAGTTTTCACCGAACGTGAACCGCTCTCCCGACCGCAATTCAGCGGAGTGCTGCGAGGCGACGGCGGAGTCGAGGGTGGGCTGAGTCATGGCTGGTCAAGATGGAGGCTGTGAAAAACGGTGCGCGGTGCACACCGGATGGTCATGATTCATGCAAAAAACGAACTCGCAAAATCAGTCTTAAGTAGCGTCGGATTGCGCCGCAGTTGACGGTCTGGCGAGCAGGAACGCCTGCAACGACAACACGCTCCACAGTCGATCACTGTGATTCGCAAGACGCTCCGAGTGCTGGTCCCACAGGCGCCGCACGTTCGCGACATCCAGCACCCCGCCACGCGCGAGCGCATCCGGGGAAAGCAGCGCCTCCGCCCACGGCCGCAACGGTCCTCTCAGCCAGGCTGCCAACGGAACCGCAAACCCTCGTTTCGGTCGATCGATCAGACCGCGAGGTACATATCGATGGAGCAGTACGCGCAGTGGTTGCTTCCCGACGCCGTTGCGGACCTTCATGTCATACGGAACTCTCCACGCGAACTCGAAGACGCGGTGATCCAGCAGCGGCGCTCTCGTCTCGAGGGAGAATGCCATGGCCGCGCGATCGACCTTCACGAGAATGTCGTCCGGCATGTAGCTGAGCGCGTCGAGAAGCATGCGCGATTCGAATGGGCGCGCCTCGTCCAGCCAAGGCCCATTGAGTTGCCCCGATCCCGCACCGGCGCGAAGACCTTTCACCAGCAACTGCTCAGGACGTACGCTCTGCGCGTGCATGGCCGAGAACTTGTCGCGCCCTCTCTCGGCGGCGACCATGGCTCCAAGACGATTGAGCGCATTCGCCGGTCTGGCGCCCGGCGCACCGTCTGCTGTCGAGAGGATGCGGGCGATGAAATCAGGCGGTGGATCGGGAATTTTTCCGAGCACTGATGACAGCATCCGGCGGACAGCGAGCGGTGTTGCTGCGGCTATTCGCTCGCCTCTGCCAGGTTTGCCTTGGTGCCATTGATAACCTGCGAACAACTCGTCCCCTCCGTCACCCGAGAGTGCCACGGTCACGTGCTGTCGAGTCATGCGCGAAACCAGCAACGTTGGCAGCTGAGACGAATCTGCCATCGGTTCGTCGTAAATGTCCGGCAGCTGGGTCACGAAATCGAGCGCGTCATCGCCTTGCACGATCAGCTCGGTGTGCTCGGTTCCGAGGTGGGCGGCGACATCCTTTGCAAACCCGGCCTCGTTGTACCGTGGGTCATCGAAGCCGATCGTGAAGGTGCGGACAGGCCGGCTGGACTGCGTCTGCATCAGCGCCACGATCAGCGACGAGTCGATGCCACCCGACAGAAAAGCGCCAAGAGGCACGTCGGCCACCATCTCGTCCCGGACGACGGACCGGAGCAATTCGTCGAGCGAGGTCACAACCTCGTCCATCGATCCGGCAATCGGGTTCGCCAGACCGTCGCGCGCTGCCTGCTCGGCGCTCCAGTACACATGCTCCCGCGGCTCATGACCTGTGCGCACCTCGACCATCGTACCTGGCCGCACCTTGCGAACACCCGCATAGATGGAGGCCGGCGCCTGGATGTAGCCATGCCTCAGGAATTGCGTGACCGCTGCAATGTCGAGCTCGGCATGGAAGCCAGGGAAGGCACGAAGGGCCTTGAGCTCGGAACCGAAGAGCCAGGCCCCTGCAATCCTGCCATAAAAAAGCGGCTTCTCGCCCAGCCGATCGCGGATCAGCCAGAGTGTGCTGGTGTGGCGATCCCAGACCGCCATGGCGAACATGCCCGCAAAGCGCGGGACACTGGCCGCGACGCCCCACCGGTCGAAGGCAGCGAGCAGCACCTCGGTGTCGCTCTGACCGCGGAATTGATGACCGGCGCGCTCGAGTTCAGCCCGGATCGGCGCGAAATTGTACGCCTCGCCATTGAATGCGATCACGTAGCGACCGCTGGCCGACGCCATGGGCTGCGCGCCAGCGGGTGACAGGTCGATGATGGAGAGCCGCCGATGACCAAGTGCGATACCGGCGCCCACGTCACACCAGGCGCCGTCGGCGTCGGGCCCGCGGTGCGCGATGGTGTCGGTCATGGCCTTCACCCACGCGTCGGGTGTCCCGCCTGAGGGCACGCCAAGAAAACCTGCAATGCCGCACATATGGCGCTTGGGACGAGTCGGGGTGGTCGCGGCCGCGGCGTCGCGCCGTGACGGTGCTCATACCGGCTCGCACCGGTATGATGTCATACGACGAGCGAGGAGCATGCCGCGTCACGAATGACGTATGAAACTGCGCGATCCCGCTAACGCAGACAATTGCCGGTGCCGAACCTGCATGGAATCGGCTGACCGGATCCATGCGCGGCAAGGCTGTTAGCTTCGGAGCAGCACGCGTCGGGACGCGGGAGTCGCCTGCCGGATTCCGCTCCTGCGCAGTCATGGGTCGTCGTGCACGTGCCGGGACTTGCCCAGGCGCGCAACATTTCGAGTGTGGAGACGCAGGATGAGTGAAATCTTGGCGGCCGGGAATCTCGAGCTGCGCGACAGTCGCACCGGCTCCGGGTACACAGCGCCGATCACCACCGAAGGTCCGGAGGGCGACACCTACGTTCGCGCCGCCGACCTGAAGCAGGTCAAGCGCGGTGAAGCCGGCGAGTTCGGGCTTTTGAGCTATGACCCAGCCTTCATGAACACGGCGAGCTGCAGGAGCGCCATCACGTTCATCGATGGCGACAAGGGCATTCTGCGCTACCGCGGCTACCCGATAGAGCAGCTGGCCGAGAAGGCCACGTTTCTGGAAGTGGCCTACCTGCTGCGCCACGGCGAGCTTCCGACACAGCCCCAGTACGACGTGTGGGTCAACGACATCACCTTCCACACCTACGTCCACGAAAACATCCGGAAGTTCCTGGAAGGGTTCCGCTACGATGCGCATCCGATGTCGATGCTCTGCTCGTCGGTGGCAGCCCTCAGCAGCTTCTATCCGTCGGCGCACAACGTGTTTGATCCGAAGGAACGCTACATCTCGGTGATCCGCCTGCTGGCGAAGCTCCCGACACTGGCAGCGTTCGCGTATCGCCATGTGAAGGGGCTGCCGATCATCTACCCGGACAACCAGCTCAATTACGGCGAGAACTTTTTGTCGATGGTCGCGCGGATGAGCGAGCCGAAGTACGAGGCGAACCCGGTGTTCAGCCGCGCGCTCGAGGTGCTCTTCATCCTGCATGCCGACCATGAGCAGAACTGCTCGACGAGCGCCGTGCGCGCGGTCGGCTCGAGCCACGTGGACCCGTTCAGCGCCGTCTCGGCTGGCATCGCCGCGCTCTTCGGCCCGCTGCACGGTGGCGCGAACGAGCAGGTGCTGCGCATGATCAAGGAGATCGGGGAGCCGAAGAACGTGCCGGCCTTCATCGAGTCTGTGAAGAGCGGCAAGGGCGGCCCCAAGCTCATGGGCTTCGGGCATCGCGTGTACAAGAACTACGATCCGCGCGCCCGCATCGTGAAGAAGCTGGCAGACCAGGTGTTCGCGCAGATCGGCATCGACAAGGATCTCGAGATCGCACTGGAACTGGAGCGGATCGCGCTCTCGGACGAGTACTTCATCGCGCGTCAGCTCTATCCGAACGTGGACTTCTACACGGGCCTGATCTATCGCTCGATGGCGTTCCCGACCGATTTCTTCACTGTGCTGTTCGCGGTGGCCCGCACCGCCGGCTGGCTCGCGCAGTGGGAGGAGATGCTGGACGACAAGGAGCAGAAGATCGCGCGTCCGCGGCAGATCTACATCGGGCATGGTGAGCGTGAGTACCGCGATCCCCTGCTCAACAAGTTTCCGCGCGCTGCAAAGGACAGCCTTCGCAAGTGATCGCGGATGGAGGACGGTTTTCGTTTATTGCCGCCCTCCCGCGCGGCGGAGAGCGTGCCGCGCAGGATCTCCATCACGTCAAGTGAACCACATGGGCATCGAAAACGACCGGCGCGGGATAGTGCTGGCTGGCGGCTCCGGCACGCGACTCTATCCAATCACGCAGGCTGTCAGCAAGCAGCTGCTGCCGGTCTACGACAAGCCCATGATCTACTATCCGCTCACTACGCTGATGCTGGCGCAGGTGCGTGATGTGCTGCTGATCACGACGCCGCACGAACAGGCGTTGTTCCAGCGCCTGCTGGGTGACGGATCACAGTGGGGCATGTCGTTGCAGTACGCCGTGCAGCCGTCGCCGGACGGTCTGGCGCAGGCGTTCATCATCGGGCGGGACTTCGTGGACGACAAGCCCAGCTGCCTGGTGCTTGGTGACAACATCTTTTACGGCAACGACCTGTCGCACGCACTGCAGCGCGCGAGTGCCAGCAGGGAAGGTGCGACAATCTTCGGCTACCGCGTGAGCGACGCGACGCAGTATGGCGTGGTGGAGTTCGACGCCGCAGGTCGCGCAGTGGGCATCGAGGAGAAGCCTGCGATACCGCGGTCGAATTATGCGGTGACAGGATTGTATTTCTACGACCGGACCGTCTGCGACATCGCGGCATCGATTCAGCCATCGCCGCGCGGTGAACTCGAGATCACGGACGTGAACCGGGCGTATCTCGATCGTGGAACGCTGAACGTGGAGATTCTGGGTCGAGGCACAGCCTGGCTCGACACCGGCTCGCACGAATCGCTGCTGCAGGCTGGTCAGTTCATCGAAACGATCGAGCAGCGTCAGGGGCTCAAGGTGGCGTGCCCCGAGGAGATTGCGTGGCGCATGGGCTGGATCGATGCCGCGCAGGTCGAGCGGCTCGCTGCACCGCTCATGAAGACAGGGTACGGGCGCTACCTGCACGCAATGCTCGCCGAGGGGCCGCACGCGTGAAGGTGACACGACTAGCGATTGGTGATGTGTGCCTGCTGGAGCCGAAGGTGTTCGGTGATCCTCGCGGTTTCTTTTTGTCGACGTGGAACGATGAGCAGTTCCGTCGCGACGTCGCGGACGTGACGTTCGTGCAGGACAACACCAGTCGCTCGCGTCAGTGGACGCTGCGCGGGCTGCATGTTCAGGCGCAACACACGCAGGGGAAGCTCGTGCGCTGTGCCGTGGGTCGTGTCTGGGACGTGGCTGTGGACATCAGGGCGTCGTCACCGTCGTTCGGGCAGTGGGTCGGTGCGGAGCTCTCTGACGAGAACCAGCATCAACTCTGGATCCCGCCGGGATTCGCACACGGATTCGTCGTGTTGTCAGAGTCAGCGGATCTGCAATACAAGGTCACGGATCGCTACCATCCGGCCAGCGAGCAGACATTGCAGTGGAACGACCCTGCTGTAAACATCGCATGGCCGATCCCTGCAGGCATCGATCTGCTGCTGTCGCCAAAAGATGCAGACGGTACGCTGCTGACTGATCTCGAGGCGCTGCCATGATGCGTCGCGTGATGATCACGGGCGCAGCAGGTCAGCTGGGATTCGAACTGCAGCGCACTGCGCCGACGGGCACCGAGATTCTTGCGCTGGACATCGAGCAGCTGGACCTCACCGATGATGTCGCTGTCGACGCATGCGTCGCCGGGGAGATGCCGTCGGTGATCATCAATTGTGCAGCGTACACTGCGGTCGACCGGGCGGAGTCGCAGCCCGAGATGGCGGAGGCGGTGAACGTCACCGCAGTGAAGGCGCTCGCGATCGCCGCCAAACAGCACGGTGCGCGGATGATACAGATCTCGACTGACTTCGTGTTCGGTGCTGGCAACGGAGTGCCGTGGACACCGTCAGACCTGACCGATCCGCAATCGGTTTATGGTCGGACCAAGCGCGACGGTGAGCGTGCAGTGCTCGATGTGCTGGGCTCCGACGCACTCGTGATTCGTACGGCGTGGCTGTACTCGGCGCACGGAGGCAATTTCGTGAAGACGATGCTGCGGCTGATGGCAGAGCGTGATGAAGTGCGGGTGATCGCCGACCAGATCGGCACGCCGACATGGGCTCACTCGCTAGCGTGCACCATATGGGCTGCCGTCGATCGCCCGAATGTATCGGGCATACTCCACTGGACCGACGCCGGCGTCGCAAGTTGGTACGACTTTGCCGTTGCAATCCAGGAGGAAGGGGTTGCGCGCGGATTGTTGACGCGACGCGTACCGGTTCAGGCTATTTCGACCACCGATTATCCCACACCGGCGGCTCGACCCTCATACAGTGTGCTTGACAAGAAAGACACTGTCACGCTGCTCGGCATCACGCCTGCCCACTGGCGTGTGAACGTGCGCCACATGCTTGACGAACTCCTCAATGTCTAGACTGCTCGTAACCGGCGGCGCCGGCTTCATCGGTGCGAATTTCGTTCAGTACTGGCTCGAGTCGCGCACTGCCGCGAGCGTCGTGGTGCTCGATGCGCTGACGTATGCGGGGAACATGGCTAGCCTGTCTTCAGTGCTGGACGATCCTCGAATGACGTTCGTTCACGGGGACATTCTGACCGATGGTCTCGCCGCACAGCTGCTGCGGGATCATCAGCTCGATACCATCGTGCATTTTGCCGCGGAATCACATGTGGATCGTTCGATCCACGGGCCGGATGCGTTCGTAAGCACGAATGTCATTGGTACGCACCAGCTGTTGAAAGCTGCGCGGCAGGTGTGGCAGGTGGAGGAGGCGGTACCCGGGCCGCACCGGTTTCATCACGTGTCGACCGACGAGGTGTACGGTTCGCTAGGGCCTAGCGACCTTGGTTTCACCGAGCAAACGGCTTACGCGCCGAATTCGCCTTACTCGGCAAGCAAAGCGGCGTCAGATCATCTGGTACGGGCGTATTTCCATACGTACGGCCTGCCAGTCACAACCAGCAACTGCTCCAACAACTACGGCCCGTATCACTTTCCGGAAAAGCTGATTCCGCTGCTGATCGTGAACGTGCTCGGTGGCAAGCCGCTACCGGTGTACGGCGACGGCTTGAACATCAGAGACTGGTTATACGTGCGAGATCACGCGCGAGCGATCGAGGCGGTGCTGGAGCGCGGACAGGTGGGCGAGGTGTATAACGTCGGCGGCAAGAACGAGTGGGCGAACATCGACATCGTCCGTCTGGTATGCTCATTGATAGACGACGCCTTCGCGCGTGAACCGGTGCTCGTCGAGCGCTTCCCCGCCTGCCCCAAGGCGAAGGGACGATCGTCTGACGAGCTGATCACGTTCGTCGCCGATCGACCAGGGCATGACCGGCGCTATGCGATCGATCCGGAGAAGATCGAGCGAGAGCTCGGTTTTCTGCCACACGAAACATTCGAGACCGGGATTCGTCGCACGGTCGAATGGTTCCTCACGAACGAACTATGGTGGCGTGCCGCGATGGATGGTAGGTATCGGGGCTCGCGGCGGAAGGAGTACAACGCGACAGGAGGAAGAGACTGCGCGCAATGAGCGCATTGCAAGAAACGTTCTCCCTAGAATTGCGTAGCCGCAAACAAGCACTCGCCACCGATAATGCACTAAAGCGCGACTGACGGCATCAGGTGGAGC
>ENA-OFCF01000334-OFCF01000334.1-metagenomes-genome-assembly--contig:-NODE-334-length-21264-cov-9.137772_pt1 | contig 21264 bp, 18 predicted proteins | sample MGYA00153387_OFCF01 | MGnify analysis MGYA00153387
ATTCAGAAAATTTTCAAATCTCGCTTGGAACCGGATATGTGTATAAAGATCAGGGGTCATGCCTACGGCTTACGCGCAATCACGCGGCTCTATCACCACGAAAAAAATCCCGAGAAAAAAACAGAGTGGGCGCGTCTCGGCCAAGAACAAATCGGCTTGGCCAACCGCTACGAGGATGTGAACGGCGGCTGGGGATATCTGGATCTTTTCGACGGAATCACCACCCAAAAACCATCCGGACTCCCAACCGCTTTTACCACTGCAACTGTGTTGTTAGCTATGGCCGAGGCACGCGATGTAATGGACGTGAAACTCGATGATAAACTGGTGAAACACGCACTCGCATCTATCAAAATTCAGCGCACTCCAGATTTTTCCTACACCTATTCATTCACTCACAGGATGCATCCGCGCACAGACATCAACCGCCCCGCAGGTTCGCTTTCCCGCTCACAGTCCTGCAACGCATGTCTCAGGATTTTTGGAGATGAAATGGTGACCGATGAAGTGCTCACGACGTGGGCAAATCGTTTTCTTGATCGCGAGGGATTTATCAGCAACGGCCGCAAGCGCCCCGTGCCTCATGAAGCACCGTTTCGCATCGCCGGATATTTTTATTATTATGGCATCTATTATTTCACCGTTTCTGCAAACCTGCTGCCGGAAAAAACTCATGCTGCTTTCGCCAAACGGCTCGCTTCGTTTCTGTTGGAAAATCAAGAAAAAGACGGCTCGTGGTGGGACTATCCGCTCTACAACTATCACCAAGCCTACGGGACCGGTTACGCTCTAATGGCACTTATTTGGTGCCGGGATGCGGTTGATCAAGGGCAACAAGAAGGCAGCTCTTTTTCTGGTGCCGCGGCCTCGGGTTTCTGTCCACCATAAAACTGCGGCGGAATCGTGTCGTGCAGACGCCACATTAACATCAGCGCGGTGACCAGAGCCAATCCACGCCGCAAATGCGCCATAGTCCGAGGCGTCAGCATCGCCCGAATTTTGTGAAACTGGCTCTGTGCTAACCAAAGCAAAGGCACCGTGCCCATGCCGAATGCAAGAGTGAACTCAGCGCCCTTGGCTGCGGAACCTGTTAGTAAAGCGGTGGCGAAAACCAGATAGAGAGGACCACATGGCAACAGCGGCGTGAGCAGTCCCATCACGCTCGCCGCACCGTAAGCGGAGAACCGATTGGTTTTAAAGCGGGCACGCAGGGTGAAGCGATTCAAAATGGCAGGGCGGGGGATTTTTTTATCCAACCCGAATGCCATCACCAACAGGACTAAAACTAACACCCATGGCAGTAACACCGCTGGCGAATTGAAAAACCACTTGAGCGGTTGTTGTCCAATTGCCCCGCAGACCGCGCCGATGATGCCGTATGAAAGCAATCTGGTCCCGTGATAGAGCGATGCCGATGTGAGGCGCTCACCCTCGGACTTTGCTAGAGTGGTCAGACCGCAAGCAATTGGTCCACACATGCCAGCGCAGTGGAGGCTGGTGACAAGACCTAACAATATCGCTGCTTCAGTGGTCATCGGGCGGAATTTCGTCGGTCGATTTTTTCACTTCGATCACCTCCGGCGAGTTTTTAACTGCGATGGTGATAATCGTAGTCCATGCACCAATTAGAATCGCAAAAGCGAGCACCACATAGATCCAGGGATTGCGGTTCAGAAATGCAATGAAGGATTTCATGGTCGATCAATTGGCTGGGGATTTAACCGACTGCGGGCTGGGTCCGAGAAAGCGAACGGTTTTCTCCACTGTCACGCCGCCCGGTTCGGCGTGGACATCAAAAGTAACGTTAGAGATACCAGCATAAGCTGCTGTGGGAGCGACCACCACGCAATTGCGGATCGTTTCATCAAGCGCATTTACGGTGAACGTTTGATCGCCACCGCTGAGTGCATAACCCGCTGGAGTGTCTTTTCCTAACCGAAGCGTCACGGTCACTGTCTGGTTGCGTTTGTTCATCACGCGGACTTTGTAAACATTTCGGACCGAGGCCGCATCCACTAGAAAACCCGCCCCACCAGCACGGGTGACCGTGACATTAAACGGACGAGCTTTCATCGAGGCTGCCACTAACAAAGCCGCTAGACCGAGAATGGAAAACAGGCAATAGGCATAAACGCGAGGCCGCAGCCAGCGGTGGCCTTTTCCAGCAAATCCATTGAAGGAATCGTAGCGAATCAAACCTTTCGGTTTGCCGACCTTGACCATGATGTCATCGCAGGCATCGATGCACGCGGTGCAGCCGACACACTCAAGTTGCAGTCCCTCACGGATGTCGATGCCGGTAGGACAGACTTGGATGCAACGGTGGCAATCGACACAATCACCGGTGGTTTTTCCGAGAGTCCCGCGCGGTTCACCACGGGTTTCATCGTAGCCGATATTCACTGTGTCGTCATCGGTCAGCGCGCTTTGCAAGCGGCCATATGGGCACATGATGATGCAAAATTGCTCGCGGAAATAACCGAAACAAAACCACAGCACCAAGGTGAGAGATGTGACCACACCGAACGCAGTGGCATGCTCTAACGGACCCTCTTTCATGAATCCATACAGGCGGCGCAGAGAAACGAAGTATGAAATGAAAACATGCGCGATGATCGCGGCAATGAGGAAAAACAAGAAGTGCTTCAACGTGCGCTTGAAAATCTTTTCACCCGTCCAAGGGGCTTTTTCTAACGCCTTGCGTGCGGGTGCATCACCTTCAATCCAGCGTTCGATTCTCCGATAGATATGATCTAGAAACACCGTGTAGGGACAGGCCCAGCCGCACCAGATGCGACCGAGCAATGAGGTCACAAAAAACAAAGCGAATCCCATGCCGGTGATCGCGAAAAACATCACCCACAAATCCTGCGGCATCAAAGTGAGGCCAAACAGGTGGAACATCCGATTTTCCACATCGAGAAAAACCGCTGGATTGCCATTGATAGGAACCCAAGGGAGGATGATATAAATCGCAATGAGAACAAAACCCACTAACCTGCGTGCGTTTGTCCACCAGCCTTTGACGTCCGCAGGGTGAAGAAAATAGCGAGACCCGTCCGAATTGATCGTCGTGACCGAGGCGAGGTTCGGATTCTTGCGTACGGACATCGGTGTTGGCTCGAAGTATTAGGTATAATGCAATTCGCGCGCCTTCGCGTCGATGGCCTTTTCATTATCCAGAAGTTCCTGAATCGGATCCCAGCGCCCCGAGACCAGAGCATCACGCGCCGAGTCGGGCATAGTGACAGGAAATGATAGACCCTCGGAAGTTTTGACCAGCAGGGCATCCACATCGATGGTTACGATAACCTTTGGATCGGCCTGAATCGCATCGCGAAGTTTCACGACATCCTCTGCGGTGGCGATCACGCAAGGCATGGCGAGCGTGGTGGAATTGCCGAAGAAAATCTCTGCGAACGACTCGGCGATGACTCCGGTGAAGCCGTATTTTTTGAGGGATTGGGGCGCGTGTTCACGCGAAGATCCGCAGCCGAAATTCACTCCGGCGACAAGGATGGAAGCGCCTTGGAAACGTGGATCATTGAGTGGATGGTTGGTTTTCTTGCCGTGTTCGTCGAAACGCACGTCATAAAACGCAAACTCGCCGAGACCATCAAAGGTGACACATTTCATGAAGCGGGCCGGAATGATGCGGTCGGTATCAATATCCGCGCCGGGAATAAAAACGGCGGTTCCAGAAACTTGGGTGACGGGATCTAATGGCATGGTTTTACAGTGTGGAATGAAAATGGGTGAATGATTGGCTCACGCGACTTGTGCGGGATTTTCCAAGTGGAAGAGTTCGCGGGCGTCGGAGATGCGACCGTTGATGGCTGCTGCGGCGACCATGACGGGCGACATCAGCACGGTGCGGCCGGTGGATGAGCCTTGGCGGCCTTTGAAGTTGCGGTTAGATGAGGATGCGCAAAGTTGATCGCCCACGAGTTTATCGGGGTTCATCGCGAGACACATCGAGCAGCCCGCACCACGCCATTCAAAGCCGGCATTGGTGAAGATTTGTGGCAAGCCTTCTTGTTCGCACTGGATGGCGACGATTTGTGAGCCGGGCACGACGATTGCCTTCACTCCAGCCGCTACCTTGTGGCCTTGAATATATTTCGCCACTTCGCGGAAATCTGAAATACGACCGTTGGTGCAGGAGCCGATGAATGCGACATCGATTTTCACGCCCTTGATCGGAGTGCCTGCCTCTAACTTCATGTAAGCAAGCGCTTCCTCGATAGACGCTTTTTCTAACGGTGTGGCTGCCTTGGCGGGATCTGGGATATTTTCGGAAATCGAAATCCCATGGTCGGGTGAAATTCCCCAGGTGACGGTGGGTTCGATCTGCTCCGCTTGGATGCGCACGATGTCATCATAATGGGCGTCTGGATCGGAAGCAAACGACAGCCAACGCACCGCAGTGGCATCAAAATCATTCATGTCCACGTAGGGACGGCCATTGAGGTAAGCGATGGTCTTGGCGTCTGGATTCACATAGCCGCAGCGCGCTCCGCCTTCGATTGACATATTGCAAACCGTCATGCGCTCTTCCATCGACATGCGGTCAAACACATCGCCTGCGTATTCGTAGGCGTAACCGATGCCGCCTTTAGCTCCTAACAAACGAATGATGTGGAGGATCACATCCTTGGCATACACTCCGGGACGGAGATCGCCGGTCACTTCGATGCGGCGCACTTTGAGAGCTTCCAAGGCTAACGTTTGTGATGCTAACACATCCCGAACTTGGGTGGTTCCGATGCCAAAAGCAATCGCACCAAAGGCACCGTGAGTGGCGGTGTGCGAATCTCCGCAAGCGATGGTCGTGCCCGGCTGGGTGATCCCTTGTTCCGGCCCGACGACGTGGACGATGCCTTGTTTTCCAGATGCTAGATCGAAATAGGTGACACCGAAATCATCCGCGTTTTTGCGGAGCGCCTGCATCATTTCTGCTGCTAGAGGGTCCTGCGGAGCATCTTGATCGATGGTTGGCACGATGTGGTCCACGGTGGCGAATGTGCGCTGTGGATATTTCACCTTGAGGCCGAGATCGCGCAACATACCGAAGGCCTGCGGCGATGTGACCTCGTGGATGAGGTGCGTTCCGATGAAAAGTTGCGTGCGGCCATCGGCAAGCGTACCGACCCTGTGCGAGTCCCAGACTTTTTGAAAGAGGCTTTTACCCATGATGAAATGACGCCGTGGTTATCGGCGGGGCGGGAATCTGCCGTTGTCGGCAGGAATTGTCAAAGCCACATCGAACGAAATCGGGAGAAAGATGGCCCTTACTTCTGGAGCACTACCGAAGTTCGATGATGAGGCCAGCGACGATCCCTCCAAGAATCAGCACTGCCAGAGTCACGCAGACTAGATTCCTTCCGTTCCGTGATATCCAAGATGGAGAGGATTTTATATCCACCCATTCATCCCAAGTGCGCTGACTCTGTGATCCATTACGATGATAATGACGCAGTGTGCCATTAAACGGGACTTTCTCGCCTGTGGAATTTGATCGCTTCATGAATTGACGGGGGAACAATGTCAACGAACAGTAATTTTAAACAGCCGCAAAGCAAGTTTTTGGTAAATTATTGTCGCAAAACGAAACGCGCCCTTCCGAGTCTAACGGAAGGGCGATTGAGGATCAGGCGCTCATTGAGCGTTAGATGTGCTTACTTGGTGTAATTCACCGTGGGAGCGGGCGCGGTCTCAATTTCTGAGAAACTTGGGAGCGGGCGCAGACCGGGAGGCTTCGCCTCACTGGTGCAGCAACCGCAAGACACGGTCAGTAAAGCGAATGCGGAAACAACAAGTGCGGAAATAATGCGAATCATGGGATCGGTTATTAGGGTTAGTTAGAGCTTGAAACGTGAATAAGGAATGGTTCTAAAGTCAGGCTTGAAGAAAATCTGTCCCAAGAATTACTTCGAGGGCTGGACGTAAGCTGGCTGGGAAGTGGTTTGAGTGCTGGGGCAACAAGATGCGGCGAGTAGGGCGGCAGCAATGGCGAGCAGGGCAATTTTCATGGTTTGAATTTTTTGGTGTTTGATTTTGTCATGGATCGACGTGCTAGAATCGTCATTTCCGGGCACATTCTAGCCAGCGTATCCGGCCATGCAAGGCAAAATACGCGACAAAAACACGCCGAAAAAATTTGCAACCGCGGGGTTGGAGCTGTTGCTTCCCAGTGCTGTTTGCAGCTGATTTTAGCCATTGAGGACCCAGCCATCACGGTATTTTCGGCTGAGGAATTCATTGGCTTCTGGACAGTTAGTGACTTTGCCGGAGGCACCATCATAATCTAATTTTTTGCCCACTCGGTAAGCTACCAGTCCAAGCAATAGTTGCTCGATCATATTGCCGCTGTATTCAAAGTCACAGGCGGTTTTCAGCGAGGGATCTTTGCACGCATCAATCCATTGTTTCTGGAAGTGACCCAACGGCGGCAGCAGCGTGTCTTTGTTACGAGGTTTGTAGTCGGTGAGATCAGCCGTGTCACCAAAGGGCAACAACATGCGCGATTCGAAGTCAGCAATGAGGAAGCCCTTTGAGCCTTTGAACATCGCGCCGTGGTCAATTTTCTTGAGATCGATTGCTGGTTTAGGAGACCTAGGCAAGACGCCACCTTGATACCAACTCACGCGGATCGGCCCGCGCCAGTCGTTTGCAGCAAAATCAAAATGCGATTCGCACTCGACTGGCGTTACGTCTGGGTTGAATGCCTCGCCCTTGGCCTCGACGGCAGTGGGGAGGGTGGCGTCCACCGCATTCCATAACAAGTCCATGGTGTGACTGCCCATATCGCCAATTTGGCCAGCACCGAAATCCCAAAACATATTCCATTCCAAGCAGTTCATGCCAGAGACGCCTGAAAAATAACCGGGGTTGTATGGATGCAGAGGGGAAGGGCCAAGCCACAAGTCAAAGTGAAATCCCGGTGGTGGATTCCCAGCATCTGGAAAATATCGATCACGACGAATCTGACGGTCGCCCCAGGCCACAGCGGATTGGAGATCACCAATAGCACCATCCCGGATCAGTTCACGGACGCGGTTGAAGTTTGGCATCGCGTGACGCTGCATCCCTACTTGAGTGGCAAGTTTGTCTTTTTTTGTTAGCCAATTTGCTCTAACCACACGAGCTTCCTCGACGGAAAGTGCAAGCGGCTTTTCACAATAAACGTGCATGCCGCGGTTCATCGCCCAGTTCGCGATGAACGCATGATGATGGTCTGCCGTGCAGATCACCACGGCGTCGATGTCTTTTTGCTCAAGGCATTTCCGCCAGTCGGTGTAGGTCTTAGCACCGGGGAAACGTTTGAGTGCATCAGGAAAACGCGCTTCGTTGATGTCGCAGAGAGCGACTACGTTTTCCTTTTCGATCGAATCGTAGTGGGCTTCGCCACGACCCCACACACCGATCAGGGCGATATTGAGCTTGTTGCCAGGCGAGTTTTTACCTGCCATGACGCCGCTAGGAAGGATGGTGAGTCCCAGTCCGGTCAATGCAGTGGTATTGAGAAAATTACGGCGTTTCATAGCAGTTTTGATGTGTGATTTAATTAGGAATCCTTGCCGAAGATTTCCACTTCGATGTAATGATTCATCTCATTTGAGCTGTTTCCATTGGTATAAAGGCGGGCGTAACGGCCTTTAGTTCCTTTCGCATCGACTAACAGGCCGAAACGGGTTTCGACATAGGGGCGGTCCTCGCCTTTGCCCATTTTTGCAGAATCGTCGTAGTCATTGTTATAGATGGTGGTGACTCCAGTTTTGAAATCCTTATCATCGGAAATCTGGATGACCACGTCATGATAGGCGCGCTTTTGGGAATGAAAATGCCAGAGCCAGATGGCACTGATGGTTGCAGATTTCTCCAAGTCGATCTGGACCCACTGTTTGCCATCGAGAAGTTCGACGAAATAGCCTTCACCGGCCTCTTTGTCGCCATCTGTGATGAGGTCCAAACTGCCAATGATTGGATTATCATCGCTGCTGGTGACTTTTTTACCCTTGGAAAGCAGACTAGTGCCTTCTGGAACCGTTAGGGTTGGCGCCTTGGTTGGAGCCGGCACTAGGTTGGGCACGTTGATAGGTTTGGGAGTTCCTTCAATGAGTTCCGGTGGCAGCTCAGTGGTGAGCGGAGTTTCCTCAGCACGAAGCGACGGGGTAGAAATCAGGGAAAGGGCGGTAACGGCGCAAAGAGCGCGGACGATCAGTTTGTTTTTGTTTTTCATACAGATAGATGTTCGGTTGTAAATACGATTGGTTGACGACTGAGAGCGGAGGGATTGACCCAGAAGATCGGGGCTTCGCTTTCGAAAGCATGGCGTGCATCGCAATTGAGTTTTGCCTTTCCGCGCACGGTGGCGAAGAAATTCTCAAGGTGTGGCTGGTGAGCTGGCTTGATCTCGGTGGTGCCATTTCCAAGCGTGATGACGGGAAGATCGCCAGGAAGTTCGAAAACTTCAGGAGCTGCGGATGCATAAGACTTGACTGCACCGGCGGACGCCTCGGGTGCCGCAGCTGGGGCGGCCTTCTTCTTGACGTAGCCTTTGCTAACCAGATCGTCCCATGGCGGTGCGGTGGATTCGCGATAGATTGCGGAGGACGACGAGATCTCAGAAATTTTGATCGAGGCCTCGGTGCCCATGAAGTTTTCCCAGAAACCGCCGCCGGAACTGGTGGTGGTCAGCACTTGATAGAATGCGCGTGCGCCGCCATCTGGGGTGTCGTAATCGAAAATGGCCATGACGTTGTCGAATTGCTCGCGGGTTTTGAAATAATCGTTGCCACCCGAGGCGAAAACCGATTTCGGCTGGCAACCGAAGAACCAGTTGAAAATATCAATCTGGTGCGCGCCAAGATCGGAAATCGGGCCGCCGGAAAGATCGCGATAATAACGCCAGTTGAGGAATTGGTGCATGTCTTTGAAGCCATACTTATTCAGCACGTCGTTGGGGACGATGATGCTCTTGGAGAGCTTGGCACCACCAATGTCTTGAGAAGAACCAAGTGAACGGTTCCACTGGGCATTGGCATTGATGATTTGGCCACAGATTTTCTGTTTCTTGATGAGCTGGTTGAGCGTGAAAAGGTAGCGCGGGTTGCTGCGGCGCTGATGGCCGATCTGACAGAGCTTGCCTGTTTTTTCCATGGCCTTGACCATTGCGCGAGCGCCATCAATCGTGTTAGACATCATTTTTTCGCAATAGACATGCAAACCAGCTTCGAGACATCTGACCGTATGCGGCGAGTGCCAGAAATCTGGCGTGGCTACAATTGCCACGTCCAAGCCCTTTTCGGTGTTGAGCATCTCATCGATGTCGGCATAGCCCTTGGGCTTGGATTTCTGTAAAGCGTACACTTGGCCCATGCCCTTCTGGAGATTGTATTTGGAAATATCGCAGACCGCCTGAAAATGCAGGCCAGGAATATTTCGCAAGCAGTTGAAGAGTACCTCGGCCTGTTTGCCAAAGCCAACAAGTGCCACATGGATGGCATCTGCCGACGCTGGATCTTGAGCGCGCAGGATGTTAGGGGCGCCGAGCACAAGCCCGGCTCCAGTGGTGGCGACGGTCTTCGATAAGAAGTCCCGGCGACTAAAGTTGAAGGGTTCAGAATTCATGTGTTTACCATTTCTTGAGGATGGAGAAGCGGTTATATTCCGCAAGCATAAGGGCGAGGACGATCATGATCATGTGGACTCCAAGCCAAGAAACGCCGTCGTCTTGTTTGATAAGAATCAACCCCCAAGTGAGGCTGATGTAGAGTGCGCCCAAGAGAAACAGTGAGGTGCGCGAGGCAATGCCAAGCAGGATCGTGAAACCAAGAATCAGCAAGGCCGGACCGAGGACCATGTCGTAGATCGGGAGCATGAATTTGGGCATCAATGGCTCGCCCACAAATTTATCGTAAAGACCTTTTGGCACACCGTGGTAGTTCGCCAGTGCATAGGCTTTGCTAGAAGCGGCAGCGGTAAGTCCTTCGGCATTCGGCGCTCCATCAACCGTCACGCTTTGGTCTGCCATCTTGATGCCTGAGTATTTTTCAACGCCAGTCTGAATAGCGCGCACGCCGAGCCAGCCGCGAAGTAAGAGTGCTCCATAAATGTAGGCGAGATTTTTACCCGGGCAGCAGGACTCTGCGCATTGGGGCTTGGTGCATTCGTTTGATTCAGTGCTCATGATTACTGGTTGATGTTAGTTGTGGTGATTTGGTTGATGTAGGGTGTGGATGAAGCGTGGGTATGAAAACCAACTGAATGATGGAAATACTGGCGGCAGACGTGGGATTCTTTCAAAATAATCAGAAAAACTATGGATCGGCAGACTACGGAGCAACCGCCAAACGATCCGTCGTAATGTCACGCTCGAAGGCAAATCCGTTTTCTTTGTAAGTCTTCAAGCGGAAATGAGTTGCAGTGGAAATCACACCTTCGAGAGAACTGAGTTTTTCCGATACAAATCGCGCAACCTCGCGTAAATCACCGCCCTCAACCACCACCATCAAATCGTATCCACCGCTGGCAAGATAGCAGGAAACGACTTGGTCAAAGCGTGCGATGCGCATTGCCAGTCGGTCGAATCCACCGCCTCGCTCAGGCGTGACCTTGACCTCAATAAATGCGGAAACCGAGTTGTCTCCAACGGCATCGGCATCGATCACCGCATGATAGCCGCGGATGGTGCCATTGATTTCCCATTCCAGAATCCGATTTTGCACGGACAGCACGTCTGTTGCGAGCAGATCGGCAAGTTCTTGATGGGTGTATCGGGCCTTGCGGCGCAGAAGTTCTAGCAGGGGATCGGTGGACATGATTTTAGATTTTTAATTAGGATTATTCGGCACCAAGAGGAGTTCACGGTTTTTGTCATTCACCGGAGCTCCGCTGGAAAGCCACGGATCATAAATCTCCCAGCCTTGGCGGATCAAACCGCGAGCGCGGTCGAAACGATTCGAGTGATTCAGGACCACCACCACCAGGCGACGAGGTGTAGCACCCTTGGAGCCATCGGCTTTGGTGCGCACCAGCGGTTGGCGTTCCATGCACACCGAAACGCAGGCACCCGCAGCGGCTGCGGTCCCGGTTTTGACCCCCAGAACTCCAGCTTCGCCAATCAATTCGTTAGTATTTCTCACATGATAGCTGCGCGCGGCACCTGATCCCTGCACCTTGATCTGCCGTTCTTTTTGACGGACGATAAAATTAAAGGCATTGCGGCGCATCGCATAAATTGAAATGCGGGCGACATCCGCAGCGGTGGAAAAAGCCTTGGCCCCTTCGCGCTCAAGCCCATGGGGATTGGCGTAGCGCGTCTGGCTCATGCCGATCGATTTGGCGAGACGATTCATTTCTCCGACAAATTCGGCCACAGGATTACCATCTTTCCCGCGACGACTCAACAAATCACGTCCGACATGGTGCGCGACAGTCAGAGCCGCGAGATTGTCCGATCCGAGCAAGGACGCGTAAAGCGCATCTCGCATCGAAATTTGGTCGCCCGGTTGGAGATTCATCGGATTAGGCCCACCGACAAGCGTGACAGTTTGCGGCACTGTAATCTGGAGCGACCCGAGATCAACGCCAGTCGCCGTCGCCCAATCCACAGCCACAGTCCCGGTGGTGATTTTCGTGAGACTGGCGATCGGGCGTCTGGCGCTAGCATTCGCAGCAATGAGAACTTTTCCCGAATAAGCTTCTACTACCATGATGCTTTCTTGTGCATGGATCAGGGTGGAAAGAGTGCAAAACGCGGCTACCGCAGAAAGAATTTTATGAAATGAAGTCGTCATTATTTGTAGTCGGAGGCCGGGAGATTAATCGCCATCCGCAGCAACTCAACCCCAAACACTTCTCAGTTATGGTTCACAGAAAAACAATAATATCGATCATCGCCTACAACTTCACCGCAAGCCGCTTTTCGGCCGTGAGGGGAAATTCCTGATGAACCCTCACGTGGCTGCGGCGGTGAATCCCCACTAACAAGCCAATCGCTGCAAGGCTAAAAACCAAACTGGTGCCGCCATAACTCACGAAAGGCAATGGAAGTCCATCGTTCGGCAACAGCGCGGTGGTGACGCCAATATTCACCATCGCCGGAACCACAATCACGCAGGTGAGACCCAGCGCCATACAACGGCTGAATACGCTCTTTGTTTGCAAAGCGATCCCACATCCCGCCACTGCGATCATCACATAACAGAACACCGCCACCAACGTGGCGCGCAGACCCAGCTCTTCACCGATCACTGGGAAAATAAAGTCGATATGCGCGAATGTCAGTGTGCCAAATTTTTCCACCCCATTGCCAAGACCCACACCAGTAGGACCACCATTGCCTAGCGCTAACAAAGCCCGCCACTGCTGCATTCCTTTGTCGAGTTGGTGAATCGGATTTTCTAAATCCAGCCACGCTTCGATCCGGCTCCAACGGTTCGCATTATTCGATATATAAAACCAAGCACCAGCCATGGCTAACAATGCCGTCGGCACCATGTAACGCAGACGAGTACCCATACAAAATAAAATCGCTCCAACCATCACCGACATTGAAAGTGCAGTCCCTACGTCGGTCTCACACGCGATCAATGCGATCGGAATACCTGCAATCACACCAGGAATCACAAAGCCGCGCCAGAAAGTATGGACCTCTGTCTGCCAGCGGGCGAACCAAGTCGCCAAACAAATGACCACCACTAACCGTGCAACCTCGGACGGCTGAAATTGATTGATGAATGGAAATTTGATCCACCGTTTCGATCCATAGAGTTCCACATTGAGACCGGGAATATAACAAATTACTAACAATATGCAAATTATAATAAACATCAATGGCGCCAGCTTACGCAAGAACTCGACGTTCACCCGCGCAGCAAATAGCGCTAACACTAACCCAATCCCGACCATCGCAGCTTGGTGCGTGAGGAAATAATAAGGCCCAACGCCTCTCACCCAAGCCCCCGTACTAGTCAGCATGATCAATCCCAACGCGACCAGCGCCGCGACCGCAGCGCATAAGATGGTGGAACAATGACGGGCCATTTATAGTTAGATCGTTGAATTTATCCCTGCGGAATCACCAGCTTCATGCCGATCTTCATCTTGCGTGGATCACTGATGGCATTGGCCTTCATCAACGCCGTTTGATTCACTTTGAACCGATTGGCGATGCGGATCACACTGTCGCCCGGCTGGACAACATAAGTATTTCCTGAAGCTGCGGCCTGTTGAAGTTGTGGTTGGATTGAAGATGTCGAACGGCTAACATTTGGACGAACTAATAAAGCTTTTGGAGCTTTGCTAACATCCACCGCCTCTACCAATCCACGGTCTTGATCCGACGGCGCCTGCGCACGGATTGCCGCGACTTCTGGTGGCTCCTCAGCCACAATGCGTTTAGGCGGGATTTTGAGCAATATGCCTGGGCCAATGTCCACGTGTTCGTTGAGCATACGCAGATCACCCTCATCGACATCCTCTTTGGCGGCGATGCGTGAATAGTTATCTCCTTGACCGACAACATATCCTTTTTCTCCAGCAGTTAGTCTCGGCAGATTTGAAGGCGGTGCTTTCACAGCGGCGACCGCAGCCTCTGGAATCGCAGAGGATTTTGAGGGCGTGGAACTTCCAACAAAACGACCGTCTAAGAAACGCTGATGGATAAAGATAAGACCGATCGCCACGATGTGGATTAGAAAAAGTATTGTTAGCGCCCGTGAGATTTTGGAGCCGATATCTTCAGTTTCCATGTCAGCCAAAGGTGCGGCTGTGGCGGCTGCCGCTCGCTGTTTGCGGTTGCCTGTGACTGCGCTGAGGCGTCTGAGAATTCCCTTTGTTACGGGACTACGTTTGACGGGGAGTGTGTGTAATTTCATGACAGGAGTTGTTAGCTGAGTTGATGGACGAGATCACGAAAAGCGTTGCCACGTTGTTCGTAACCGGTGAATTGGTCGAAGGATGAAGTGCCGGGCGAAAGTAAAATGGTCGAGCCACGAGGTGCTAGGCTGCGTGCCGCATGAACAGCATCCGCTAGAGTGGACACCGATTCACTTGAGACAGCCTGACCAAACAAAGCGGCCAGCGGGCGAGCAATCTGTCCGTATGTGACAGCAGCCAACGCTTTTTCTCTCAACAGCGGCACCACCGAAGAATAGTCTAGGCCCTTGTCCTTGCCACCAGCGATCAATACCACCGGCCGCGTTTGCGAACGCAGCGCACTTTCCAATGCGTGCAAGTTAGTCGCTTTCGAATCGTTGAGATATTCGACTCCGTCCAGCGAGCGGATCAATTCGCAACGGTGCGGCGGCGGAGCATATCCATGCAGTGCCTCACGCATGATAGATGCAGAAATCCCGAGCGCCTTACCAGCGGCTAGCGCGGCCATCACGTTCTCCGCATTGTGAAGCCCACGCAGTCCGGTGTCACGATCCATATCTAACCAAGTTTCACCATGGTGGAAAACTGAACTGCCGTTGGAAAACCAGTCCGCATCTTCATCCATCGTGGAAAATGTCATTCGATCTGCGGCCAGTGCTGGCAAATCCTCGCCCTTTCGAACGATCACTTTGTCCTCCGCAGTTTGATTTTCAAAAATCCGCAATTTCGCAGCTCGGTAAGCTTCCACGCTCGGATAACGGTCCATGTGGTCCGGGGCAAAATTCAACCAGATCGCCACATGGGGATGCAAAGCGCGAATCGTCTCTAACTGAAATGAACTCAACTCCAAAGCAACCGCCTGCGGTGGCTCTAACTGCAATACGACCTCAGCAAAAGGAATACCATAATTCCCGCACGGCGTACCGCCCATACCAGCGTATGATAGAATGCGCGCTACCAATTCGGTAGTCGTCGTCTTGCCATTCGTGCCCGTAATCCCGACGATGACGCCTTGATAGAAACAAGCGGCTAGCTCAACCTCGCCAATCACAAGCCCTGCATTCGTCGAAAACGCGGCGACGTATGCCCCGTAAGTATCGATGCCCGGACTGATCACTAAGTAATCGCAGACCACGCTCTCACCTTGCTCTGCTGTGGCATTGGGATGATTTTCCACTCCAGCAGGCATCTCGGCAAATGCAGTCACATCGGCCATGTCCCATGCCGAAACCCGCGCTCCTTCGCGCAGTGCGAGCGCAGCCGCAGCGCGACCACTGCGACCGACACCGAGAATGGCAACATGTTTTCCAGTTAGGTTCATTAAAGTTAGAGAATCTTGAGAATGGCGAGTCCGAACAACGAAAACATGATGGAGAGAATCCAAAATCGGATGATCACCTGGTTTTCATGCCAACCGAGAAGTTCGAAGTGGTGGTGGATTGGCGACATCTTGAATATACGTTTCTTGCGCAGCTTGAAGCTGCCAACCTGAAGAATCACCGACATCGCCTCCATCACAAACACTCCGCCAATGATGACGAGTAACAGTTCCTGTTTGGTGCAAATTGCGGCGGTGGCCAGCGCTCCGCCGATTGCGAGCGAGCCAGTGTCTCCCATAAACATCTTGGCCGGATGACAATTGAACCAGAGAAATCCAAAAGACGCACCCACCAGCGCCATCAGGAATACCGCAAGCTCTCCGATGTAGATGTTATGTGGAATCACTAAATAATCGACCGCCATAAAATAGTGACCTGCTAGATAAGCAAGTAGCGAGTATGCAAGCGCGGAACTGATTGTGCAACCTGTCGCCAAGCCATCTAATCCATCAGTCAGATTCACTGCGTTCGAACAACTCACGATCACAAGAGCAAAAAATGGAATGATGAAAATGCCAAGATCTACTAGTGGAATCTTGAACAAAGGAAAACAAATGGATCCAATGCCGATGGGAATCGTTTCTTTGGCCAGATTTTTTCCAAGAACGAAGCCAGCATCGCCCGAAGCGATTTCTGCGGCTGAAGCCCCAATCCCTGAGATTTCCGGCTTATAATAAATAAAAATCGCCGCAATAAGCGCGATCACAAACTGCCAGAACAGCTTGGTTCGGCTACTGATACCATCAGATTTTTTCTCCTTTACCTTCTTGTAATCATCACAGAAACCTAACAAGCCACACGCCGCCATGGTGCATGCGCACACTGCGACAAATGGATTTAGCGGACGCGAACAAATGAATGTCGCGATAAGCACCGTGCCAAGGATGAGCACGCCACCCATCGTAGGCGTACCGATTTTTCCACCATGCAGCTCGGCCAGCTTGTGAACCTCCGCCGCAGTGCGGATCGGTTGGCCAACTTTGAGAGAAATCAATTTGCGAATCACGCGCGGACCTATTAACAACGAAAGAATAAATGCTAACAATCCTGCACTGATGGCACGAAATGTAATGTATTGGAAAAGATTGAGAAACCGGCAAGACACCGCCCATGCCTCGCCTTGTTCGTAGGCGTGCAACCAATAATCATATACGGCAGGAAGCATTAGTTTCTAGGGAATGCGTGAATCATGACTTTTTCAACCGTGGCGGTGCGGCTGCCTTTGAAGAGAATCGTGTCACCCGCTTTCGCTTCTTTGGAAAGCCAGTTAGCTGCATCTTCTAGGACGGGAAAATAAAGTGCACCATTCGCACCGCTAGCGATCTCTCCGGCTCCATCGCCTACGGCAATCACGGTCAATCCGCGTTTCGCAGCGAGTTCTCCGGTGTGCTGATGAGCGCTGGAGCTGTGAACTCCAAGTTCACCCATCCGACCTAACACAATAATCTTGCGACCGCCATTGTGTTGCGGTAGATCCGCTAGAGTTTCAATCGCAGCAGCCATCGACTCAGGATTGGCGTTATAAGTATCATCAATGACAGTGATGCCATTTGATACATATCGGTTCAACCTGCCACCAGTGAGCACAGCAGACGAAAGACCCGTTGCAATATCGTCGATAGAAACTCCGAGTTTCCAACCCACTCCAGCCGCAAGCAATGCGTTAGTGACCATGTGTCGGCCCGGCACCGGTAGAACAACTTCGGCAGTGCCAACGCCCTCAATGACGAGCGTGAAACGGGTGTGGTCTTCCCCAAAATGCAGATTTTCCGCACGCACTAGCCCGCGTCCATTGCCCACTGAAATGATAGATGCCTTCGTGCGCTGGCGGAAGTATTCATTATATTCGCAGATCGCAGGAAGAAACAATATACCATCCGCAGGCAACGCGCGGGCAAGGCTGCCTTTTTCCTCGGCGATTGCATCACGCGAACCCAAAAACTCAATGTGGGCACTGCCGATATTGGTGATGATGCCATATTTGGGTCGGGCAATTTCACATAGCGGCGCAATTTCTCCAAAGTGATTCATGCCCATCTCCCAAACCGCTGCGGTGTGTTCCGGCGTGGTCGCAAGAACTGATAGAGGAACGCCGATGTGATTGTTCAAATTTCCACTCGTGGATGAAACATGATACTTCTGCCCGAGTACCGCTGCAGTAAAATCTTTGGTGCTAGTTTTTCCGTTAGAGCCAGTGATTGCGACCACTGGAATATCCAGTTGTTTGCGCCACCAGTGGGCCAAGCGTTGCAGTGCTAACAAAGTGTCTGGCACCTCAATCACTGCCGCGTCAATGGCAACATCACCACCTTGCCATTGATGAACAATTACCACTGCAGCACCTGCGTCCAGTGCGTTTCTAGCAAATGCGTCACCATCAAAATTCTCACCGCGCAATGCGAAAAACACAGACCCGGGCACTAGCTTGCGCGTATCAGTCGAGACTCCGCCTGATACAAGCACATCTGGCCGCCCCACCAGCACTTGCGTGCCGAGGATTTCTGCGATCTGTTGTGCGCTTAGTGGTTTCATCTGCTTTCAGCAATGAGTTGGGCGCGCTCGCGCAAGGCCTTGGCCGCGTGCTTACGATCATCAAAATCGATGGTGTGATCTGAAAATTGTTGGGTCGTTTCATGGCCCTTGCCAGCGATCAAAATAATATCTCCTGATAGTGAATTTTTGATCGCATACGCAATGGCCTCTGCACGATCAGGAATGCTGATGTGTCCCTTGCCTGCTAGGCCTGTTTCAATCTCACGAATGATTTGAAGAGGATCCTCTGAGCGCGGATTGTCTGACGTGATTACACAGGCGTCGCTGTGACGTAGCGCGGCAGCAGCCATCAAAGGTCGCTTGCCCTTGTCACGATCTCCACCGCAACCAAATACGGTAATTAAACGACGGGGATCGAGTTCCTTAAGCGTGCGGCAAGCATTTTCTAACGCGTCTGGGGTGTGCGCATAATCCACAAATACCGTGGCTCCACCTGCATTGCCGCAGTTTTCCATCCGGCCCGGAACCTGAGGCGCGTCCGCTAATGCCGCGACTGCCTCGCGCGGGCGAATGCCACAAGCGCTGGCCGCCGCAAGTGCAGCTAACAAATTATACACATTGAAACGACCAATCAATGGAGCGCGAACGAGATACGTTTTCCCTTTAGCGTCTAACTTGAACTCCATTCCGCGCGCGTTCTGGCGGAAATTGTTGGCGCGAAAATCACAATGCACGCCAAAACCGAAACGAATCATTTTTAGTTTCTCCGTCAATGAGGCTGCGAGATCCGCACCACAGGCGTCATCAATGTTGATCACAGCCACTGGCTTTTTCCCGTGAGGATCTGCGGCTAGCGAATGAAACCAATCAGCTTTCGCCTGATAGTATGCCTCCATCGTGCCGTGATAGTCGAGATGATCTTGTGTTAGATTAGTAAAGACACATGCGTCAAAACCAATGGCAGAAATTCGTTTCTGATGGATGCCATGAGAGGAAACTTCCATCGCCACGCCCCGGCAGCCGTGATCTTTCATGCGGCCAAGCATAGCGGACAGTTCAATGGAGCCTGGAGTCGTGTGCTTGGCCGACTCCACCGTTTCACCGTCGTCCACGAGGATAGTTCCTAACAATCCAGCGCGATGCCACACGGATTTCATGATGTGGTGAACCAAATAAGCCGTAGTAGTTTTGCCATTTGTGCCAGTCACTCCGGCAACCGCGAGGTCGCGCCACGGGTTGCCAGCCATGTGAGACGCCAGAGATGAAAGTGCTTCCCGGCTGTCAGGCACATGCAACCATGCCACCGTGGGATCAAGGTCTGACGGCGGTGCAATCTCTGCTAGAATGACGGAACAACCTGCTGCGAGAGAATCCTCGATGAAACGATGGCCGTTGATTGTGGTTCCGCGGATGGCGGCGAATAACATTCCAGGCGCGGCTTCGCGCGATGATGCAGTTAGGCCGTCAACCTGCATATCTAGCGGGCCAGAAGCCGTGATACGAGATAGACAGGAAATGAGTTCGCGTAAGATCATGGCTTGGCAACTGCTGCAAGAGGTGTAGAAATCGGTTCGGTAGGCTGCAAATTCAGATAGGCAGCCGCACGCGCGGCGATGCGCCCAAATACTGGCGCCGCGATGGTGCCACCATAACGCGTGACTTTGTCGGTGCGTGGATCATCGATCACGACGATGCATACAAATGCTGGATCATCGGCTGGAAGCATTCCTGCGAAAGAAACTGTGTAGCTGTTATTGAGGTATCCATGGCCGTTAGGATTGTGGCGTTTTGCAGTTCCGGTCTTGCCTGCTGACTTATATCCCGGCACTGCACCCAAGGTCGCGGTGCCGCCGCGTTCAGTGACTTTCTGCAAAGCCGCACGCATTTTTCTAGCAACGTCAGGTTTCATCACTTCTGAAACCACTTCGGTCGGGAATTTTTCTACCACGGTGCCGTCATTGGCGACGAGAGCCTTGACGATTCTAGGTTTCAGCAGCTTGCCTTCACCACCAATGACCGAATAGGCGCAAGCCATTTGCAGCGGAGTGACATTCAATGCATAACCATAACTCGCACGGGAAAAATCCACAGCATTGCCGGTATTTCTAGCAATACCAGAACTCTCACCACTGAGCTGGATGCCCGATTTGCGCCCAAATCCAAATCGATCCGTGTAATCAAAAAAACGTTTGGTGCCTAGCTGGCGGGCAAATTTGTAAGCCCCGATATTGCTTGATTTGATGAGGACACCTTCAAGTGTTAGGCTGCCATATGGATGGTGGTCGGGCACCTCTACTTTACCTTCGGAATATCTCCCATTGTGACAAAAAACTGATGTCAAAGGCGTGGCCAATCCTTCATTTAGCACTCCGGCAGTCGCCACGATTTTAAAAGTCGAGCCCGGCTCATAAATCGCTTGAACGGCGAAATTGAAACCATTTTCTGCTACATTCTGTTTGCGGTTTAGATCAAAGTGCGGGCGGCTGGCGAGTGCGAGAATATCACCAGTGTTAGGATCCATTAGAATCACGGCACCACGCTCAGATTTGAATTCCTTGAGACCCGCATCCATTTCTTCTTCAATGATCGCTTGTAGTCCCATGTCGATGGTCAACTGCACGTTCAGTCCAGAGCGCGGAGGCATTAAGCTGGAAGCGTCTCCGGGCACGACTAGACCTTGTGCATCGCGGCGGTGTTTGCGCCATCCATCCCGACCAGCTAGATAGTCTTCCATGGAGGACTCGATGCCGAAACGCCCAGTGACACGAGTGACGGGTTTGCCGTCGGCATCTGGCACTTCGGATTCGCCGGTGAAGCCGATCAGATGAGTTGCTAGATCCGGAGCGGTGTACCACCTTTTGATAGAATTTTGAAATTCGAAACCCGAAATCCAGTGTTTATCGACAATATCCCTGAGGTCATCAGCGATATCTTCCGGCAGATCTTTAGCCACCGGAAACCATTTCCCTTTGCTCGTTTCGATTCGTTCACGCAGCACTTCGCGCCGCAATCCGAGCGGGCGTGAAAGCACACCAACCGCGTAAGCCAGATGTTTGCTGACAATGGATTCCGCAGTTTGGTTAGATAAGATCTCGCCACGAAGTCCGCGAATGCGGCGAGTTTTCTCAGTGTTATCGAGTTCATTCCAACCTGCTTCGCTACTGGCCTGCTGATAGGCAAGGCCGAAACTAGCAAGTTTTGGATCTTGCAGATGATTTTTATCGATAAATACAGTTGATACCGGAATGCTTTTGGCCAGCGGCTCTTCGCGACGGTCCACAATCATCCCGCGGATGGCGGGCAAGACTTCGGTGCGATCAAATGCTTTGCGTGAGCTTGCGGCGTAGCGATGACGATCCACCAATTGAATTTTCACCAATCTAGCCGAAAGCACACTGAGCCCGATCACTAGGATCGCGCACAGCAAGATGCAACGGGATTGGAATGATGATTTCACGCGCTATGGGGAAACTGAGGCGACATTGCGGCGGACGGCTTTTAGCCCCCG
>ENA-OFCF01000335-OFCF01000335.1-metagenomes-genome-assembly--contig:-NODE-335-length-21241-cov-3.409421_pt1 | contig 21241 bp, 16 predicted proteins | sample MGYA00153387_OFCF01 | MGnify analysis MGYA00153387
AGACGATCAGCTCCTTGCGCTCGCGCGCGAAGATCGGGAACACGCGCGCGCTGAAGGCGTTGCCGGCCTTGTTCTCGAGCAGCGCGGGGTCCTGCTTGCGGTGTAGGGCGTCCTCGAAGGCGACCTGCGCGGCGCGCCGCTCGACGACCTCGCCCTCCTGCCATTGCCCGTTGATCTTCATCGCGTAACGCGAGATCGCGGCGTGCGGCGGCATGTTGATCTCGAAGCGGCCCTCGATCGTGCGGTCGGTCGGGTTCTCGAACACGAGGTGCAGCTCGGTGAAGGCCAGCGGCTCCTCGACCACCGCGCGCGCCTTGAGCGAGATGAGCTTGAGGCCGGTGCCATCGCTCGCGGTCAAGGACATCGGCGAGGGCGTGCCGTCGATGCTGCGCTGGCGCAGCGGCCGGGGCGGCAGGCCGCCCTCGCCGTGCGAGGTGCAGCTGGCGAGCGCGGCGACGCCGAGCGCGAGCAGCAGCGGCCCGGCCCGCCGCAGGTGTCTCGCAGGACATGTCCTGCTCGACATGTCCTCGGGGTCATGTGCGAGGACGCGCGCGGAGGCAGTAACGCGAGCTGGGACGCGGTGTCGGGCCATACAGCGAGCTCCGACAGCGACCACGGTCGCAGGTTCCCGACCCGCCGTCGACGGCGACGATCGCCCTCGTTTTCCCGGGCGCGCGATGTCAGGGCGGCGTCAGGGCGGCGGCAGGTCGGCGAGCGGGGCGTGGGCAGCGGCCCAGTCCTTGATGCCGGGCAGGTCGAGGCTGTAGTCGGAGTTGAGGCTCCACGGCCACGCGCCCGCGTAGCCGTTGCCGACGAGCGCGTCGAGGCGCATGCCGGCGTCGTCGGAGATGACGAGCTCGCCGATGACGAGCGGCCGGTCGAGGCCAAGGTCGCCGTAGGTCTGCTCGAAGGGCGAGAACTTGAGGGTGCCGTAGTCGGCGTGGTCCTCGAAGCCCTGGCCGTCCATCCACGAGTAGTAGTGCGCCTGGTAAAAGTCGAGTTCCAGCGGGGCGAGGCCGTGCGCGACGGCGAACTGCGGGGTCCAGACCTTGACCCACTTGAGTGAGGCGGAGCCGAGCGTTACATATGCGCCGGTCTCGCTGCGCACGGCGTCGGCGATCGCGGTCGAGAGCGCGTAGAAGTCCTGCAGCGGGACGGTGTTGATGTCCTGGTTGGGGCTGCCGTCGGGGAGGTCGGAGATCGACCACTCGGGCTCGTTCATGATCTCCCACGCGAGCACGGTCGGCTCGCCCGCGTAGGCCTCGAGCAGCGGGATGACGACCTTCTCGACGAGGGCGGCGCGCTTGATCGGGTCGGTGATCGTGTCGCTGCGTCCGCCGACCTGCACACCATCCACCTGCTTGCCCCAATCCATCCAGTGAAAGTCGAACAGCACCGGCACGAGATAGAGACCGCGGTCACGAGCGATCGCCACGGCGGCGTCGAGGTCGACGAGCACGTCCTCGCCGAGGCCGGTCGGGGTGCCGCTATTATCAAAAATTACGCCGGCGCGACCATCGGTGAACACGAACCAGCGGACCACCTGCAGGCCACCGTCGGCCATCTGCTGGAACTGCGCGGCGTACTCGTCGGGCTTGGTGTGTACGCCGTAGGTGCCCCACGCGTTGCCGCCGAAGTCGCCGCCGTACGACTTCCAGGGATAGTTGGCGCCGAGCAGGAAGTAGTCGCCGCCGTCGACGGGGATCGTCGGGCCCGGCGGGATCGGCTCGTGCTCGTCGCCGCCGGTCGAGCCCACTCCCGTGCCGCCAGGATCGGCCGTGTCGGAGTCGCCGGACACACCCGTGGTCGGACCGCCGGTGGTCGGACGATCCGGATCGCTCGTGCCCGGGCCGCTCGCGCTGACGCTCCCGCCCTCGTCCTCGCCGCCCGTGTTCCCTCCGCTCGTCAGACTCGAGGACGGCATTTGCGAGCCCACCGAGACGTCGGTGGTCTCACTGCCGCCCTCGCTGGTCCCGCCCCCGTCCACGGACGAGCAGGCCACCGGCAGCAACAGCACCAAAGCCAAGGTCGAACGCATGTCACCATGAGACCAGAGGGGCCCGGGTATCGCAACCAGCGGCCCGATGCGCGTTCGACGGGGCCGTCACCAGGTGCGAAGATGCGCGAGGCAGCGCCAGTTCGCTGAAACCAAAGCGAACGGCCGCCCAAAGGGGCGGCCGTTCACGCGGATTGTGGGGTGGCCGATGCCGGCCACCTCATGAGCTGGATCAGCCGCCGGTGAGGACGCTGGAGAACATCAGCTGGGCCTCGATGGTGCCCTGAGCCTCGGTGCCGACGCTGGCGAGGGCCTTGACGGCCTCCTGCAGCGCCGGGATGACGCAGAGGAGACGGCCCTTCGGCACGTCGGCGAACAGCTTGCCGTCGACGCCGGCCTGGACCACGGTGTTGAGCGAGGCGGTGATCTGGGCGACCGGAGCCGGGTTGAACACGACCTTGCCGTCGATCTCGCCGGTGATGAGCGCGCTCAGGCGGGCCGTACCCTGGAGGATGGCAGAGCCGCGGACGCGGAGCTGGCCGATGCGGTACAGGAAGGCGCCCTGGGCATTGACGTCGCCCATGAGCTTGGCGCTAAACGAGTACTGGAGGTCAAGGCTCGGGGGGGTGCACTCGAGGCTGGCCGAGGCCTGCGCCGAGGCCTGCGCCTTGCAGTCGGCCGAGGCGTCGCAGTCGGCCGAGGCGCTCGGGGGGGTCGCCTCGCCGGTGCACGAGCCCGAGCACTTGGCGTCGCACGAGCCGCGGCACTCGGCCTCGGCGGTGCAGGAGGCGCTGCCCTGGTCGACGAGGCAGGTGCCCGAGCAGGTGCCCGCGCACGAGGCGGCGGCCTTGAGCTCGCAGCTGCCCTTGCACTCGGCGTCGCACGAGCCGGCGCACTGGCCCTTGGCGTCCATCACCGAGCAGTTGCCCATGCAATCGCCGCGGCAGGTACCGTCGCACATGGCGCCGGCTTCGACGGTGCACGAGCCCTCGCACTTGCCCTCGCAGGCGATCGACGGGGCCTTGACGGCGCAGGACGCCTCGCCCGAGCAGGAGCCGGAGCAGCCGCCGGAGCAGCCGCCCTTGCACTCGACCTCGACGGAGCCCGGGTCGGCCTTCACGTCGCAGCCGCCCTGGACCTCGCACTTGGCCTGGGCGTCGACCGCGATGTTGACGTTGGCGCGGCACTCGGGCGCCTTGTAGACGACCTTGATGCCACCGTCGAGGCTGGCATTGAAGTCCGCCTTGATGGCGGCGACGACGGAGGCGACGAAGGCCGAGTCGACCTTGACGTCGGCGGTGGCGACCCCGTAGACGTCGGCGAGCGCGAGGATGTCGGCGTCGAACTGGCCGCGGATCTGGGCGACCGCGCCGTTGAGCTGGCCTGTGGCGTTGAAGAAGCCGTCGAGCTGGGCGCTGCCGGAGATGGAGAGCGAGCCGCTCGCGATGGTGCCGCAGGGGCCACAGATGTCGTTACCGACATCATCACAGCCCTGGACGGAGGTGAGGGCGAGCCCGGCGACGATGCCGCCGGCGAGCAGGCCAAAGGTACGGAAATTGGTGGTGTGCATGAGTCGTCTTCTTCCTGAGGTTGCGGGCTACGAACAGCTCGTCGGGGTCTGGGCCGGGAGGATCGCTCGAGTGCGGTCCAACCGCAAATGATCAAAAATGCCCACGAGTGCCCCTAACTTGGTTATTTCAAGCGTGGCGTGGTTTGGAGACCGGCTTGTAAGCCTGTCCCGGACAGGGTCACAAAGGTCCCGCCACTGACATTCCAGTGGCGGTCGGATTCCTGCGCAGAGCGCGGATGATCGCAGATACGCGGATGATCGCAGATACGCGGAGGCCGACAGAGTCGGGATCGAAGAGGGTGATGATGTCGACCGTGTCGATGATACGGGCGACGTCGATGATGCCGCGGAGGATGCAGCGAGTGCAGAGGACGTCGAAGACGCCGTGGCCTGCTTCGTCGCGGGCCGTGCCTTCGAGTGGTGCGCGGGTCGTATCAAGTCGTTCTCTCGATGGCAAAAGCGCAGCCGTGAATGCCGTCGACGGCGGTCGGGGCTGCTCGCTTCATCGCGTCCGTCATTCCAAACAAAGCGCGCATGACCCCTGACGGGTTAGCTATGCAAGCTTCGATAGAATGGCGGGTAGGCATGGATCCGGGCGAGCTTGGCTTGGACAGCACAGCGCGGCAAATCTTCAGCAGTCCGGCGCCCCCAATGTTCGACGCCGCTTTGCATCACCCAAAGGCCGCCGGGAGGCCGGCCGGGGCCACTGTGCCAGTCACCTGTCCTTTGGGGCATGCTCGAAAGGCCATTTGGCGACCGGCCCGACGTCAACTCACGGGTCGTCGTCCTGGCCGGCGGCGAGGTCCACGACGACCGGGCAGTGGTCGCTGAGGTCCGCGTAGTCGGGCTCCGGGTGGGCCCCGGTCGAGCGGAAGGCCTGGCAGCGGTGGCGAGCGCAGTGGTGCAGCGGGTGGGCCTGGGCGGCCGCGCTCTGGCTCTCGGTCAGGCCGGCGACCCACACGAGGTCGAGCAGGGAGGGCTCGTGCCAGGCGTCGCGGCGGGCACCGTCCCAGTACGCGGAGCATGAATCGGGACCGACGAGGCGACGCAGCCCGAGCGGCCCGAGGCGCCCCTCGAGCGCCGCAAGTTCGTCCCCGGGGCTGCCACCCGCGGGTCCGGTGGCGTTGAAATCCCCGAGGATGACGAGATCGGGATCGCGGCGCAGCAGATCTCTCGCGATCTCGGCGAGCAGCCGCCATTGTTGGACCCGCAGCGGGTGGCCCTCCCCCTTGGCCTTGAGATGGACGACGAGCACGTGGAAGTCGGGCCCGCCGCCCTGTCCGCGCAGGTAGACGGAGAGCCCCGGACGCACGTGGCCGCGCATGCCGAGCTCGGCGTGCTCGGCACGATAATCGTAGCGATGCTCGAACAGATGCTTGGCGATCTTGACCTTGGTCCAGCTGCGCGCGCGTGCCGAGGGCAGCAGCACCATCACCGCCACCGTCATCAGCGCCAGCTGCCAGCCGGGCAGCAGCGCCTGCAAGGCGGCCGGATCGTGGATCTCCTGGATCGCGAGGACGTCGGCGCCGAGGCCCTTCAGGCGCCCTTGCAGGCGCTCCTGGTCCTGCGAGGGCTCGGGGAAGTTGTGCAGGTTCCAGGTGACGATCCGCAGACCCGCGGTCTTCGCGGGCGCCAGGCCGTCGCCAGGGAGACCGAGACCCTCGCGTACGCGCTCGCCGAAGCACCAGTAGAGCAGCACCAGCGCGGCGACCCATATCGGTCCCCACACCGCTCGCCGCACCGTCCGAGCGCGCCTGGTCACGCGAGCAGGATAGGTGCCGCGAGCCCGCGACGCCATTTCGCGGTCACTCGAATTCGTACTCGGTCATGCCGATCTCGGCGCCGCAACAGCCGGCCTCGACGCCGTCGCCGGTGCGCTGCTCGACGCGATACGACCCGGCGAGCCGGGCCACGGCGGGGGTCGTGTGCACGAGACCTGTCCCGAGGGTCAGGCGCCGGCCGCCGCCCGCGAGGGCCACGGTATGCAGGACCCGGAGCGCGGGGGCGTCGTCGGGTGCCCCGGTCAAATAGAGATCGAGGCAGGCCGCGGAGGCTGCCGTCTGGACGACGTCGAGCTCGAGGCGCATGGCCCAGGCACGACCGCGTGCGCGGGTCTGGAGGGCGCCGAGCATGTCGGCGGCGTCGAACTCGTGGGTGTCGTCGGCGTCGAGGCTACCGGGCGCATCCACGGGGAGCGCGACGCAGTAGACCGGGCGCAGGCCGTCACCGTCGGGGACGGCGTCCTGCTCGGCACCGACGCCGAACACACAACGGATCGCCGCGAGCACCGGCGGGTCGAAGCGTGATGGATCACCCGGCACATCGACCGCGAGGTCGACGCGCGCCGGATCGTCCACACGAGGCGCGACCAGCCGTGGCAGCGTCATCGATCACCCTCCTGGCCCGCGGACCTGAGGGCGATCATCTCAACCCTCGCCGCGCATCGGGATCCGCTTGCGGTTGCGACGCTTGCGGCGGCGCTCGGCCTCACGCAGCTTGCGCTTCATCTTCACGCTCGGCTTCTCGTAGTGGCGGCGGCGCTTGATCTCGCGGAGCACGCCCTCGCTGGCCATCAGACGACGAAGCTTGCGGATCGCACGCTCGACGCCACGCTCGTCGACCTTGACCTCGAGGGGACGGCCGGTGACGGGGCGGTGATCGTTCGCGGTGGCGGCGGCGTTGAGCGGCTCGCGGCGCTGGTTGTAGTCGGAAAACTCTTCGTCGGTTTGGCGGGCCATGGGGAAGGCCGCAATGGATAGGGGATCCCGGCCCGCGGGTCAAGGGCCCGGCGCGCCTTGTCCGCGCCCGGAGTGCCCGCCGCGGCGTCGATCACATCGCAGCAGGCCGGCCTCAAAGGGTCCCGAGGCCGCCCGCAGCGAGTCGACCGCCGTCGACCGCGATCGTCTGACCGCTGATGAACGGGCTCTGGGCGAGAAACACGACGGTTCGGGCGATATCGGCGGGCGCACCGATCTTGCCAAGAGGGATCGCACGCAAGATGGCCGCCCGCACCGGCGAGTCGTCGGCGAAGCGATCGTCCTCCGTAGGCCAGGCGACCGTGCCCGGCGCCACGCCGTTGACCCGCACCGCCGGCGCGAGCTCCAGCGCCAGCGCCCGCGTCGCCATCGCCAGCCCGGCCTTGGCGGTGCAATGATCGAGGTAGCCGCGCCACGGCTGATACCCGGCGACGTCGAGGATGTTGACGACGCTGCCCTGCGCGGCCGTCAGCGCCGCCGCCAAACCACGGGCGAGGGAGATCGGCGCGATGAGATTGACCTCGAGCACGCGGCGCAGGTCGGCGTCGCTGCGCTCGGCGAAGGCGCCGCGCTCGAAGCCCGCGGCGTTGTTGACCAGCAAGTCGAGGCGACCCGAGGCCGGACCGGCGGGGTCGCTGATCCGACGACACAGCTCGGCGCGCGCGTGCTCGTCGGCGAGGTCGGTGCACACAGGACCGAGACACGCGTCCCCCAGCTCGCGCGCGACCTCGGCGGCCGCATCGGCCGAATGATGGTAGTGCAACCACACGCGGTACCCGGCGGCCGCGAGCGCGAGGGAGATGGCGCGACCGACACGGATCGCACCGCCGGTGACCAGCGCGATGGGGGCATTCGAGGAGCTGCGCATCACCGCAGGGTACCGCGAGTCCACGGTCCCGGCCCCGCGCTGCCTGCGAAGCCCGGGCCGGCCCGGCCCCGCCCGGCCCGGACCGGGTGTTCGGGGCCCGCACGGCGGCGCTTTCGGCGATCGTGTGTGATCGGGTATACCGATCTCTGCGTGGATCATCCTCCGCCCTCCGAGCGCCGTCCTGCGATCGAACAAGCCGTCTCCGCGTTGCTGGCCGCGTGCGGGCTCGACCTCGGTCACAAGGATCTCGTCGGCACGCCAGTCCGGGTCGCCCGCGTGTGGACCGAAGAATTTTTGTCGGGCTTCGCCATGGACCCGGCGCAGATCCTCGGCGATCCGGTCGAGGGCGAGGGCGCATCGGAGCTGGTGGTCGTGCGCGGCCTGCCGTTCCACGGGATGTGCCCGCACCACCTGCTGCCGTACACGGGCACGGCCTCGGTCGCGTATCTGCCGTCGACGCGGCTCGCCGGCTTCGGCCGCCTCGGCGACCTCGTCACCTGCTTCACGCGGCGCCTCACCTTGCAAGAGCGGGCCTGCAACGACGTCGTCGACGCATTGATCGAGCACCTCGGCGCGCGCGGGGCCGGGTGCGTGATGCGGGCCCGTCACACCTGCCTGAGCGTGCCCGACAACAAGCACGGGGCAGAGGTCGTCACCAGCTCGCTGCGCGGGGACCTGCGCGACCGGGCCGACTTGCAGGCTCTCCTGTTCGCATGATCGCCTTGCACCTCTATCTGCTCCGCCACGGCGAGCCCGACCTCAAGGACGGCTTTTATGGCCACGAGGACGTCATGCTGTCGGAGCTCGGCCGCGGTCACGCAGCGGCGCAGGCCCGGGCCCTCGCGGGGAAGCAGCTCGCCGCGATCTACTGCTCCGACCTGCGACGCGCCAGCGACGGCGCCGCGCTGCTCGCGGCCGACAGCGGTCGTCCCACCCCGGTCGAGCTGCCGGCGTTGCGAGAGATGCACCTCGGCGTGCTCGAGCGCGTCCGCTTCGTCGATGCCCAGGCGCGTCACCCGGATCTGGTGATCCGCGGTTATCAAAGCATGCTGTCGTTTCGCATGCCGGGCGGCGGCGAGAGCGTGCAAGACGTCGCGGACCGGGTGCTACCCTGCGTGCAAGAATTGATCGCCCGCCACCTGGCCGCGCCCGGCGAACCGACGCCGGCGGTGGCGATCGTCGCGCACAACACGGTGAACCGCGTGCTGCTCGCCTGCGCCGCCGGCCTCGGTCCATCCGCGTTCATCCGCTTCGAACAGGCGCTCGGCGCGATCAGTCGCGTCGACTTCTTCGCCCCCTGCGACCCCGCGGACCCGTGGGCCACGGCCCGCCTCGCCCTCTCCAACTACGTCCCGGGCGCCGCGCCGTGATGCCAGTCCGTGTGCGCGGATACGCGCCCTGCGGTGTGGCCCCCAGCAAAGCCCGCGTGGCCGTTTCCTGGCCACCCGGACCCGGGAAGGTATAACGAGCAGACCCCCGGATGCTGAAAGCCAACGCAGTTCCGAACGCGCAGGTCCTGGCTTCACTGCCCGTCTTCCCGTTGCCCAATGTCGTGTTGCTGCCGGGGATGGTCCTGCCGCTCAACGTGTTCGAGCCGCGCTATCTCGAGCTCGTCGACCACGCGCGCCAGAACGGCCAGCACATCGGCGTGCCCCTGCTGTCGGCCGAGGACGGCAGCGGCACCGCGATCGAGCCGGTGTTCGGCATCGGCAAGCTGGTGTTTCATGTCAGCCTCCCCGACGGTCGCCGCATCATCCACCTCGAGGGCGTGTGCCGGGTCCGGGTCCTGCGCGAGCACGCCCAGGTCCACCGCTTCCGCGAGTTCGGCGTCACCCTGCTCGGCGAGCCGCGGCCGCTCGACATGCAGGCCGTCGCGGTGCTTCGCGCCCAGGTCGAACGCATCGCCCGCTACCGCGCAGAGGACGGCGAGAGCCTCGCGTCCCTGCTGTCGATCAGCGACGTCCGCGTATTCCTCTACGCGCTGACCGCCTTCCTCCCCAGCCTCGAGCTGATGATCGCCCGCGAGGACAGCGAGCTGTTCTCCGACCGCCGCACCCTCGTCACGATGCAACAGCAGAGCCTCGACGCCGAGACCGCCGACGCCCGTGTCCGCTTCCTCAGCGAGCGCACCACCGCCGTCCTGATCCGCCTCAGCGAGATCTACGTCACTCCGCCGATCCTGCTTCAGTGACGCTCCGCGTCACGTGCTGCAGTGAAACAGCGCGTCACGGTTCGGCTTCAGTCACGCGCCGCGTCACGCCAGGCGTGACCGCTCAGGTCACGGTGCGCAGCAGGCTCGAGCGCTTGGGGCCGGTGGCGCTGGCCTTGCTGACCGCGAACGCGGCCTTCGCAGCGACCTCGGTCAGCACGCGAGCCTGCTCGCTGCCCGGTGCGCCCTCGACGACCGGTATGCCTGCCTCGCCGCCGTAGCTGACGCGATTATCGATCGGGACCTGGCCGAGCAGCTCGACGCCGAGCTCCTTCGCCAGCGCCACACCGCCGCCGCTGGCGAAGATGTGATCGCGGTGGCCACAGGCCGGGCAGGTGTAGTGGCTCATGTTCTCGACGACGCCGAGGATCGGGACCTCGAGCTTGTTGAACATGTTGACCGCGCGGCGCACGTCGATCAGCGCGACCTCCTGCGGGGTCGTGACGATGACGGCGCCGGTGATCGGGATCAGCTGCGCGAGCGAGAGCTGGGCGTCGCCGGTGCCGGGCGGCAGGTCGACGATCAGGTAGTCGACCTCGCCCCAGTTCACATCCTCCAAAAATTGCTTGAGCAGCTTGTGGATCATCGGCCCGCGCCAGATGACCGCGCTGCCCGGCTCGACGAAGAACGCGACGCTCATCACCGGGATCCCGCGAAAGATCGCCGGGCTGATGCGGTCGCCCTCGGCCGTGGTCGAGGTCTGCCGCGACGGCGCGCCGAGCATCTTCGGGACGCTCGGGCCGTAGATGTCGGCGTCGAGCACCGCCACGCGCGCGCCGAGCTGCTTGAGCGCCATCGCGATGTTGACGGAGACCGTGCTCTTGCCGACCCCGCCCTTGCCCGCCGCGACCGCGATGATGTTCTTCACCGTCGGTAACCGGTTGAGGTCCTGCCGGGCCGGCTTGCTCGGGACCCGCAGGCCGTACTCGATGCGCAGCGGCACGCCCGCAGCGCCGCACAGCGGCTCGATCGCCGCCCGCAGCGCCGCGTCCAGCTCTCCACGCAGCGGGAACCCGGGCGAGATCAGGTCGATCTTGAGGACGACCTCGTCGGCGCCGACGCGCGCCTCGGCGCGCCCGTCCGCCACCAGCTCGCGACCCGTCGCCGGGTCCTTGATCGAGGCGAGCGCCGCCTTCACCTGCTCGAGTGACACGCTCACGGCTTGGCCTCACCGGACCCGGAGACCGGGCCCTCGATCGCCGAGACATCGAGCAGGTTGGATTTTGGTAAGCGATGCCGCTGCAGCTCCGGCCCGGCGGCGCCTCCGGCCACGTGCTCGCGGATCAGGGCCTCGCCGAGCGCGGGGTCGATGCGGCCGTAGTAGGTCGCGCCCTCGCGCTCGTCGACGACCAGCACCGTCACGCCCGACTCGCACGACCCCAGGCAGGTGGCGCCCATGACGCGCAACGAGTGCTTGAGACCCAGCGCCTCGCGCTCGCCCTTCATGCGCTCGAGCACGGCATTGCTCCCGCGCGCCATGCAGCTGCCCTTCGGGTTGTCCGCGTCGCGCAGGTTCTGGCAGACGAACACGAGGGAGGTCGGCTGCTTCATGTGCGCTGGGGTACATACCACGGGGGCTTTGCGCGACCATCGACGGGCTTTATAGTTGGGGCGGAGCAACCGCACACCCTCGCCATGGCCGTCCTCGACATCGTCACGTACCCCGACCCCCGCCTGCGCGAGCCGACCTTCGACGTGCAGGACATCACCGCCGATGTCCGGCAGCTCGTGCGCGACCTGATCGACACGATGTACTCGCTCAACGCCGCGGGCATCGCTGCCATTCAGGTCGGCAGGCTCGAGCGCATCTTCATCATCGACGGCAAGGTCGCCGACCCCGAGTCAGGCGACGACGCCAGGCCGCTCGTGCTCATCAACCCCGAGCTCGTCGAGACCGGCCGCGGCCTCGCCGTCGCCGAGGAGGGCTGCCTCAGCTTCCCCAACGTGTTCGTCGACATCAAGCGCCCCCGCTGGGCCAAGCTCCGGGCGCTCGACGCCGACGGCCAGCAGTTCGAGGTCGACGGTGAGGGCCTGTTCGGCCGCGCCCTGCAACACGAACACGACCACCTCACCGGCCGCCTGATGATCGACCTCGTCGGTATGGTCAAAAAAGAGGTCATCAAGCGCAAGATGAAGCGCTGGCACAACGAGCACGACGGCAAGGCACCCCCGCCCCCGCCCAGCGTGCGCGACCTGGCCTGAGCCGATTGCCGCCCGGGCGTGACCCGCCCAAAGCGGGCCACGCGAGGTCCGGCGCGCTTACACGAGCGGCGTGCCAGCGGCGGCCGTGACGCTCTCGCCGAGCGAGGCGACGATCGTCAGCGCCGCCATGTGCACGATGTTGTCGACCGAGCAGTCGCGCTCGAGCACCGTGACCGGCCGGTCCATGCCGAGCAGGACGGGCCCGATCGCAGGCACGCCGCCGAGCTCGCGCATGAGCTTGTAGGCGACGTTGCCGGCCTCGAGGTTGGGGAAGATGAGGACGTTGGCCGGGCCGGTCAGGCGCGTCGACGGGAAGATGCGCTGTTGCAGGCCGAAGTCGACGGCGACGTTGGCCTGCATCTCGCCCTCGACCTCGAGGTCGGGGCGACGGCGGCGCAGCAGCTCGACGGCGCGGGCGACCATCGTGGAGCGGGGGTCACGGACGGACCCGAAGTTACTAAAGCTGAGCATGGCGACGCGGGGGACCGCCTCGAAGGTCTTGGCGGCGTCGGCGATCAGCTCGGCGACGTCGGCGAGGGTCTCGGCGTCCATGTCGACGTTCACGGTCGTGTCGCCGAAGAAGTACATGCCGTTCTTGTGCAGCATCAGGTACATGCCGGCGATCTTGCGGATGCCGGGGCGCAGGCCGATGATCTGCAGGGCCGGGCGGACCGTGTCGGAGTAGGCGAAGTTGAGGCCGGTGACGATGCCGTCGGCGCGGCGCTCGGCGACCATCATCATGCCGAAGTGATTGCGCTCGCGCATCATCAGGCGGGACAGCTCGATGTTGATGCCCTTGCGCTCGCGCATGCGATGAAACTTGGCGGCGTACGCCTCGGCCTCGGTGTCGGTGCGCGGGTCGACGATGTCGTAGCTGCCGGGCAGCAGGTCGATCTCGTGGGACTTGAGGATCTTGGCGATCTTGTCGGGCTCGCCGAGCAGGATCGGCCGGGCGATGCGCTCCTCGGCGATGATCGACGCGGCCTTCAAGATCCTCGGGTCGTCACCCTCCGGCAGCACGATCGTGCGCGACGAGCCCGCGGCACGACGCATGAACTTGCGCATCACCGCCGTCGAGCCGCCCAGCAGCATCTGCAGGCGCTCGCGGTAGACCTCGATGTCGAGGGTCAGCTGCGCGACCCCCGAGTCCATCGCCGCCTTCGCCACCGCCGGTGCGACCCAGGTCAGCACGCGCGGGTCGAAGGGCTTGGGGATGATGTAGTCGGGCCCGAACCGGAACTCCTCGCCGTACGCGGTGTTGACGACCTGCGGCACGTCCTTGCGCGCCAGCTCGGCGAGCGCGTGGGCGGCCGCGACCTTCATCTCCTCGTTGATCTGCGTCGCGCGGACGTCGAGCGCGCCGCGGAAGATGAACGGGAAGCCGAGCACGTTGTTGACCTGGTTGTTGTAGTCGCTGCGCCCGGTCGCCACGATCGCGTCGGGCCGGGTCGCGCGCGCGGTCGGGTAGTCGATCTCCGGGTCGGGGTTGGCGAGCGCGAAGATGATCGGCTTCGGCGCCATCGCCTTGATCATGTCCGCCGTCACCAGACCCGCGCGCGACAGACCCAGGAGCATATCAGCGCCGACGAGCGCCTCCTCGAGCGTGTCGGCCGGCGTGTCGCGGACCCACTCGCGCTTGGGGTCGTCCTCGGCGAGCCTCCGCCGGGTGTTGAGGATGCCCTTGCTGTCGGCCATCAGCACGTTCTCGGCCTTGACGCCGAGGCTCAGATAAAACCGCGTGCACGCGACCGCGGAGGCCCCTGCGCCGCTGACGACGATCTTGATGTCGGTCAGCTGCTTGCCTTGCAGCTCGGCAGCGTTGATCAGGCCGGCGCCGGAGATGATCGCGGTGCCGTGCTGGTCGTCGTGGAACACCGGGATCTTCATGCGCTTCTTGAGCGCCTCCTCGATGTAGAAGCACTCCGGCGCCTTGATGTCCTCGAGGTTGATCCCGCCAAAGGTCGGCTCGAGCGCGGCGACTACCTCGATGAACAGGTCCGGGTTCTTGGCGTCGACCTCGAGGTCGAAGACGTCGATGTCGGCGAACTTCTTGAAGAGCACGCCCTTGCCCTCCATCACCGGCTTGCTCGCCAGCGGGCCGATGTCCCCGAGGCCGAGCACCGCGGTGCCATCGGTGATCACCGCCACGAGGTTGCCGCGCGCCGTGTACTTGTAGACATCCGCGGGGTCGCGAAAGATCTCCATGCACGGCTCTGCCACGCCGGGCGAGTAGGCGAGCGAGAGGTCGCGCTGGGTCGTCAGCGGCTTGGTCGGGACGACCTGGATCTTGCCGGGCCTGCCCTTGGAGTGGAACTCGAGCGCCTCTTTGCCGCGATTCGACCGCTTGTCCGTCGTCATGAGGGTCGCACGATACTCGCCCGCCGCGGCGGCGTCACCTGCCGTAGACGGCCCTAAACGACCTTGCACCCCGGTGTTGCGCGCAGGCGTGCACTGCGGTGCGCACCCGCGCTCAGCGGTCGAGCAGCTTGTGGACCTGCGTGCGCTCCCACAGGACCGCCTCGGCGTAGTGCTCGAAGCGGGCCTCGGCGCGGCGAAACTCGGGCGTGTGATACACGCGGCGGCCGTCGACGATCGGCATGTCGTGCACCTCGTGCAACATCTCGTGATAGATGATCCACGCGATGAAGAAGTGCGGCACGTCCGCGGCGTCCATCACGGGATGGATGCGGATCAGCTGCTCCTCGACGCTGTAGCTGCCGAGCTTGATCGACTCGCGGCCGGCCTTCCGGCGCGTGCGCGGGCCCCAGGTGATCCGCGCCGTGATCGCCCCATCGAAGTAGCGATCGTTGAGCTCGTCGAAGATCATCTGGAGGTTGTGGTGCGCCCCCTGGACGTCGATCACCTGCGGCCGCGGGTCCGCCTGCGGGCGGATCAGGTCCTCGTTGTGATCGATGAAGCGGCGCAGCAGCGCAGCGGCGCGCCGGTCCTGCGTCTGGGCGTACTGCGCCACCGCGCGTAGCACCCCCGGCGGCGCCATCGCGAACATCCGGTGCATGCGCAACGTCCACACGCCCTGCCCGCGCTTGATCGACAGCATCGTGTGCAGATTGTCGGTGAACACCACCCGCGGCCGACCCTTCGTGAAGTAGACCCGCAGCCGGGTCTGCACAGCCACGCGCAGCGCCTCGATGTCGGCCGCCTCCTCGGCCTCGCCCTCCGGCAACATCAGCCGGACGTCCTCGGTGGCGTCGGCGTCCATCACCTCGTCGGCGTCGAGGTCAGGGTCGACGTCGACATCGACGTCGGCTTCGATGTCGGCGTCTCGCCGCTCGGGCGCGGCCTCTGGCGGTGGGTCCACCACCCGCAAGAGCGCAGCCGGAGCCGATGAGCGAGAATTTTTCATGGGCGATGGTTCGGGCGTGACCAACAACTCGAGACCGTGGCGTTCACGCAGGGCAGTCTGGATCATTACGGTGGTTCCGCGATGAAGGTATCGGCCCAGGTTGCTCTGGGCCGGATCAACTGAACACGGGTAGGATATCGTCCCACGCACCACGTTTCGAAATTTCGGCGAGCCGCTTGTGATCCCGAGGCCCGCGACATGAATTTGCCTTGCCCCCTGTGATCTGAAAGGACCCCCTCCATGACCGTCCGCGTCCTCCTGTTCGCCGGTCTGCGCGAGCGCCTCCGCAGCGACGGCGCGACGCTCCAGTTGCCCGCCAGCGCCACCGTACGTGACCTTTTGGCCACTCTGGCGGATCAGCACCCGAGCCTGCGCGAGCTGCTCCCGCCGTGCCGTGTCGCGGTCAACCAGGAGTTCGTCGGCCTCGACCATCCGGTCGCCGAGACCGACGAGCTCGCCGTGATCCCCCCCGTCAGCGGCGGTCATGATCACGAGCCGGATCATGATGAAGTCGATGATGATGACGTGGACGACCGCTTCGAACTCGGCCCAGCGCCGCTCTCGCACGATCGAGTCGTCGCCGCGGTGGCGCGCCGCCAGGCCGGTGGGGTCGTCACCTTCATCGGCCAGATCCGCGACCACAGCCGCGGACACGCGATCGACCACCTCGAGTACGAGGCCTACGCGCCCATGGCGCTAAAGGTGATGCGAAGCATCGCCGCGAGCATCGAGTCCGGGGTCCCCGGCGCGAGCGTGGCGATCCACCATCGCCTCGGCCGCCTCGAGATCGGCGAGGCCGCGGTCATCATCGCCGCCGCCGCGCCGCACCGGGCCGAGGCCTTCGCGGCGTGTCGGGCCGCGATCGAGGCGCTCAAGCAGGACGTGCCGATCTGGAAGCGCGAGGTCGCGGTTGACGGCACCACCTGGGTGGTCCAGGGACCCTGACGAGGCGCGCTCTGGTATGGTCGCGGCGCATGGCGCGGCACGCGGGCCTCTTCCTCCTGTTCTTCCTCTCGGGCATCAGCGGCCTCGTCTACGAGTCGATCTGGTCGCGCTACATCCGACAGTTCGTCGGCAGCGCGTCGACGGCCCAGGTCCTGGTGCTCAGCCTGTTCATGGGCGGCATGGCGCTCGGCGCCCTGCTGGCCTCGCGCTGGCTGGCCAAGGTGCGCAGGCCCGTGCGCGCGTACGGCCTGATCGAGGGCGGCATCGGCCTCTACGCGCTGGCGTTCCCGTGGCTGTGCGCCGGGGCGATGCGCCTGTGTTACGACCAGATCTTCCCGGCCCTCGGCGGCGGCGCGGCGGTCAGCGCGATCAAGTGGTCGATGGCCGGCCTGCTGATCTTGCCGCCGTGCGTGCTGCTCGGCATGACCTTCCCGTTGATGAGCGCGGGGATCCTGCGCAGCGATCGCGCGCGCACCGGCGAGATCCTGAGCTTCCTGTACTTCACCAACAGCCTCGGCGCGGCCCTCGGGGCCATGCTCTCGGGCTTCGTGTTGGTGGGACGCTTCGGGCTCCCGGGCACGCTCGCGTGCGCCGCGGCGCTCAACATCGTGATCGCCGTCGTCGCGCTGGCACAACGTGGAGAGCACGCGCCGATCGTCGCCGAGCCGGTCCCCGTCGGGGATCAGAGCCGTCAGGCCGGGCTGACGCGGCTGCTGCTGATCGTCGCGTTCGGTACCGGCCTGTCGTCGTTCATGTACGAGATCGGATGGATCCGTCTGCTGTCGATGATCATCGGCAGCGCGACGCACTCGTTCGAGGTCATGCTGTCCGCCTTCGTGTTCGGCCTCGCGGTCGGCGGCCTGTGGGTGCGCAAGAAGATGGACCGGTTCCGCCGCCCGGAGATGGTCCTCGGCTTCGTGCAGATCTTCATGGGCATCGCGGCGATCGCCACGCTCCCGCTGTACGGCCTCGCGGTGACGGCGATGGGCTGGCTGATGACCGGCGACGTCCGCAGCGAGGGCACCTGGCTGGCCTTCAACGCGCTGCGCTACCTGCTGTGCCTCGTCATCATGTTCCCGGCGACCTTCTGCGCCGGCATGACCCTGCCGCTGATCACCCACGTGCTGCTGCGCCGGGGCCAGGCGGAGGGCATCATCGGCCGCGTCTACAGCTGCAACACCCTCGGCGCGATCGTCGGGGTGACGCTCGCTGGCCTGCTGCTGATGCCAGTCATCGGCCTCCAGCGCGTGATCGTCGTCGGCGCGGTGGTCGACATCCTGCTCGGCCTGGCGCTGCTGCGCGTCGAGGCCCGCGGCGCCGACGCGCCCCGCGGCATCGCCCGCACGACCACCCTCGCCGCCCTGAGCAGCGCGCTGGTGGTCGCGTTCGGCCTGTTCGTATTTCGCCTCGATCCGATGGTCCTGTCGGCGACGGTCTATCGCCACGGCCGCACGCGCCTGGGCGACGGCTACGAGTTGATGTCCTACGTCGACGGCCGCACCGCGTCGGTCACGGTCATCCGCCTGACCGACGACCGCGAGTATCGCGTGATCTACACCAACGGCAAGCCGGACGCCTCGCTGGTGCTCAATCGCTACCCGCCGGGCCGCGACGAGAGCATGGGCCCCGACATCGCCGGCGACGAGCCGAACCAGATCCTCGTGGGCCTCATCCCGTTGCTCGCCCGCCCTGACGCCACCCACGCCGCGCTGATCGGCTTCGGCTCGGGCGTGACCTGCCACGTGCTGCTCGCCTCGCCCACGCTCGAGCGCCTCGACACCATCGAGATCGAGCCCGAGATGGTCGCCGGCTCGCGCAACTTCCACCCGGTCAACGAGCGCGCCTACACCGACCCGCGCAACCACTTCTGGTTCGACGACGCCAAGGCCTACTTCGCGGGCGCGGCCCAGCAGTACGACATCATCGTGTCGGAGCCGACGAACCCGTGGGTGTCCGGGGTGTCGAGCCTGTTCACGGTCGAGTTCTATCGCGAGGCCAAGCGCTACCTCAAGCCGAAGGGCGTCCTGGCGCAGTGGCTACAGGGCTACGAGCTGAGCAACGAGCTGCTGCTGACGGTCCTCGCCGCGCTCGACCAGGAGTTCTCGGACTACCAGATCCTGCGCGTCGGTGACAGCGACTGGGTGATCCTCGCGGTCGCCGAGGGCGAGCTGGGCGCGCTGAGCCCGGAGCCGCTCCAGTGGCCGGCGATGGCCCCCGAGCTGGCCGTCGTCGGCGCGCACGACATCGGCCAGATGGACGGCCTGCTGGTCGCCAACCGGAAGATGTTGCACCCCTTCCTGGTCGACAAGCCGGCCAACTCCGACGCTCACCCGATCCTCGACACCGGCGCCGAGAAGGCCCGCTTCATGCAGGACGCGGCCGGCTTCCTGCACTCGCTGCGCTGGACCCCCGCGCCGTTGCTGGCGGTGCTCGGTGGCCTCGAGCGCCGGCCCTACCCGCGCGAGGGCATCGGCGACGAGCGGGCGCCGCACGTGTTCCTCGAGACCGAGCAGGCTGCGGCGCTGATGCGGCTTTATGAGGACCCGACGACCTCGGTGGCGCCGGCGATCTCGGTGACGGTGATGAACCTGTGGATCGACGAGCAGCGCAAGGTCGAGGCCGAGCTGCCCGACTGGGACGAGTGGGTCAAGCTCACCTACGGCATCTACACCGAGGTCGCGCCGCACATCGACCTGCCAGGGACCCGCTGGTGGACCGAGGTACGCAACACCGTGAAGGAGCACGACGCTCCGGCCGAGCTGCTCGGCGTGATCGACACGCTCGACGCCCTGCAGATGCGCGACGGCCCGCGCCTGCAACGCGGCCTCGACGACCTGCGCGCCCGCGACAGCCACCTGCTCAGCGAGGGCATGATCTCGATCGCCGGCATGATCTCGCTCGAGCTGCAAGGCGCCGACGCGGAGACCCGTCGGGCCTACGCCGCGGAGCACATGAGCGCCGTGACGGCCAGCGACGAGCCCACCGCCGAGAACCTCGCCTACCGCGCCCTGCGAGCCCACACCGAGCGCTGAGACCGTGGCCGAGAGCTCCACCCACCTCGGCCCGACGTGGATGGTCAGCGGCTCCGGCTCGCGATGCCGCGACTCGCCTACACGTGGCTCATGGAGGCGATCGACGACCGCGTCGCGTGGGGCTCGGGGGACGAGCTGGCGTCGAGGCCTCCGAGGCTCTTTGATGCGTCACGAGCGCCGCGCTGTAGGGCTCTGAATGGCAATCTACTGCTTGATATTCGATTGTGAGCGCGTGCGCTGCAGAGCCGTTTTCGAGCGCGGGATCCGGGCCCGGCGCGAGTCGTCTGTGAACGGTGGGGGGTGTACGCTTGAGCCTCGCGCGCATGCCCAGCGACCCGGAAAATCCCTCGGCGCTTGCCGGGCCCGAGACCCCATCCAGGGCCCCTGCTCCCGAGGTGGCCGCGCAGATCCGGTTCACGCGCGTCGCTATCGGGCTGATCACCGTCGCCAACGTGGCGACGGTGCTCGAGAGCCTGCGTCTGCTGATCACCCTCGGTCGCTGGCAATACGCGGTCATCGCCGGGGCCGGCCTCACGTTCACGGCCGTACTCCTGTCCGCCGCCGCGCTCGCGCGACGGGGCCAGACCGGCAAGGCGATCGAGCGGGTGTTCACCTCGATGGCCGCGGTCACCCTGCTGGTGCCGCTGTGGTTCGAGCAGGTCGAGACGATGCTGGCCGCGGCCTTCATCTTCTTCACGTTGGTCGCCGCGCCGCGGCTGCTCTCGCTCGAGCGGGCCGACCGCTGGGTGTACATCGCCGTCACGACCGGGCTGGTGCTCAGCGCGCTCGAGCTGTTGCCGCTGCCGACGCGCCTGCCCGCGGAGCTGCAATACGACCTGCCGTTCGAGATGACGGTGCTGACCGCGATGGTCTGCTTCGCGGCGCTGGCGTTTCGCGACTCGAAGCGCTTCCCGGTGCGCACCAAGCTGTTCCTCGCGTTCCTCGTCATCGCGCTCGCGCCCCTGGCGATCCTCAGCTACGACGCGAGCCGCAAGATCGTCGCCGGCCAGCAGGCGACCGCGCGCGACGAGCTCGGCGCCGGCGCGGCCTCGACGGCGTTCCTGTGGTCGAGCTGGTTCGACCACGAGCGCGAGCGCCTGCTGTGGTTCGCCAGCGGCCCCGGCGCGGCCGAGGCCTGCAGCGGCGAGCCAGACACCGCCGAACGTACCTCGGCCCGTCTACAACCGCTGCTCTCCGGGCTGCGCGGCGCGGCGTTGTGGGCCCGCGACGGCCGGCGCCTGGTCGCAGTCGGTCAGGCGCCGACACGGCCGCTCGCGCCGGGGGGCTTCCTCGGGCACGACGTCGACGGCGGGCTGGTGCTGGCGCAGCCGGCTTGCGACGGCGGCTCGCTGACGGTGGCGTTGCCGCTGGACGCCCTCAACGCCTGGACGCACGCGACGGCGACGCGTTACCGGGCCGCGGTGGTCGTCCGCGACGCGCGTGGCGAGCTGCTCGCGGGGGTCGCCGACGCGGCGCTGCTCGCCGAGCTACCTGCCCTGAAAGACATCTCGTCGCAGCCTTTCTCGATCGGCCGCGAGATCCTCGAGCCGACGCTGCCGCCGCCGCCGCGGGTGCTCGAGCTGCCGGAGGCCGAGCGCATCGTCGCCCTCGCCGCGGTCGAGCCGGTCGGATGGACCGTCGCGCTGCTGCGCGACGAGTCCGACTTGCACGCCGCGGTCGCCCGGCAAAAGCGCGAGGTCCACGTCTTCACGCTGCTGACCGCCATGTTCGCCAGCATCGCGGCGATGCTGCTGGGCCACGCGCTGGCGGCTCCGCTGCGGCGCCTGTCGACCGCGCTGACGCGCTTTAGCTCGGGCGAGACGGCCGTGCGCGCGGAGGTCGGCTCGCAGGACGAGATCGGTGTGCTCGCGGTGCAGTTCAACCGGATGGCCGAGCACATCGGTGGGCTGCTGGCCTCGCTGGCCGAGCAGACCCAGCGGCTGCAGGGCGAGGTCGCGGTGCGTGCGGCCCAGGAGGATCGCCTGCAGAGCCTCAACATCGACCTCAGCGCCGCGCGCGACCAGGCGATGGCGGCCAACCGGGCCAAGAGCACCTTCCTGGCGCACATGAGCCACGAGCTGCGCACGCCGCTCAACGCGATCATCGGCTACGGCGAGCTCATCCAGGAGATCCTCGAGGAGCGCGGCTTCCAGGACGTCGCCGACGACACCCACAAAATCGTGCGCTCGGCGCATCACCTGCTGACGATCATCAACGACATCCTCGACCTGTCGAAGATCGAGGCCGGCAAGCTCGACATGGTGGTCGAGGAGTTCGACGTCGCCGCGCTCACCCAGGA
>ENA-OFCF01000336-OFCF01000336.1-metagenomes-genome-assembly--contig:-NODE-336-length-21194-cov-8.894792_pt1 | contig 21194 bp, 22 predicted proteins | sample MGYA00153387_OFCF01 | MGnify analysis MGYA00153387
AGTCATGGTAAAAATCTCATTTTTCCCCTTGACCAAAGAGCAGCCATAGCAACGTCACCGTGTGAGTCCATCCATGGTTTGCGCCCGTGCCGTTCATAAACCCGCCGAACTGGCCTTTTGCCTCCTCGTGGGGCGCAGGTTCGATTTTCACTATCAGCGTATTCTGGTCCTGCAAATGCCCGGCCACCTCGAACTCCGGCCCGCCGAAGGTCCCCTCGTGGCTGCCCAACTCCTGGCCGTTGAGCCAGACCGTGCACTTGATGGCCACCCCGCCGAAAGTCAGCCGGGCACCCTGCAAATCCGCAGGTCGAGGGAAAGTCCGCTTCATCCACCACGTCTTGAAACTTTTTTCGCGCGCGATGGCGTCGTTCAAAGCGAATGTCGGATCGGGGATTTTTCCGGCCTGCTTGAGCGCGGTATGCACGCTGCCCGGAACCTCGGCCGGGATCGCATCCTGCCAATCGCCCGTGAGGCGCGTAGTCGCTTCGCCGCCCTCCGCCATTTGCCAAGTTCCATCCAGCGAAACCACCGAAGCTCCAGTCGGAAGCGCTGCCGATCCCTCGCTCAAAACCACATTTTCGGATGGAGAATCCATCGGTGCTGGGCCGGCTTTGTAACTTTCGCTGTCGAGATCATCCATCGACTTCTGTGTGAAGAGGACCTCTGCGGATGGTATGGGTTCGGCTGCCGGGGACAATGCCGCGCTCAGCAAAAGAGCGAGAGGGATCGAAAGAGAAGTGAATTTTGTCATAATGATTTTTTGAAGGCTAAGTTCAATGAGTCGACTACTCGGTCGCATCGTTGCTGACAAGCAAGGATTGCCTGCGGTTTTGCCTTTGCCTATTGGCTGGAATGGCCTACCAAGGGCAGCCGCAGCGGCGAAACCACCCACCTCCATGCCGTCAGCGCCTGGGCCTGCGAGTCCGGAATCACCCTCGCTCAAGCCTTTGTAGGCGAAAAAACCAACGAGATTACCGCCATCCCCGAGTTGCTCGAAATGCTCAACCTCAAGGGCACCATCGTGACCATCGATGCCATGGGAACCCAGTGATCTATCGCCGAAAAGATCGTTTCAAAAGGCGGCGACTACATCCTCAGCGTCAAAGGCAACCAAGGGTGACTTCACGACGAGCTGCGCGACCAATTCGGCTTCGCACTGCGCCAGCTCGACCCGGAGCACCTTGATCCCGCTCGCTGGAGCTTCGCAAGCACCGAGGAAAGCGGCCACGACCGCACGGAAAAACGCCAAATTATGATTTCTTACGACTTGGATTGGATGGATCAAACAGTGCTAGAGGAGTGGAAAGGACTGAGTTGCGTCATCATGGTTCACCGCGCCACCCTGCTCGGGTCCGGGAAAACGCGCAGCGAGACGAGCTACTACATGAGTAGCTTGGAAGACGTCCGCGCGAAAGGAATGCTCGGCCACATCCGCGGTCACTGGCGCATCGAAAACAGCTGCCATTGGGTCCTCGATGCGATCTACCGGGAAGACCACAATCAAACCCGAAACCGCAACGCCGCCGCCAACCAATCCACCCTGAGGCGAATCGCACTCAACGCCCACAACCTCATGCCATTTGAAGGGAAGAAACGCAAAAGTTTGCCCAAACGCGAACTCCGCGCCGCTAACCAAAACAGCTATCTCGAAAAACTCCTCTCCCTAATGTAGGGACCCTGATCTTCAGACCAGGAAAAAAATTAAAAAGATGATTGACAGTCGGCAGTTCGTGTTGTTTTTTCCGTGTGTCGCAAGACAAAGGCGGTCCGATTGATTTTACTCTTGGGTTTTGGGTTTTTCCCTAGGGTTTCTCGATCGGACCGCTTCGCGTACTGATCATGTCATTTATCACGGTAAACGGGCCACCCTCACTTACTGTTAGGATCTGCGGATAAAAAGTGGCTTCATTCTTTCGTCAGATGGGTGATTTTGCAGCCTTGCATGACTGCGCATCTTTTTATCAAAGCAGTAGCAAGAATGATGAAAGAGAGAGGCGCGGCATTCTGGCACATGGCAGCTCGTTAGAAAAAAACCGTTTGCTTAATTCGTCATTTAGCTAAATAAGTAAATTATGACATTGCGGCAACGAGCTGGGGTATTTAAGGCGCTGGGGCATCCGGCGCGGTTGGCGATGGTGGATCGATTGGCGGCTGGGGAGTTATGTGTTTGCATGCTGATGGAGTTTGAAGGCTTGCCGCGGTTGAGCGGGCCGACGATTTCGCAGCATTTGCTGGTGCTGAAAAAGGCCGGAATCATTGTGGATGAAAAGCGTGGCAAGCAGGTGTTTTACCGTTTGCAGATGCCGTGTGTGGCGGCGATTTCGCTGTGTGTGAGAGAGTTTGAAACCGCTGGGGTGTTGTGAAAATTTCTACCAAAAAAACTTCAACGTGCTGCGGTGGCAATTCGCCAGATCCTAACAAAGATGAAAAGCCGAGCTGTGGCCGCGATCCTGCGTGGCGTGGATATTTGTGGCGGGGGATTGTGGTGTTTGCGCTTTGGTGGTTGGTGTATCGCAATCTTGAGCCAGCGGCGGATCGGTTCACACATCGTTTGTGCGGCATTCCGAAAAACACCCACTTGGGCTCGGCAATTGGTTTTTTTGTATATGAAACGCCAAAGGTGTTGATGTTGCTTTCATTGATTGTTTTTGCTGTCGGTATTGTGCGTTCGTTTTTTCCACCGGAGAGGACACGGCGGATTCTATCCGGAAAACGCGAATCGACTGGCAATGTTTTAGCGGCTTTGTTAGGAACGGTGACACCGTTTTGTTCATGCTCTGCGGTGCCGTTGTTTATCGGATTTGTCACGAGCGGTGTGCCGTTAGGTGTGACGTTTTCATTTTTGATCGCCGCGCCGATGGTCAATGAAGTCGCTTTGGTTTTGTTGTTTGGATTGTTCGGCTGGAAAATTGCAGCGATTTATCTAACGACTGGGCTTGGTATTGCGATTGTTTGTGGTTGGGTGATTGGTAGGTTGCGGATGGAAAAGCATGTTGAAGAATGGGTGTATCAAATCAAGAATGGCGAAACGGCAATGGAAGAATCGTTAGATTGGCCTGCGCGGATTCGTCTCGGGATTGAGGCCATGAAAGATATTGTGGGAAAAGTCTGGCCGTATGTTTTGCTAGGCATCGCGGTGGGGGCAGGCATTCACGGTTATATTCCAGAAAACCTCATGGCATCGATTATGGGGAAAGAGGCATGGTGGTCGGTGCCGCTAGCAGTTCTCATCGGTGTGCCGATGTATTCTAACGCGGCAGGAATTATTCCGATCGTGCAGGCTTTATTGGGCAAGGGTGCAGCGCTGGGCACGGTGCTGGCATTCATGATGGCGGTCATTGCGCTGTCATTGCCGGAAGCGATTATTCTGCGAAAAGTGCTGAAAATCCGGCTGATTGTCGTGTTTTTTGGTGTTGTAGCCGCAGGCATCATTTTGATCGGATATCTTTTCAACTCGATTCTATAAATCTATTGCTAACAAAAACTAAACTGACAGATGAAACTTCAAATCCTCGGCACGGGATGTGCCAAATGCAATCAACTCGCCGCATCCACTCAAGCCGTCGCAGATCGACTCGGGCTCGATTACGAAATGGAAAAAATCACTGATTTTATTCGTTTCGTCGAATTCGGTGTGATGGTGACGCCGGCATTGATAGTGGATGGCAAACTCAAGGTCGCGGGGCGCGTTCCGTCTGATGCGGATCTTGAAAAAATGCTTACCCAATGAACCTACAATTTTCACTACTATGATCGCCAAACAAATTATCCGCAGTCTCCTTCTCATCATTGCTTTTGGCAGTTTGGTGATTTGGATCAACCGTGAGTATCAGAAATCTCATGCTCAGGCAGAACCATCCGCCGCTGAAAAAATTGCAACTGTTAGAGGCGATCAGGTGATCATGACCTATTTTATATCTGGCGCGCGGTGCAAGTCTTGCCAGAAAATTGAAGCGCTCACTCGGGAAACCGCGGAGAAAGATTTTGCGGAAGCGCTGGCTAACGGAAAGTTGGTTTTCCGCGTGATCGATACTGGAAAACCCGGGCAGGTTCATTTCACCAAGGACTATCAACTCACTTCCAAAACCGTGATTCTCAGCCACCGCAAAGATGGCAAGGAACTCGAGTGGGTGGACATGGCCAAGGTGTGGGATCTGTTGGATGACGCGCCGGGATTCCGCGCCTATCTTGGTGGTCAAATTCGCAAGTATCTCGGCACATGACATCTTTGCCGGTCATATGCGGCGGCGCCGTTTGGTTAGGATTGCTCACCTCGATTAGCCCGTGTCCATTGGCGGCAAATCTAGCCGCTTGCTCATATTTGTCCCGGCAGGTCGAGTCTCGGCAACGAGCGATCGCTGGGACATTGGCTTACATGAGCGGGCGAGTGGCGGCCTATGTCATAATTGCATATTTGTTAGTCGCCGGGCTGGCTTCGGCACCTGCCGTTGCTCAGGGACTTCAACGCTGGATGACTCCACTGTTGGGGCCGGTGTTGGTGTTAGTTTCTATGGTTTTGCTGGGATTGATCACACTGCCGTTTGGAAGTGCTTTCACCAGTCAAGCATCGGCGGTGAGGTGGGCATCACGCGGTTTGTGGGGTGAAATGGTTCTCGGGTTTCTATTTGCGCTATCGTTTTGTCCGGTATCGGCTGCGTTGTTTTTTGGCAGTTTGATTCCGCTGGCGCTTGGCAGTGGTTGGGTTGTGCTGCCGGTCACGCTTTTTGGAATTGGGACGGCGGTTCCGGTGGCGGGATTTGCGCTGATCATGATTTTCAGTACTCGCGCCGCGTCGAGACTGGTGGGAGGCGTCGCGCGGATTCAGCCGTGGATTTTGAAAATCACAGGAGTTTTGTTGTTGGTTGCCGGGCTTTACATCACATTCAGAGACACGCTCGGCTTGGGGATTTGATTCATTGGCTCTTGCCAAACGGCGGCTAGCGGTTCATGGGAACCCGTGTCTCCTGTCTGCGGGCGGCATCTTTCCATGACTCTTCCGATTGCCCTTACCCTGATCGTCATCGTTCTGACGCTCGTCGCGTTCATTCGCGAATGGGCGGCTCCTGACGTGCTGGCATTGACGATTTTGTGTCTGGTGGTGGCGCTGGGTTTGGTGAGTCCCGGAAAAATGACCGAGGTTTTTAAAAATGAGGCACCGTTGACGATTGCGGCTTTGTTTATCATCGGCGGGGCGCTGGAAAGTTCTGGGGCGGTGGATCACATCGGGCGGGTGTTGCGGGATCGGCTGCCGGGCAATGTGCGCTGGGCGATTCTTGCGTTTTCAATTTTGACAGCATTTTTCAGTGCTTGGATGAACAACACGGCGATCGTGGCGATTTTGCTGCCTGTGACCCTTGGATTTGCACGCTCCAAGAACATCGCCGCTTCGCGTTTGTTGATGCCGCTTTCTTATTGTTCGATTCTTGGCGGTTGCTGCACGCTCATCGGCACATCGACTAATCTTTTGGTGAGTGGTGCGCTGAGAGAACTGAAGGAAGCCCCGCTGTCGATGTTTGAGCTGGCTCCGCTGGGCATTCCGCTGGCAATTATAGGCATCGCGTATTTGACGATCTTCGGTCCCAAGTTGATTCCGGCGCGTTCCTCGATCACTGGCAGTCTGGATATTGATCATCGCACCACGCCGCTCTATCACATTTTGATCGGTGAAGGCTCGTCGATCATCGGCAAGCCATTGTTGGAAACCACGCTGGGAAGCCGCTTAGAAGGCATCCACATCATGGAAGTCCGGCGTGGTGGCGCACGATTGATGCTGCCATTGTCGGCAGTGATTGTAGAAAAGAACGACCGTTTGCTTATCGCGCTCCACCGGCGGCGTGGAGGTTCGGCAAATCCTGAGGCTCTCTGCGCTGGCATTGGTGCGCAAATTCTATCCACCGTGGAGGGAATTGTTTCCGAACTGGTGGTGCGTGACGAATCCTCGTTGCTCGGTTTCACTCTAGCGGATGCGGATTTCCGGCAACGCTACAACAGCGTGGTGCTGGCGCTGCACCGCGATGGCATCAACATCACCAGCCGCATCGCCGAGATCGACATGGAAGTAGGTGACACTTTGCTAGTTATCACTTCGCGCAACAATCTTGAGGCTCTCCATGCCACTCGGGATTTCGTGATGACGGACACACCTGACGTGCAAACGCCCGAGGAAATCCGTCATCATCGGCCCTTGCATGTGATTCTTTCTTGGTCAGCGCTGGTGGGTGTGGTTTTGGTTGCCACACTCACAGATTTTTTTCACGGAATCTATCCATGGGTGCCGAGCATCCCGATTCATTATGCGGCGATGGTGGGGGCGTTGGCTTTATTGTGGCTGAAAGTCATGACGCCGCGCGAGGCATACGCTAGCATTGATTGGCAGGTGCTTTTCATGTTGTATGGATTGTTAGGCTTGGGCATGGCGATGCAGAGTACCGGCACTGCCGAGTGGCTCGCCAAGGAGTTGGTGGATCTAGCAGAGCACCTCGTATCTCGCGAAAACATGGCACTGGTGATGTTGTGGTTGATTTTTCTACTGACTCTGTTGCTGACTGAGGTGCTGTCTAACAACGCGACTGCGGTCATGATGATTCCCATCGTGGTCAAGCTAGCGAGTGAGTTGAGCGTAGATCCTCGTCCGTTTATCATGGCGGTCACGGTGGCCGCATCCACCGCTTTTGCGCTGCCGATGGGCTATCAAACGCACATGATGATCTATGGTCCGGGCGGCTATCGGTTTACTGATTTCCTGCGCGTCGGCATTCCGCTCAACGTGATTTGCTGGGTGACTTCGTGTTTGTTGATCCCGCTGATCTGGTCGTTTTAGACGGAAATATCCACGGTGAGATCGCCGCCGAGAGTTTCAATGGCGGCGGCGAGGGTGCTGGCTTCGATGTTTTCTGGGATGGAAATCACGCCGCAGGCACGAAACATCGGGTGCCCGCTCATGGGTGCGCTTTCAAGTCCGGTGGTGAGTTCTTCCACATTTCCTCCGGCGCCAGCAATTGCGGCGGTGAGTTCGCGCACAATGCCCGGGCGGTCATTTCCAACAACATCCACAGTCAGGGTGCGGCGGGCGGTGGGTTCTTCCGCGCCTTCTCGAACGGCGTGGATGGTCAGTCCGGCAATGCCTGGTGTGCGGATTTCATGGAGCAAGGCATCCACGGCGGCTGATGGACACTCGATGCGCACGATGCCGGCAAATTGCCCCGCGAGGCGGGCCATGCGGCTGTCTAACCAGTTTCCGCCGTGCCGGATCACGGTATCGGCGAGCGAGTTGACGAGTCCCGGGCGGTCGTTGCCGAGGATGGTCATGATCAGATAGGATTTCATCGAGCGATCCAAGCAGAGGAAACGCCGGAAGCCAAAGGGAATCTGTGATCAACAGAAATCATGTTGCATTTTTTAAAATCAGTCTTGCGTATCTAAATTAGCATAGGCTAATTTTTTGCCGAAATGACATCGTTAGCCAACCTCAAATTAAGTCTCGCCGCGTGTTGCAGCATCGTCCCAGCATATGCCGCATCTCCGTTGCGAGAACTCAGCACCGACCGTCCTGACACGACAGAAAGCGCCTATTCCGTGGACAAAGGGCATTTCCAATTTGAGATGGAAATCGCCGCCTTCACCCGAGACGGCGGCGATTGGACGGAATACTCACTCGGCGAGCTGAATGCAAAATTCGGACTCACTGACAGCGCCGACCTTCAGTTAGTAATGCCATTTTACACCCATGTTCGTGATGGCGATGAAGGATACGGCGATATGGAAATCCGTTTGAAATACAATCTCTGGGGCAATGATGGCGGCGAAACAGCAATGGCGCTCATGCCGTTTTTGAAAATTCCAACTGCTCATGGCGACTTGGGAAACGGTGATTTTGAGGGCGGGTTGATCGTTCCATTTTCTTTTTCTGCACCCGGCGAATGGTCGTGCGCGATCATGGGTGAGGTCGATTTTGCCTCGGATGAAGACGGCCATGGCTATCACCTCGTGGGTCTGGCTTCCGCCACCGCCAGTCACGACATCACAGAAAACACCGCTGGATTCCTCGAAATTGTCGGCATTTTCTCCGCAGAAACATCCGACGATATTGAAGCCTATTTCAATACAGGCATGACATGGGGAATTAGCGAGACGTGGCAACTCGATGGCGGCGTGCGCATTGGTCTAACCAGTGCATCCACTGATCTCACTCCGTTTGTCGGCATGAGTACGAAATTTTGAGTTCCAAAATCACCGGACTTCTTCGCTGCTGCCGAGAGCGATGTTGAGTTGAAACCAGATAGAATTTTCGTTTCGTCCACCGCTCAGCATGTCGTGGTTGTATTGCGCACGAACTCCGATCCTGCGTCCATCGTCAAACCAATAAGCAACAGAAGGAGAAATGCGGAACCGTTCATCTTGACCGAAGTCATCGACGCCTTGCGCCCACTCTAACCGCAATGCGGTATCTAAGTGGTTGTTCCATGTGTAAATGGCCTGAGTGTGAAATCCCAATTCCTGATAGTTTCCAGCATAGGTTTCGTCAATCACGCCATCCTCGTCTTCGTCATGTTCGCTGAAAGCATCTACATCTCGCCACAATGCTTCACCACGAAGCCGAAATGCACGGCCACCCTTTTCTAGCCCGTTTTCACGCCAAAGATATTCTGCGTCCAAGCCTGCGACGTGCGTATCACGGCCGAAACCGTTTGTGCCGCCAGCGCTTGAGGCTCCGATGGTGACGCTATGAAAATCATCAAAGCGATAGCGACTAACAATTCGTGCGGTCCACACGTCATCCGTCAATGTGCCTTCTTCGCCTTCGTGAGGTGGTTCATCGGCACTTTCTTCGTGTCCATGACCGTGATCGTCTGCGGGGGCATCGCCAAAACCTAGAGTTGCAATGCTAACAAATGTAGGGTCCATGCCGAAAGGCAAAGTCCAACTCACCTCGCCACCTTGCAGCTTCAAGCCGTCATCACCGAGAAAGCGACTGAGGACGATTTCGGAATCCACAAAATCCTTAGCGTGTAGATGTTTGTCATTGATCATGCCGAAACGTGATAGGTATTGGCCACCCTTGAGTTCGAACCCGCCGGGGATATTGACGATTTTTCCAAAGGCTTCTTCCAACTCGCCATCCCAATCGCCGTTGCCGTCTTGATAGAAAAGATAGTTCGCGAATCCTTCCACATATTTTGTGCGCAGCGACATACCAGGCTCGATGGCTTGTGCGGAAAACGACTGGCGTTTGGGATCATGGCCGCCGGTTTCCAATTCATCAATCTCGCCAGAAGAGCCACCGCCCAAGCTGTGAATGTGGATGTTAGGAAATAGAATGTCTGCAATGCTCCAGTCATTGAAGCGCTCCCACGCATCAGTGGTGTTAGCTGGGGCGTGGGTCGATGATGGATCTCCGGCAAGGCTTGGCAGCACAGAACTTGCAATGACCAAATTAGCACAAATCGCGGATGGAATAATGGTGTGTTTCATGGCATGTATTTTCAGAGATTTTTCGCGCGCGCCCGTCCGAGCAGTCCATATTTCGGACCGAAGAGAAATGCTAACAAAAATGCTGCGCCCAAGACCAAAACGATGGCCGGGCCTTGTTCGATATTGAGCCACCAACCGGCAAGCACAGCAAAGACCGACGCGAGTCCACCGAGCAGCGAGCCGCCCCAAAACAAGGCGTTGGTGGAATCGGTTAGTAAATAAATCGTCGCTGCGGGCGTGACTAGCAGACCGAGTGCCAACATGCAGCCCACCGCTTGCAGAGATGAAATGAGGACGACGATCAAAACCGCTAACAACAGGTAGTTGAGCGCACGGACTGGCACACCAAGGGTAGCCGCCACTTCTGCATCAAACAAGGTCATCAACAAAGGCCGATGCAGCGCAGTTAGAACTCCGAGCGCTGAGAATGAAATCCAGAAATTCGTCCAGAGATCGCTGTCGCGCAGGCCCATGATGTTTCCGAATAACCACTCATCAATCTCATGCGTCACACCGAGCCGCCGTAACAGAATGATGCCACCGCTGAAGGCCGCCGTGTAGAGAATCGCAAGTGCGGAATCTTGATCCAATCGAGAACCGCGTGATACCGCTAGTGAGCCAAGGCCGATGAGTAGCGCAGCAAATAAACTGCCGAGAAAACTGCTCCATTGATTCAACCCGGCGATGAGAATTGCCACCGCGATTCCGGGCAACAACGCGTGAGAAAGAGACCCGACTTTGAGCGCGGATTTTCTCAGCACAACAAAGGCACTGGCGTATCCATTGGTGAAGCCGATCAATAAAGCGGCAACGATTGCGCGTTGATTGAAGGCGTGTTCAAAGGGTTCTAGCAACCAGTTGATCATGCGACCTCCTTCCCATCTGCACGTGCGGCATCAAATGTTTCCTCGAGTTTCTCGTCGGTGAAAACTTCGGCCACCGAGCCAAAAGCGATGGTTTTGCGGCGGAGCAAAAGCACTTCATCGTAAATATCGCGCACCGTGTCCATGTCGTGGTGGGATGCGACGACTAAACGGCCTTCTTCGGTTAGTTGGCGCAAAGTAGCGGCGAGAGAGGACTTTGAATTGCGATCAAGGCCGGTGAACGGCTCGTCTAGCAGTAGGACGTGTGCCTCTTGCGCGAGAGCGCGGGCGAGGAAAACTCGCTGCTGTTGGCCGCCACTCAGCTCGCTGATTTGGCGATCTGCTAGGTCGATCAGTCCCATCAGTTCCATGGCGCGTCCGATGGCGGACTCATCTGTTTTTGAAAAGGGTTTCCACCAGCCAGCTTGTGGATAACGACCCATGCGTACCACGCCGCGTACGGTGATCGGAAATTGCCAATCGACATTTTCGCGCTGTGGCAGGTAGGCGATCTCGCGGCTCCATTTAGCGACTTTGGTGCCGCGCCAGAGGATTCGACCCTCGGCGACAGGTAACAAACCGGCGATGGCTTTGAGTAAAGTACTTTTGCCAGCTCCGTTAGGTCCGATGAGTGCGACGCATGAGCCGCAGGCCGTTTTGAATGACACCTCGCGCAGCGCATCGAGGCTACGGTATCGCACGCGGAGATTTTCCACCTGCAATTCGTGGTGTTGGCCACAGTGGACGCAGTTGTCGTGTTTGGAATGGGTCATGCGGTGATTTTCAATGGGTGTGCCACTCGAAGCTCAAGGACTCGTCTATCAAATCGGTGCCGATGGCGTAACGGGTTTGTTCTGTTTTGCCATCCGGCAGGATCGTTAGAAAAACGGCGGTTTCAGCCTGCGCATCACCGAAGTCAGCTTGCAGTGTGAGATCCAGCGTTCCGTGAATGAATGGAATATTGGCATCATGTTCCGATTCGCCGGGGCTGATATCGTGCGCATCCAACAAAATTTTTCCGTCGGTGGTTTTGATCACGATTTGTTTCGCGGGCATCAACAAGCGGAGTCGGAGAACTGCCGGGATTTCATCGATCAAGATTTTTTTCTGCTCAACGGCAGGGGCGGGGGCAGAGTTTGACGAGGTGAGTTTTCGCAGCGGAATGGCGACAAGGCCCAGACCTAGCAGCACTCCAGCCGTCCCTGTCAATGGCGACATCATCCAGCGGGTCGCGATCATGGGGAGGTGAGTGCGCGAGTGATCGCGTTGACATTGTGTCGGATCATGCCCTCAAATCCGGCGCTCTTGCCGTTGCCGCTCCCATCGGAAATCAATGGCTCACCGACGCGGGTTCCGGTGGCGGTGGCGATGGCATGGATGGCTTTTCCGCTAGATTCTTGCTCTGAGAATAAAGCGCGGACTTTTGAGTTTTTGACCGCCTCAATGGTCGTGGCTTGCTCCTTGGGTGTGGTGTTTTGTTCCTTGCTCAGGCCAGCGACTGCGATGACTTCAAAGCCGAATTCTTTGGCGAAATAAGCGAACGCATTGTGCGCGGTGACTAATTTCCGCTGATCGCGAGGGATTTTGCCCAGCTCACCTTTTGCCCAGCGTTTCAGTGCGTCCATGTTTTGGCCGTAGGTTTTGGCCGCGCCTTCGTAGTAGGCTTTTCCGGCTGGATCTTTTTCGGCGAATGCTTGGGAAATGATCCGTGCGGCGCGGCGCATATTTTCCACGCTCTGCCACCAGTGCGGATCAATCGAACCCGCGCCATGCGACGGGCAGCAAGTGTAAACCGCGTCTTTTCCAACAGTCAGTGATGGAATGGTCCGCCCGACTTCCAAGATAGAGATTTCAGGCAAAGTGGACTTGAGGCGATCCAGATAGGTTTCCATGCCCTTGCCACTCGCCAAAACAATGGCTGAGCCTTGCATCCGTTTCATGTCAGCGGGTCGCGGTTCAAAACGATGAGGATTTCCGCCCTGGCCGATTAGATCATAAACCTGCACGCGCTCGCCACCGACCTGTCTTGCTAGGTCCGCCATCAACGGATGCAACGCACAAACCTGCAATTGCCCGGCAATCGAAGCTCCGAGTCCACATGCCAAAAACCATGAAGTCAGCCAAAATTGTTTCATCGCGGGTGGTTTTAACGCATACCGGACATAATTGCAATCTATTTGCGATAAAATATTTTTCAATGTGGATTGCAGTGATCCACGTTATGGCTTTTCACGAATGACGAATTGAGTGAATAGCGGCAGCCATGTCCAGCGCGCGGAAGGTGGAAGAGCCGGCCACCATCACGTTCGCCCCAGCGTCGTAACAGAGTGAGGCGGTGGTGGAATCGATCCCGCCATCCACTTCAATGTGAAATGTTAGTTTTTTTGTCTCACGAATTTTTCTAGCAGTCACAATTTTTTCTAGCACTTCTGGCATGAATGCTTGGCCGCCGAAGCCCGGCACCACAGTCATGCAAAGCAGCAGATCGATTTGATCGAGGAAAGGTTCCACGGCACTGATAGGAGTCGCGGGATTGAGGGCGAGGCCCGCTTGCAAACCAGCAGCACGGATTTTACGCAAGGTTTCTGCGACGTCGTGATCCGCCTCAACGTGGACGGTGATTAGATCTGAGCCAGCATCAATGAATCGCTGCAAATAATGATCAGGCCGCGAAATCATTAGATGCACATCAAGGAAGATTTCGTTAGATTGATTTACGGTTTGCACCATCGCCGGACCGAAGGAAATGTTATCCACGAAATGCCCGTCCATCACATCGAGGTGCATCCAGTCGGCGCCAGCGATCACTGCACGAGTGACTTCAGCGCCGATTTGGGAAAAATCTGCGGCGAGCAGGGAAGGGGCGATCAGACGTTGGGAAAAATGATTTGGTTTCACCAAGCGGATTGGAATCACGAAGTGCCTGTGATGGCACGGAAAATTTTAGGAATTGAGGGAATGCGCGTGCATCTGGTGGTTTGGCTGGATAGCACTTGGCCGTGGAAATGATCATCGATATGCAAAGCGACGACCACTTCATGCGGCAGGCGCTGCGTGAGGCGGGTAAGGCCTATGCCGCAGGAGAGGTGCCGGTCGGCGCGGTGGTGGTTTATGAGGGCCGCATTATTTCCCGTGCCTGGAATCAGGTAGAAACTCTCAAGGATGCCACCGCCCATGCGGAAATGCTGGCGCTCACTGGCGCGCAGGTTTCTCGCGGTGATTGGCGTTTGGAAAAATGCACGCTTTACGTGACCAAGGAGCCATGCCCGATGTGTGCGGGTGCCATCGTCCACTGCCGACCGGAACGCGTGGTGTTCGGTTGTGCTGATCCGAAGGGCGGAGCGGCTGGCGGTTGGATTAACCTGTTAGAATCTAACCCGCCGCTTAATCACCGCTGCGACGTGACATCAGGAGTTCTTGGCCACGAATGCCTGCAACTGCTACAAACATTTTTCCGCGAAGCAAGAGAGCGAAAAAAACTCGGCATCGCGGATGAAGGCAGCCAGCTTCAGTGAACTAACAAATTATTGCGTTTTCTTGATCGGATTTTGCACGCGGTAGCCTTCTTCATGTGCGACGTATCCGACGGCGGCACCTGCGGCCAATGGCAGACATGATGAAAGGCTGGATGCGCCGATGGCGATGGCAAGAAAGAGGATGATTTGTTTTTTCATGTGTAGATTGGTTGAATGGAAAGATTGTTTAGCATGTGTCTTGTCAATTGACCAAGTGAATTTTAACGATGTGCAGTCACAATTCCTGTTCGATTGCTTTGAGCGTGAGAAATAATTCTTGCCAGCGTCGGAGCCTAGGTTCGATCGCGACTTTTTCTCTAGCAAGGTGAGTGCGGACATTGCCGAGCGAACTCGCATAATCTCTAAATACGATGCGCAACGCTTCTTCGTAGTCGGAGTGCAGAGTGCTGGCAAATGCACCACAAGTATCTAGCAGGCGCTGTTGAAAATCCCGAGTGATCGTCTTGCGTGTGATCCACGCGACCCAAATCGATCCTGATAGAAAAAGCGTGGCCATTCCGCACAAGATCCATGGCAGCCATGACACTTGAAGTGCCCCGCAGGTGGCGCCCACCGTGGTGAGTAACAAAGTCATGACGATGAATGATTTCAAAGCGATGTTGCGCCGTCCAAGCTCTTTGTGCAGCTGATTGCGCACTTTAAGATTGCCGATGCCTTGTCCAGCCGCGCGGCCGAGGCTTTGCACAAAGCGATTTTTCGCGGTAGTGAGTATTTCTTCGATGGGTTCCGCTGAGTTAAGACCAATGCCGATAGCTTCCCTAACACGCGGACCTAACTGATTCCAGTGGTTGTTACAGGCGTCGGCGACTTCCTCGCCATCTTTTTCAGCGACGGCGATAACGGCGGTCTGCAAGCGCTCGACGAAAAGCGATTCCATTTCGTAGGCGGTGCGGTCACCGACGAATAGTCTGATGATTGAGGCAAATGCACCGAGGCGACGCCGCAATTGCTGCGTGACCCATACCGCTTCCGTTTCAAAAACTGAGGCCACGCCCGCCAAGTGACGCGGGAGGCGAGTGACAAAAGTTTCCCTGATGCCGTCAATTTCACGCTCCACTTGTTCTATGAATCGATTCTGGTTGTTGATTCCCCGGGTTTGATCCTCGATTCGATCTTCCACACTGCGAAGCGCGGCTGTGGCCTGACTGCGCCAGGTTTCGAGCCCGTTTTTACGCATTGGCGATTGGCACACGCTTTTGGAAATGAAATTTTCTAACTCCAGATAGCCGCTGCTTTTCAGCCGTTCTGCCGCGAACGGCGTCGCGCGTTTTGCTTCGTAGGCAGTTTTTCCTGAAACGGCGAAGATTGGCGGCACACTGCCAATGCGTTTCATCGAGAGATCCGCCATGTGGCCAAGGATCACTTTGATGTCGTTAGGGTCTCGTTGATCGGCTTGTTGGATGATGAAAACGACGCGTTCCAGCGCATCCTTGGGCAGCTGTGAAATGAAATTCCATGTCGAGGCACCCCATGGATTCGTCACCGGGAAAACAAACAGCACGAGATCCGCAGCAGGCAAAAATCGTTCAGTGATTTCTTGATGACCTTGGATGATCGAGTTCGTTCCAGGAGTATCTACCAGATTAAAGTCACGAAGGAAATTGATAGGTCGGTGACGTTCTTCTAGCAGCGGAGTAATCTCCTCGTCACGCGCGGGTGAGCCGTAACGATACCAATGGACGCGATGCGTTTCTGGTAGATTGTTAACTCGGCAAAGGTCGCGTCCGAAAAGCCCGTTGATGAGGGTGGATTTTCCTGCGTTCACTTCACCGCAAACGACGAATAAAAAAGGCGTCCCGAGGCCTTTTTCGATTTCATCGAGTGGCAAATTATCGCCAATCTCAGTGCCGGTTTCTAATGCCAGCTTGGCGATGCCTCGCATCACCTCCGAGAGTCGTTCGCGCGTGGCAAAATATTGCTCGCCGAACATGGAATCAGTCACGGATGGATTGAAATGGTGTGTTAGAGGCTGGCGGGTGCGGCGTCGGCTTGTGCAGTCGCCGTGTCAGTTTTCATCGCTAACAGCTGTGAAACGGTAACAAATTTGAAGCCACGGTTGAGCAGTCCATCCAGCGTCGCAGGCATGGCGTCCACGGTCGGTGCATGAAGGTCATGAGCTAACACGATGCCGCCCGCTGTGGTGCCTTTGAGAATTCTGGATGTCACCACACTCGGTCCTGGGCGTTTCCAATCGAGCGGGTCCACAGACCAAAGGATCGTTGGATAACCAAATTCTGAGTGAACCATTTCTCGCTGGCGTTGGAGCAATCCACCATACGGCGGGCGCATCACACGCATTTGCACGCCAGAGGCGCGCGTGACGGCATCCCGGCAACGGGAAAGTTCACCGCGCACCTCAGTGTCGCTAAGTTTGCTAAGCAGGCGATGCGTGTGAGTGTGGTTAGCGACTTCGTGGCCCTCTGCCACTGTGCGGCGCACGATTTGCGGATAGAGATCCACGCTGCGGCCGATGACGAAAAAAGTGGCTTTCACATTGCGCGCACGCAAAATATCTAGCAGGCGTGGCGTGTTTTGTGGATGCGGGCCATCGTCGAAAGTGATCGCAATGTATTTCCCTGAGACAAGAACTCGCGAGAATGTGACGCCCGAGCTGTTGGAGAAATTGGAATTGAATGACATGTCGGGATTGCGCGGGACCGGACCGTTGATGGATGGTGTCCGGTAAGCCTTGTTCGCCGTGGTTTTGACCAACGTCGATGCTGCCGGTTGGCTGGGCAGCGGAGTCGCCGCCCGGCAACTGCCAAGAGTTGCTGTTAGCAGGACAAAACTGCGCCGACTCAGGCCAATTGCGCCTGCTTTGGCGGAGTTCTCATGCGCGAGTGAGGCATTGAGAAATCGATATCCAAGAGTGTGTAGGGGATTTGCCATGAGGAAATAAGGGGAAAAGTTTCGCGATCAACCTACTCTGGTCTCATGGGATGTCACGCCCGGATTTGATGCAATTCTGTGCCGGTGGCGTTCGCTCCCATGTCTGGTTTCCCAGCAGAGCCCAAGTGAAAGCATTCCTGGTACAAGTACAGGTTGATGGGATTATTGCGTTTCATTGAGTTGAATCAGCCGATGAAACGGCACGGACGATACTGGGATCTGGCTGATGTTGAGTTTTATTTTTTTCCCGGGAGGCAGAGGTGGATGGATGAAAAGCCCGCCGGGTGGGAGGCTGAGTGAGCCGGAGATTTCGACTTGGATCGAATCATGGCTGAGGGCATGGATTTTGAAATTCAGCGTGCCAAAGCGGGTGGGAAGATTTTTCACCGCAAAACCATCACCGCTGGAAATCCATGACCACGGCAGGCCGGAGGCGAGCACCATGGAGTGGTCGGCATCGCGTTCGCTGGCGACCATTGAGGCTAGCGCTAACAGATATTCTGCGGCGATCCAAGTGTGCGGCACATCGCCGAGGTGGCCTGGCGAGCGCGGATCGCGCCAGGTGATTTCTGGCCATTGGTTCCATTCGCGCGGTCGTCTGTCCGATAGAAAAAAATCGAGCAATTCGTTGGCGGTGTCGCGTTTTCCGAGGCGGACAAATGCACCGATGATGCGGATTTCGTAAGCGGTGTAGTTGTTCCAAATCATTTCGCAGCGGTGCTTGCGGTGGAAGCCGTCGAGGTAGGTTGCGAGCATCGCATTGAGCGGGCCTTGGGGCAGGACTGCCGCGAAGTCGAGTTGGGCTATTGCGTTAGAGGTGGCGGTTGGATCGAAATCTGCCCACTCGACTGATCCGGGAATGTAGTTGAGTTTTTGGTCGCCGATCACCTGATCGAGCGAGCGCAGTAGATCATTTTGAAAATCTGCGGCTTCGGATTTCCACCGGATAGAGTCGTCGGTTAGTTCGTCTGCGGCGGCGAGATCTGCGGCGGCTTCGAGTCCGCGCACACCCCAGAAATCGTCCCAGTAGGAATGCACTGGATGGGCCAGATAGCCTTCATGGCTAGCGGATTCTGGTAGCAGGCCAAAACATGCGGCATGTTGGCCCGATCGGTAATCATCAGTCATGCGTTCGCGGCGCAGTGCGATCAGATAGTCAGCGGCTTTGCGGACATGAGGGAACATTTTCCTGAGAAAATGCAGGTCGCAATCATTGCGGAAAACCTCGCGAACGCCCCAGAGGAATTGGCCGTGGCTGTCATGCTCGACCAGCCAGTCGATGCCATCGCGATCAACCACGCAGGGGATGAATCCGTCGTCGCGTTGGAATGGTGCATACCAAGTTAGAAATTCGCGCAAAGAGTTAGGAAGTCCGGCTTTGGCGAGGGCCGCGCCCATGATCACGCAGTCACGGACCCACGAACGGGTGTAGCGGCGAGGGCCGGGTTGGATTGCTGGGCCATCGCGGTTGATGAGGATGTGACCGGCGGCGGTGCGAAAACAATCGATGGCCGGAGCGGCGCAGTCCGGGACTTGCCATTGCACGACTCCGAGGGTTTTTCTCCAGCGGGAAAGCGCGGCGGATCTGGCATTTTTGGCGAGTTTTTCCGTCTGATAGAAAAACGGCACGGAAATGGTGACATCGAGAGTGGATTCTCCGGTGGGCAGATTCCAGAGCATGGCAGCTGAGGCGAGGCCGGATGGATCATTCACTTGCAGCTGCGGCGGAATTTTTCCACATGATAGAAATGCGAGCGCGCCACCTTGTTCGAATGCAGCGGCACCGCATTCTAGCGGAAATGGTGAACAAGTGATCGTTTTACCTTCCACTTGGATGCTATCAGTTAAGCAATTGATCTGATAGATCGGGCTGCGACCGCCGAGATTGCGGAAGGCTTGCCATGGTGGGTTCACTTGAAACGGACGCACGGCCACGACGAGGCGTGTTCCGGGTTCCGGATTTTTGCATTTTAACCGATAGTTGACTCGCAAGGTGAGATGATCGCCGCGGCCATCGACCCATGGCAGGATTTCTAGGCTTATGCTACGGTTTTTCCATTTCACCGAAGGCATTGGCGCGCCGCCTTTTGGAAGGGTAGGGGTGCTTTCTATATCTGCCCAAGTGATCAACTTGTCGTTTGATAGAATGAAAGGTTCTAATGAAAATCCGGCCTCATCTACCTCCACCATGCCTTCTTCATTGATCAAAGCGCGGCGTTTTCCTTCCGGACTGCCGATGGGAGTCCAGTAGGCTTGTTCGCGCTGCCAGTAGCGTGGAAACCAGCCACGGGGGAAATCTTCCGCCACCGCGTGGATGAATTGATTTGGCGTGTTAGAGAATGCGTCGGGCCGCAGTGAGATCGATTGCAAAGCGGCGCAGCCGGAATTTCCAAAAGTGATGCGCAGGTGCCGCGCTTCCGCGCCCGGGGCAGGAATGTAGCTCCTCGCGCCAAGCGCCGCTGTTGCGCGGTGGATGTCAGTCCATAGTATGCCGTCGTTAGAAATACCCACGGTATAACTTCTTGGCGTCAATGATTCGGGCCATTCGATCACCAATCCGCCGAAACGCAGTGGTCGTCCGAAATCCGCTGACCACGAGGGGATGGTGTCAGTTGATGCCGCCCGCCAGCCATGTGGTGAATCCGAACATAACACATTCGATGGTTCAAATCCCAGTTGGTGGCTAGATGCGTCGGTGGCGTAAGTTTGATGCAGTGTTTGATCTTCGAGACTTGGAGCGGCGAGTTCTAACACGCCTTTGCCGCCCGGTCCTGCGGCGATCACAAATTCGATCGCTTCGATTTCAGATGCGCCGCCACCGCCTGCCGGTCCCCATGCAAAAAGCAAATCTCGCTCGCGGATGCGGAAGTCAGTCCATGCACTCGGCATTTTAAATTCTAACCGTTGATCGCGCCAAACATTGGTGCCTCCCGGATCTGCTACTTTAAATTCAAAATGGTTCGGCGGCCCTTCGCCACGAATTTTGAGCGCAATTTCAAATGTTTCTGGCAATTTGAGTGGCAACACTCGACGGATTACGACGAATCCACCGCCGCCGTGAAAATCGTAATCGAGTCGGATGCCGTGTGCGGCGGTGCGGGTGATTTTTCCTTCCGCTTGGCCGGATGCAAAGACCTGCCAGGAATCGGCGTCCTCAAAGATTGACTGAAAAGAAGTGGAGTGGAGCTGGTGTGTTTCCATCAGGGTATTGCGCTGTCGCGGATGAAAGACTTGGTGACGCTCAAGTTGATAGGAAGTTTGATCTTATTGATTTCACCAGACTTTCCGGAGGTGAAACTGATCGTTCCTTTGAGTTCTAACGATTCATCGAGATTGGTGGAGAGGTTGACTAACATTTCCCCACTGAGATCGATGGCGGCTTCGAGTTCGCTGCCGTCAGATTTGAAATTCGTGCCAGTGCTGCGAACAGTCACATCGATGAGCGCGATCTCACGGTTTTGTGCGCGGCGGATTTGGCGCAGCCGCATGGTGCCGATAGTTTTGGCTTCGGATAGATCTTTTTCAAGTACGAGCTTTATCCAAGCGGGGTCGAATTCCCATGAATCACCGAGATTGATCACTTTGGACGGATACCATTCGCGTTTCAGATAGACGGTGAGTTCGTCGATCTCGGATTTGATGCGCGTGAACGGCACTGAGCCATCGAGTTGGAATTTCCAATCAGACGTGGCAGATTTTTCCATCGAGAACATCTTGCCGTTGAGCGGGCTGGTGTCAGAGATTTTTTCGCTTTTGCCGTGGAGTTTGGTCACGGTGGTGGTGGTGATGTTTGGCACTCGAACCATCCCGCGTTTGGTGCCGTCCTCAGTTGGTGCGCGGAAGGTCCAGACCAATTCGCGGTCGCGGGTGATCGAAATCGTTCCGCTAGAATACTGACCATTGATTGATCGTTCGATGGTGCCTCCGGGAGTTTCCGAATGGCTAACGAGTCGGACACTCTCGCCAGGATGCCCCTTGACTGGCCCCAAGGTGATACCTGCGGAGAGTGGCGAAATGAGTGATGCTAGAGCTGCGGACAAGTGGGCCAGGTTCTGGAATTTCATGCGCCGATTAATTATGAATGACGGAATGCGGAGTCAATTTCATTCCAGCGCGATGGGATCCGATTCATTATTAAAATGCCGTTGCTAAGCTGCTCCTGAATGCCTCCAGACGGATCACAGTGAGTCAATGAGTCCCTAGATTTTTGACTGATTTTATATACTTTAGGACCAACTTTGCCTAACAAAGACTCAAAATAATGTGAGTCCGTGTAATCTGGTTTCATTCCAAGGGCGCGAGAACCTTCACGATTGGGGGATAAGACCGCTGACCAGTAACTTTCACACCCTCGCCCGCAAATCCCGCGCACTCCACAAGATCCCTTTTGCTCCGCTGCCGTTGCCACGCATCGTTCGTGCGCCATCTTTGCGCC
>ENA-OFCF01000337-OFCF01000337.1-metagenomes-genome-assembly--contig:-NODE-337-length-21169-cov-13.935588_pt1 | contig 21169 bp, 17 predicted proteins | sample MGYA00153387_OFCF01 | MGnify analysis MGYA00153387
TTCAACTTTTACGACACATACTAGTCACGAAGACTCGACAGTTTGACGATACTACTGATCGTAACTCACTGATTGCCGCGACGCAAAATTAGGCTTTTTTGATGCTACTTTTCCGAAGTGCGGAATGTAAGTTTTAACTAAGCTGACTGTTAACATTAATTTTAAGCCTTACGGAATTCAGAGATGATTTACTTTAGGGCAATTCATTTCTTGATTTATCAATGCCTGATTTTATCAATATAAGACTAATTCAGATTTGATACGTGTGAATAATAAGCCATTGTACTGACTACTTATGGCATAAGAATTGTTATTATTTGGGAATGTTAATTAAAAATACGACTGTTCTGCCATAATCACAAATAAGTAAGATTCACAGCAGTCATTTTCTTAGTCTTAGATCGATAGTAGTTAAAGAAAGATCGCTGTTTATTTCGATCTCAGATTTTGGATAATGTATGAATTTAGTATTTTAATAGTTTTCACATCAAGTTTTTTTTATTACGCGTTAACTTTTTCGAGGAATGAATTTTATGAGTACTTTGTCTAGCAATCCAAAATCTTCCATAACACCAGCAAAATCTATTGGATTTGCGGTAGCCTCCCTGGCACTTGGTCTGATAGCTACATCCCCAGCTCAAGCATCTACATTTACTAGAGGGTCGCTGCCTAGTGGAGTATCTGAAGTTGGTGGTATCGTACTAGATTTAACTGGTACCAATGGCACGCGAGTTGTAACCCAAACAGCCGCCAGCACTCTTTTCACAGGTTTCGCTAATGTAAATCCATTTACAATCGGCACTCAATCTGGCTTCAGCCCAACAGTAATTACTGCTCTCGGCGGTGGAATATCTCAGGCTTCAGTCAGAATATCTCTTTTCGATGGGGATACTGCTGCTGGAGACTTTGACTTCAATGACAATACCCTACTGCTCAATGGTATTAGTTTCGGCAATTTTTCTACTGTTCAAGCACAAAATACAACTGCAACAGGGGCTGTTGGTAATCCTATCCTCAGTGGCGGTGGATTCCGAAATGATCTTCTAGATACCGGATTTTTCTCTTCTAATGACAGTACAATACTCAGCAGTTTATTCACATCTCTCAGCAGCGGTAATGTTGTCTTCGGATTAAGCGATGTCGATCCTGGGGACAACTTTTATGACTTTACCAGAGGAATTGACTCTTCTCTGATTAACGTTGGGACTGGCCCAGTTATCACTCCTGGTGCTACTGCTGTTCCTGAGCCTTTCACGATCGTCGGCACGCTCATCGGTGCTACAGTAGCATTCCGCACCAGACAGAGACTAAAAGCAACTAACAAACTGTAGATAGATTTGACTATTTAGAGCACCAGCCAAATTTACCGATGTCAGCAATGATGACGCTAAATTGGCTGGTGCTTTTTGCTGACTATATTCGGGTTTTCAGCTTTGAGTTTGAGTAAATAATACCAGAGCGAGCGAGTATTATTGCAGAAATCCAACTCGACTTGGCTCGATCGCGTCCAATTAGATTACCAAATTTTCGTCAAATCTAAGCTAAATCCAGGCAAAACGTCATCACAATCGATCGAATTTCCTGATTCGATGACTTCGATAGCTCGATCGATTCGATAGATTTCAACAATTCGGTCTTGGGGATTAATTAACAATCCCAGTCGGACACTATTATCGCGATACTCCAGCATTTTTTCCTGAAGATCCGACAATTTATCAGTGCGAGAACGTAGCTCAATGATAAAGTCTGGAGCCAGCGGGGGGAACTTCGATCGATCTTCAGCAGATAGCGCATTCCACCGCGACAGTTCAATCCAAGCCGCATCAGGCGATCTCTGACTCCCCAATGGTAACTTGAAAACGGTAGAGGAGCTAAACACTTTCCCTCGTTGAGTTTGTCGATTCCAAATTCCTAAATCGATTAATAAATCTGCTTCGCGATTGCCACTTTCACCGCCAACTGGGGGCATGACGATAAGTACTCCTTCACTAGTTAGTTCGAGCGGTTGTTCTGGATTCGTAATACAGAGTTGATAAAACTGCTCGTCAGTCAGCTTGAGACTGCTGAGATTGAGAGGGCGTAAAACCTGAAACTGAGAGATTGTCATAGAACCTCCAAACAGTTGTAATAATTAGCTGGCTTTTGATATTGTATCTCGATGCTCTTACCGATTTTAGTTGCTCTGCCGCCGCTGTAAAATAATCGGGTGCTTACCGACGACTGGACTTCGGGCGATCGAAACCCCTTGACTATCTTGAATCTCTAACTTGCTAAACTGATTTGTCTGAGCTTGCAGCCACATCCGATCGGTCAATCGATTTTGTTGCTCGTCTTCGAGCGTGTACCAAATGGGATTGAGTCGGACAACTAATCGATCGCGGGCAATATCGACGTTTAGTGTTTGAATCAGATCGTCTGGATACTGACTGGTGATATCGCTTAATTGAGTCTCAATTGCTTCGATAAATGCCTGTTCGGGATTAGTTAGTATTGTATCGATCGCGGGTTTAGAATAGGGTTGAGCAGCGATCGATGTAGATGGTGTCTTCGCTACTGACGGCTCGATCCTGGGGATAAAAAAACCATCGATAAACCAGATCCCCACAGTCACGATCGCGATCGCAATTGCCGTCAGAATCGCGTCAGAGAGCTGCCGAATGGGTGCTGGTAGGAAACGACGAAATTGTTGTAACGTGCCAGCCCAGAACCCGATCGCTCGATCCTTCAGTCCAGGTGCAGATCGATCGAGAGTAACGTTACTATTTTGTGAAAATGTCTGCTGGGGCAGGCTCTCATCCCACACATCTTCAATGGGGGACACAGACACGGGACTTTTACCGCGCCGTGCTTCCTGGAGATTACTACTTTTGACTGTTGCTGCGGGTAGAGCCTCATCCCAGTCTTCGAGATCTGGAGTGATGGGTGTTGGCGGTGCTACTGTTGCGATCGGTTGAGCGTAGACGACTTTACTAGCCAGAGGCTGCGCCCACAAGTTAGGTTCATCAGCTAATGTTTCGGCATCATCCCAATTAGTCTCTTCATCATCGGTATCATATCTACTCTCGATGGGATCTCGATCGTCATATTCTGACTGGGATGGCGGATCGTTCCGTTGTGGAGTTGCCCGAGTGACCGATGATGGGGTCTTTTTCCCAAATCGCCCAAACAACCCTTGCATTAGTTTACCTGTCCTCGATCGGGGTGCCATTTCGGTTAGGATTAGTTTCACTTACTTCTAATTTATCACCTTTATTCAGTCAGCCCCTGACAAATCACCAAAATTTATGAGTACTAACCGCCGTCAATTTTTAGTCGGAGCTAGCTTGGCTGGATTGGGTCTAGCTGGAGCTGGTAAGCTATTCGTCGATCGATCCAATGCGACAGACGATCTCGTGTCCGCAGTAGCAACCCCCAAGTCAAAGTTATTGCAGCGATTCGCCGTACTTGCCGATACAGGTACTGGTAGTCTCAAGCAGTATTCCGTCGGTCGTGCGCTAACTCAGTATCACACCAAAAATCCCTTTGATACCATCCTGTTAGCTGGAGATAATATCTACACCAATGGAGAGTTTTCTAAGATTAAACCCGTCTTTTCGATCCCTTATCAAGATTTACTCCAGCGAGGGGTGAAGTTTTATGCTTCCTTGGGCAATCATGATGTGCGGACGATGAATGGCGATCTGCAAGTCGCTTATCCTGAGTTTAATATGCAGGGTCAGCGTTACTATACGCATGGACAAGGTGATGTCCGATTCTTTGTCCTCAATACCAACGATATCGTCAATCCCCAGTCACCCGAACGAGTCAAACAATTAGACTGGCTCGATCGAGCATTAGCAGCGAGTAAAGCTAAGTGGAATATCGTCTACGGACATCACAATATTTATTCTGCTGGCGTTTATGAAGTCAATAAGATGATGGAAAAAGATGTCACCCCAATTTTGAAAAAACACAAAGTGCGCCTGTGGATCAATGGTCACGATCACAATTATCAACGATCCATCCCGATCGACGGCACTACTTATATGGTCTGTGGCGGTGGCGGTGCGGGTTTATATCCAGTTAAACCGCAGAGCTGGACAGCATTTGCCCAAAGCGTCCACAGTTTCGGCATCGTTGAAGTTTATCAAGACCAAATTCTCTTGACTGGTGTTGATAGTAGCGGTAAGGCGATCGATCGCGGTTTAGTCAATTTCGCTTGAAATCCCCTCCGAGGAGGGGATTTTTCCATATGAGTCGTTAGCGTAGCTGCGCCGAGAGGCGATCGCAATTACCGAACGCAAGAGTACTCACGATCGGCTACAATTATACATAGATATTTACAAAGATTAGTAAATTTCCATCGTCTACATCAGACCGTATTAGAGTTCTAACTCCACAATTTATGAGCATTCCCATTCGTAACGTAGCCATCATCGCGCACGTAGACCACGGTAAAACTACCCTTGTTGATGCCCTCTTGAAACAATCCGGTGTTTTCCGCGAAGGGGAGGAAGTGCCTATTTGTGTGATGGATTCCAACGACATCGAGCGCGAACGTGGCATTACGATTCTATCCAAGAATACTGCTGTCAGATACAAAGAGACATTAATCAACATTATCGACACCCCTGGACACGCGGACTTCGGTGGTGAAGTCGAGCGCGTATTGGGCATGGTTGACGGCTGCATCCTGATTGTAGATGCCAATGAAGGGCCGATGCCTCAAACCCGTTTCGTGCTAAAGAAAGCTCTAGAGAAGGGTTTACGCCCGATCGTCGTTGTCAATAAGATCGATCGCGAACAAGCATCACCCCATGTAGCCGTAGATAAAGTTCTCGACTTATTCCTCGAACTCGGTGCTGACGACGATCAGTGTGACTTCCCTCACCTGTTTGCTTCGGGGATCGGTGGCTATGCCCAGAACGACATGGAAACCAAAGGTACCGACATGGTACCGATGTTTGAGGCGATCTTACGGCATGTTCCACCCCCAATTGGTGACTCGGACAAGCCCTTGCAACTGCAAGTTACTACCCTAGATTATTCTGACTATCTGGGTCGGATTGTCATCGGCAAGATCCACAATGGGACGATTACGATGGGTCAGCAAGCTGCGCTGATGAGAGAAGATGGATCGATTTCCAAAGGACGCATCACCAAGCTCTTGGGCTTTGATGGCTTGAAGCGGATCGAAATTCCGAGCGCGACAGCAGGTAATATCGTTGCCATAACTGGATTTGCTGATGCCAATATCGGTGAGACGATTACCTGTCCCACGATGCCGATGGCTCTACCAATGATCAAAGTAGACGAACCTACCTTGCAGATGACCTTCTGCGTGAATGATTCGCCCTTTGCTGGTACCGAAGGCAAAAACGTCACCTCGCGTCAAGTTCGCGACAGACTCTTCCGTGAATTGGAAACAAACGTCGCCCTGCGCGTCGATGAAACTGAGGAAGCTGACAAGTTTGCTGTAGCCGGACGCGGTGAACTTCACCTCGGTATTCTGATTGAGAATATGCGTCGGGAAGGATTTGAGTTCCAAGTCTCCCAGCCTCAAGTAATCTACCGTGAAGTTGGCGGTCAAAAGTGCGAACCATTTGAATTGCTCGCGCTCGATGTCCCCGAAGAATCCGTCGGTGGCTGTATCGAACGTCTCGGTCAGCGCAAGGGTGAAATGCAGGATATGGTCGTTGGGATGAATGGTCGTTCCAACCTAGAATTTGTCATTCCCGCTCGTGGTTTGATCGGGTTCCGTGGTGAGTTCATGCGGATGACTCGCGGTGCTGGGATCATGAATCACAGTTTCCTCGAATATCGTCCGACTTGTGGTGATATTTCCGCCCGTCGGAATGGTGTCCTGATTTCCTTTGAAGAGGGTACTGCTACTGACTACGCGTTGATGGGTGCTGAAGATCGCGGTACATTCTTTATCAAGCCTGGAACCAAGGTGTATAAAGGAATGATCGTTGGCGAAAATAACCGTCCGCAGGATCTCGAACTCAACATCTGTAAGAGCAAACAATTAACCAACCACCGTGCTTCTGGTGGGGAAGAATTGGTACAGCTCAAAACACCGATCGATATGACGCTCGAACGCGCTCTAGAATATATCAGTGGTGATGAGTTGGTTGAAGTTACTCCTCAATCGATTCGGTTGCGGAAGATTTCTAAGAAATTAGCCAGACGTTAAGTTAGTCACTAATTAATTTAAGTACAAAAAGTCCGCAGGTGCGGGCTTTTTCTTTTGGGTTGCTGCGGTAGGGGCAATTCATGAATTGCCCCTACCGCAGCAAATGAGATGCAATATCTCCTGACGAAGAGGTGATGAGAGCGTGCATAAAGTAAATAAATCTGCCCAAGTTATAGAGTAAGATGAGCGTGATTCTTTTTCTCTGCGGAATGCGATCTCAACAGCCAAAGATTGTTAGCACAGCCTACCAGAGGTAATCGAATCTAACGGTTCAAAAAATACAAGCCTGTCTAGGCTGACCTTTTAATACCTGAATCCTTACAAACTAGCAAATACAGAACGAATGAACATCAAAGGAAGGCTTACTCTCGGCATAATTGGCTGTACACTGCTGGCACTTTTAACTCCCAGCATCCTAACTGCTCAAGCAGCGGAGAATATTCCAATGGGAACAGAACGCAGACCTCAGGAGTGTCTATCGAGATCGAACCCAAAGAAGGGAGCACCCAACGTTACACAGGTAAAAATGTATCTTACCTGCGATAACGAGTCTTCGCGGGAGGATGGTACATCCACCTCTATCTATCTGATTGATGATATCACCGTTCAGATTGCTCCAAACTCCCGTCGATTTCTTGACACTGACCTTGCGTTGAGTCAAAACTCTACGGGGTATTTAAGCATTGCTACAGATAAACCCATATACGATATTCGCGGCAGCTACACTAGTTATAGTTGCTCCAATGGTTATTTTAAGAAGGTTGGAAAAAACTGTAAGGTCGAGCGTATCTCTGGCAGTACTGGCATCTGTTTCTTAGATAGTTTTAGCGATTGGCACTGTCGTTTAGTTCATGGTTCACATAAAACGATTGGCGAAAGATTGCCACCACCTGCAAAATAGACTAGCAGTAGGGTGGACACTGCCAGCAATCTATATTTCAGCTCCAGCTCAAAATACCGATCGATATGACACTCGAACGCGCTCTAGAATATATCAGTGGCTATGAGCTGGTTGAAGTTACTCTCACAAGCGCGGGTTCCTAACGCGACGGTGGATTTGGAACGCAGCCGATCTTTCCGTTCCCTTTCAATTAACAAAAAGCCCGCACCAGTGGGCTTTTTCTTTGCGGCGATCTCGGTAGCAGCAATTCATGAATTGCCCCTACCTCTACCTACATCCCCTTCTGACATAATAGAAATGTAGTGAAAACTAATCGATCGCGTGGAGGTTGTATGAGCATTGCCGAATCAGTAGATACCGAAACACTTTTAGTCAATATTCGCAGTGCAGACCTCCATGTTACTCCAGCTCAGTTCGACAGATTGTGTGCAGACAATCGGGATTTGCGATTGGAATTGACCAAAGAAGGAAAATTGATTGTCATGGCACCGACATTTGGGGAGAGTGGAAAAAGAAATGGAAATTTGTTTGGTCGAGTTTGGGCTTGGAACGAACGCACTCAATTAGGAACAACTTTTGATTCTTCTACTGGCTATGACTTCTCAGCAATTGGAGGCGGTAAACTATCGCCAGATGTTTCATGGATTGAGAACTCTCGCCTAGAAGGTGTTTCGCTCAGACAATTTATTCCAGTTGTACCAGATTTTCTAATCGAGCTACGTTCTACTACCGATAGACTGAGCGATCTCCAGGCTAAAATGCTGGAATATCAGCGGTTGGGAGTAAAGTTAGGATTATTGATTAACCCCCAAGATAAACAAGTTGAAATCTATCGAGTCGATAGAGAAGTTGTAGTTATTCAATCCCCCACTTCGTTGGTCGAAGACCTGCCTTTAGCAATCGATTGTGCGGATATTATGCCTGAATTTATCTTAGATTTAACCAGAATATTGTAAACAGTTGACAGTTGACAGTTGACAGCGAAGTGATTAGAACGGAGCGAAAAAACCTCGATCGAGCTGCTAATGTCAATGTATTTACCCACCAGTAAATGCGATCGAAACAATCGCCAATAAAATAAATAGTACTCCGCCAATGATTGTAATCGTTCGCTCAGAAATATGACTGGCGATCGCGCGCCCACCAATGACTGCAATCAGCGCACAGATCGTATGACCGAGAATACCACCTAACATTACCCCGATCGAGTCTTTGGATGCAGCCAGCGTAATTGTAGCAAACTGGGTACGATCGCCCCATTCGGCGATAAATGTCAACACACAACTTTCAATAAAGATTTTCCAAGTAGTATTACGTTGTTTGAATTTGCGTTCGCCATCTTCGATCGCTTCTTCGGCTTCATTCATTACCTCTATATCTGTCTGTGCGGACATCTTTCGTGCTGAATACAGCAGTTTGATTCCAAAGATTAGAAATAATAACGCCGCTACTCGCTCGATCGAGATTTGATTCAGAAAACTCAGACTAGGCGGTAAATACTGACTAAATAATTTGGGTAATAATACTATAAGTTGACCGATCCAGACTGATAGTATGGTCATCGCGGCTAAAGCTGTCACTACGCCCATAAATACTGGTTTGCGCGGGTAGCGGCTGGCTAAAATCACTGCCATAAAGAAAGTCTTATCGCCGATTTCTGAGGCTGTGATTAGTGACAGTGCAGCCGTAAATGCTTCTAACATTGATTACTTGTATTTTTAGAACTAGATCCTTCTGATTTTTCTAATCTACAGATCGAATCTTATCGACTAAGATATCTTACGATACTTTACTAAAAATAGGTATTTACACTCATTTTATAGTCATTTTTTCATCATTTTTACCTCACAATTTCGATCGGGGCAAGAAGGGTGTAGAACCTAACTCCTTCTCTTTCCGTAGATATCGATTAAGCTAGTCGTAAACGTCCGCGAACACTTTTGACTCGACCCATCGAGTGAGTTCGGAGCTATAATAACCATCTAAGATTGAATTGAGGACAGCAAACCTGTGATAGATAAAGTTGAGAACCAGTCGCCGCATCATGTCGTTATTGTCGGCGGAGGTTTTGGGGGACTTCATGCGGCACTGTCATTGGGTACCGCACCCGTACAAGTAACGCTGATTGATAAACGTAACTTCCATCTGTTCCAACCACTACTTTATCAAGTAGCCACAGGCGGCTTATCACCTGCGGATATTTCTTCACCATTACGATCGATCCTGAACAAGCAACGAAATACTAAGGTAATCATGGGTGAGGTGCGAGATGTCGATCCTCACCAGCAGAAGATTTTCCTAAATAAGGGTGAGATAAATTATGATACCTTGATCGTCGCCACAGGAGTCAGCCACCATTATTTCGGGAATGAGCAATGGGCACCTACAGCCCCAGGCTTAAAAACCGTCGAAGACGCGCTCGAAATGCGCCGCCGGATTTTCATGGCATTTGAAGCCGCCGAAAAAGAAACCGATTTAGAAAAACGCCGCGCTTGGCTAACCTTTGTCATCGTCGGTGGCGGCCCAACTGGAGTAGAATTAGCTGGGGCGATCGCTGAATTGGCTTACAGCACCCTTAAAAAAGATTTCCGCAATATCGATACGTCCGAAGCCACCGTAGTGCTAGTCGAAGGGATGGATCGCGTTTTACCACCCTACCCGCCCGAACTGTCTGTAAAAGCGGAAGCATCCCTAGTTAAATTGGGCGTGAAGGTGCAGACAAAGGCACTAGTGACAAATATAGAAGACAACGTTGTTACAATCCGTCAGGGCGAGAATACCGAGCAGGTAGCAGCCCGAACGGTGTTGTGGGCGGCTGGTGTAAAAGCTTCGGCGATGGGCAAGATTTTAGCCGAACATACCGGAGTCGAACTCGATCGAGTCGGGAGAGTAATGGTTGAGTCTGACTTGAGCATCAAGGGATATCCGCAGGTTTTTGTCATTGGCGATTTGGCTAACTTCACCAAGCCAGATGGAAAACCTTTAGCAGGGGTAGCACCTGTAGCGACTCAAGAAGGTAAGTATGTGGCTGACTCGATCGTCAAGCGACTCGGAGGCGAAAGTTTGCCAGCTTTTGAGTATTATGATGCTGGAAGCTTATCAGTTATTGGCAGACATTCAGCGGTAGCCGATTTTGGTAAGGTGAAAATGTCTGGCTTCGTTGCCTGGTTAATTTGGGTATTTGTCCACATTTATTATCTGATTGAATTTGATAGTAAATTGGTGGTATTTATTCAATGGACGTGGAGTTATTTTACCCGCAAACGTGGGGCAAGATTGATTACAGGTGATGAATCTTTAGGACAAATTGGCGTTGACGATCGAGGTGATTATTTCGTGCAGCCAAAAATAGAGGTAAATGTCAAAGTTTAAATAAGTGCGCTCGATCTAAAATATCAGATCGAGTGCAAGATGTGAATCATCCGATCTTAGCGATCGAGATTAGTATCAATCTCGATCGCTAGAACCCTCTTTTAAGATTTTAACAAAGAGTAGGGTTCTGCTTGGTGCAACACATGCGCCAGGTATCCTCCGCGCGATCGCCTGTCCGCAATTATCAATTATCAATTATCAATTATCAATTATCAATTATCAATTAATTTAATTTCCATACGGACGGGGAAAAGGTTTCAACATCTTTTGGGCTTGATAAACGCTAAATGTTTGAACTATTTTCCCACCACGGAGAATCGGAATTTCACCTAATTTAGTTAATTTCTTAAAATAGCTAGGATAGCGTTTCTGGGCATCTAAATCGACATCAAAGGTTTTGCTACCCAGATAAATAGCATTTTTACCTACCCACTGTTTTGGTTTCGACCAAAAGGCAAAACCACGCGGATCGGGATCGAAACAAGTTAGCGGTTTATGAAAGATTGGTTCGATCGCCATGCCGATCTGTCCGCCTAAAATGTACCGATTGGTGAAGACAAAATCTGCTTTTTTCAAGGCTAAGTTGAACTTACTATTACCGATAAATCCTTGGCGAAGCTGTTGAATATCAAAGATTTGGGTAGAATTATCAGTTTTGATTTCTAATGGTAATACTCCAAATATTGAAGGCTTACCAGAGGTTTGAAATGTCCCCAGCGCAACATGAGATAGCGCGATCGAGAATAAGACCAGAATTACCCCAACCGAGCCAAAAAACCACCGATAAGGGACGCGAGAATGAGCGTATTTACGACTAATTGATATCCGTTCGGCAAGCAAAATTGTTGCCGACCAATATCCAGGCATTTTCCAAGCAGGTAGAATTTGTTGATAGCCAGAGATGAGCGTAAATCCTAAGATTAAAGGTAATGAGAGCCATAATAGTAAAGCTCTTTTTTCTAAATCCCACTCATTACTAAATCTGCTGCGACTTGGATATTGCCGCCATTTAATATTTCTAATTTGTTGAACTGTAGTGCGGATGACTGTCCATAATAATGGCAAGCCAAAAGTGGGGAACAGATAAAGCATCTCTACCAAAAGAGTGACTAATACTCGATCGATCTGATAACTACTATTGGGAACAGCACGTTCTGATTGAAAGCGAAAAGATACCCAATCATGAATGATATTCCAGTATAGTACTGGCGAGATGGTCAATAAGAAAATCGGGATACCAATTAAGAACCATTTGGATTTGAGAGCGCAACGATAATTAGGACTAAATAGACAAAAACCAAATAAACTTAAGCCTAAAATAAATCCATGATATTTACCTAGACAGGCTAATCCGACAGTCAGACAGAGCAATGTCAATCGAAAACTCGGTCGATAGACACGATAATCAAAAAATTCTTGGGTGGCTAACCACAATGATACTGCCCAAAAAAATAATAATGGTGTATCGGGAATATTTAAGATGCCAAAGGCAATTTGAAAGATGGGAATTGCCGAAGCGATCGCCAGCGTATTAATGGCAATTTGGAGCGTGTATAATCTCAGCGCGGCTAGATAGAGGAAGATTAACGAGCCAGTGTAAAGCAGTAGTGTCCCAATCCGAATTGTGAACTGAGATACTTGTCCCGTCAACCACACACCAATACCTGTAGTAAATGCCACAAGTGGCGGGTGATCGAAATAACTCCAATCGGGATGAAGAGTGTAGAGATAATAATATGCTTCATCAAATCCGGCATTGAGCCAGATCGAAATAAATAATCTTACTAAAAAGCCAGCTAATAAGATGATTACGGCTGTGCGATGATAGTAAGCCGAAACACTTTGATAAAGTTGGATCGCCATGAATACTTAACACGGTTGACAGTTGATAGTTGGGGTAATTCTGGTACAGCTTTTAATGCTTATGTATTGGTACAAGCTGTGAGTAAATTAAAATTATTTGTAGAGCACATAGAAATCTTACCGTGTTTGTGTGGGTCGGGATCGATTCTGCTCCAGAGGCGATCCTAACGATGATTAGTGGGTACTCTAACTAATATCAATAGCTCGATCTCGATCGCTAAATCTAAATCCCCATGCTCAACCGTCCGACTAAATGGCTGGAAACTAACTGGGTAGCTCCCGCCTATGCTGGGTGGTTGTTAGCAATCCTGACGATTTGCTTCTTTGGCGCAGCGACTAATACGATGGCTGGCTGGCTATATGTATTAAGTGGCGTGGGAGTCGCATTACTTGGGGTGTCGGCAATTTTACCCGCTCGATCGATCCAAGCTCTGAGAGTTACGCGCGAACCCATCTTACCAGTTACCGCTGGCACCGAATTAGAGATTGCCCTGACGATCCACAATCCTACCCAACGGGCGCAAACTTTATTTCAAGTTCAGGATTTGACAACATTGAACCGACTAAATCTGCCTGTAACCAGTGTAGAGCAAGTATTAGCTCAAAATAAGTATCGATGGGTTTATCGCGTGGCTACCGAGCAGCGTGGAGTCTATCAGTGGGCAAAAGTAGCCCTGCGAAGTGGTGCGCCGATCGGGTTATTTTGGTGTCAGCGATATCGTCAAGTCCCAGCGATCGCTCATGTATATCCACAAGTACTCAAACTCGATCGATGTCCACTCATCGACGGAATGGGTAGTGCGGATCGCTCGATCGATCCACATTCCAATCGCCATTTAGAAGCAGCCAATGAGGGGATGACTCGATCGCTGCGTCCTTACCGTTATGGCGATTCGATGCGCTTGATTCATTGGCGCACGAGTGCTCGGTATGGAGAGTTTCAAGTGCGCGAACTGGAAATCGATCGCGGCGGACAAGACATCGTAATTTATCTCGATAGTGGTGCAAACTGGAACGCAGCAGACTTTGAACAAGCCGTAATTGCTGCCTGTACACTCTACTTCTATGCCGATCGATCGGCACGTTTTCATGTCAAACTCTGGACGGCTGGAACTGGTCTAATTTCTGGCACCCAACAGGTACTCGAAACCCTAGCAGCAGTTCAGATTGCCGAACCCACACAGACACAAATGCCCCCAATCCCAGTAATTTGCCTCACCAGTCAACCACAACAGGTAGAAACACTCCCCCCTGGTAGTCGCTGGGCATTGTGGACTCAGGAACGATTTACCCCCGCATCGTCAGGGGGCATCTCGATCGACCCTAACCAATCCTTGCAGCAACAACTCAGTAGTGCCAACTTCGCTAGCAAGCGGGAAATACCCGTCTATGTTCAGTCACCACTAATTCAAAATCCCCAATTAAATTAAAATGCCTTGGCTCAGTGGGATCTTCAACTATCAACTGTCAACACTTCGACTACGCTCAGTGCGAGCTGTCAACTGTCAACTATTATGCGTCAACCTTCAGGGAGCAAAATTCAACTCACGAGTAGAGTCGATCGATTGGAACTGAAGATTCCGGCGAGATTTCGACCAGATCGAGCCGGAATTCATCAGCTTGGATTAGCTGGCTCGATTAACTTTTTTGTACTGCTGTTAATTGTGCTAACAATTTATATCTCTGTGCCGCTGGCAAAATCAAACACCGAGTTAGCTGTGAAAGTTGGTCTGGGTGTAGCTTTGATGTTTGTGCTGCCGCTGACATTGTGGCTATTGAAGGGTGGTATCAGGATGTCATTCGACCTTGCCGACAAGTTTCTGTCACAGACGATCCTGACGATCGATCGCCACCAATTTACATTATCTCAGCATCTTTATGGACTCGATCGAGGTCGTCCCAAACACCTCAAAACCAGGGAAATCAGTCAAGTAATTGTCGATAACTACCAGCATCCCGATCTAAAAGTCCCCAAAGTTAGTCTGATGTTGGAGTTACGTCAGATCGATCCAGTCAGAATCCTCAGTACCGGACAAGATCTCACCGAACGCGAGATTAAATGGCTAGCGACAGAACTGAGCAACTGGCTGGGTGTCAATCTCGTTACTGATGAGATTTATCCCGACGACGGGGGCTTTAGGGGATAGAGGATAGAGGGTAGAGGGTAGAGGGTAGAGGGTAGCGTACACCGTCGTTCTCCAACGGTGTGTGAATCGCTGTCAACTGTCAACTGTCAACTGTCAACTATCAACTGTCAACTATCAACTATCAACTGCCAACTGTTTACCCAGGCATCCCAATCAAGGATCGATCGCCAGCAATTACCACCCCGATCGAATACGCCTCAATCTGTTGTGACTTAAAAAAGGCGATCGACTCACTTACAGCCGTGGAGGGGACAATAACGACGTAACCGATTCCCATATTAAAAGTATTGAACATATCCACAGGTGCGACATTTCCCGCCTCAGCCAACCATTGAAACGCAGGGGGAATCTGCCAACTCTGGAGATCGATCTCGATCGAATGATTGGCACTCAAACAACGCGGTAAGTTTTCTGGTAAACCACCACCTGTAATATGTGCCATCCCGTGAATGGGCAATTGTTGCTCGATCGCCGCTAAAATCGGCTTCACATATATTTGAGTGGGAGTTAGATACACCTCCCCCAGATTTTTCCCTTCCAATCGACTGGGAGTATCCTTCCACCCATAGCCGCCATCGCTAACAATCTTCCGCACTAAACTATAGCCATTGCTATGAACACCACTACTAGCTAACCCGATCGCCACATCACCTACCTGGATCTGCGAACCATCGATCGTCTTGCTTTTTTCGACAATTCCCACAGTAAAGCCAGCCAGATCGTACTCACCTAATTGATAAAATCCTGGCATCTCCGCAGTCTCGCCACCCAAGAGCGCACAGCCAGCTTGGCGACAACCATCGGCAATTCCCGCTACTACCTGCGTAAGTTGGGTAGAGTTGAGTTTGCCAGTTGCCAAATAATCGAGGAAATATAGCGGTTCGGCACCGCACGTCAGAATATCATTGACGCACATCGCCACCAAATCGATGCCAATGGAAGCATGATTGTCCAATTCTTGAGCAATTTTGAGCTTGGTACCCACTCCATCTGTGCCCGATACTAGTACTGGTTGTTGATAGCCAGATGGCAGCTCAAACCAGCCACTAAAGCCACCGAAACCACCTAAAACTCCTGGACGATGGGTACTTTGGACGAGGTTTTTGATGTTTTCGACAAACGCCCTCCCCGCGACAACATCGACACCTGCTTGTTGATAATCCATATCTGACCCCGTAGACGATCGGCATAGGCATTTTACAGCGATCTCTTTACACACCGCAAACTCGATCGTTGGCGTAGTCGCGCCCAGAGGTAATCGCCGCACTACTAAGATCGTCGCAAATCCACTCATCTCTATATCTTCATCATTAGGTCATTGCTGGAGCGAATCAAAAGATCGAGGGCACAGAGCAGGTAATTTTGTTGCAAAAACGACGAGCACGCAGATATCTCAAATCGATAACGCCATAATTAGCTCTAGTGCTTTGATTTAGGTATTTAGTGACGATCGAAATCAATTTAATAAAATTTAAATAAAAAAATCTCTCATCTCATAACCCTGTCAACCCAATTTTGACAGAATAAACATTTGAATAATATATATTACTAAATGTAACACATAATTTTTCCTGATTGAAAAGTGGTGGGGATCGCCCTGCTCAAAGCTGGAGTTGGTGGGGATCGCTTGGGTTTTTCACCCTAAATTGGCATTTTTATGGTGCATATAAAAGCTGATTTGTCAATGATATCAATGGATCTTTTTGATAAAAACTTCGTGTTATGGTAGACCCAACGTTCCTCACACCGAGGTGAATACGGAACAAGTATGAGCTAGTAATTGGTAAATTGTCCCTGAATATATGGGCAATATCAGCTAAATCTCAAAGATAAAAACGTTTCACAATAGGCATATGAATTATCAAACTTTGACTGGACTAACTGCTCTCGTAGCAACGCTAACAATCTCTACAGCCGCATCTGCTACACCATCAGTCAACTCCATTCAATCTCACTCAATTGAGTCAAAACAGTTAATCGCCCAATCTGTCGGACAAGCTTCTTTTTACGGTGGCGGAGCAAATGAAGGTGGTCCGATGACTGCTAATGGCGAAAGATATCAACCAGGTGGCTTGACTGCTGCTCACCGGACTTTGCCTTTCGGTACCAGAGTCCGTGTCACTAGTCCAAATACTGGGAAATCTGTAGTTGTCCGCATCAACGATCGCGGCCCATTTGTAGGCGGAAGAGCGATCGACCTTTCGGTTGGTGCTGCTAGAGCAATTGGTTTAACTAATTATGGCGTTGGGACTGTCCAGATGGAAGTTTTAGGCGGTGGTGAAGGTCGTCGTCAAGGTCGTCGCAATCGTTAGGTAGAATCTAGTGAATGGTAGATCGAGATTCATCACTCAATACCGATCCAGATCGCTCGTCAATTTATATTCAATTTTCAATATTGAGAGAGATCGCGATTTTGAGGGTAAACTATTGATATCTAAAACCGTTAAATTAGGCGATTGCCAATAGAACAGTACTTATTTGCTGCTTAAAGCAGGTAAAATTGGTCAGTTGATGCCAAACTGTTAGCAGCCGATCGCCATCTGATGGATAGATGAGCCTAACGAGGTGGAGCTGACGTGTCACCAGCGGCAAAATACTGTTAAAGCAGCTAAAACTCGCCTTTGCCATCAACAATACATAATTACCATGCCGATCGGTTTTAGATAACTCAATATTGTTTCCCCTGAATAGATATGAATCAATACCGTTGGACTTGTCTAACTACATTAATTCTGGGTGCGTTAATAGCACCGATCTCTACTGTTGAGGCTAAAGTACCATCCCCAGCAATAGCATCTGAAGATAACTATCTCCCACTGTCACCACAATCGTTACCGACGATTACCCCATTGACAGTCACCGTCGAAACCGATCCAATCCCAACCGCGATCCAGCCAGTTCCCCAAGTTAGCAAGCTACCAATCGTCGCGCTATCAGCCGATCGAACCAAGCAGCACAAAAAAATTGCTAGAGTAGGAATCCTCACTAAAAATCTGCCCCCGCAGTCGCCTACAGTAATCACAACACCAATCTTCAATCCTAACTTCCAGGTTACTGAGCCAATTGTTGCGATTCCGAACTCGACTCCAGTTAATGCCGTCGCTCCGCTCCCCCAAATTACCGCTCTTCCTAAACCCCAGGCATTTAGATCGTTTATCGATCGAACAGCCAGTGCGCCAATTTCAGTCGTCCGCAGTGATGACTCTCAACCCACTGTCATCAACAATTCGATCGATCTTCAGGCGGAGATCGCTCGCCAGCCACAAACAAAGGACTCTCGCAGATCGACAGCCATCGGTACTAAAAACCAATCGATCGCAATCGCCACACCACAACTCGCAATTATTCCAGATCCCAATAATCGATCGGATCTTCCTAGCTTTGAAGCAGGGTTTCCGATATTTAGCTTTGACAATCAGCTACCTCGACAGATCGTTACTACCGCAATCGCCCAAATGGGTGACGAGATTGTTGCTCCAGAGTCAAGTATTGCGATCCCAGTCGAACGCCCCAAACAGTCAACTATTCCCGCATCGGTTCCAGCCTCATCTTTACCACAGCCAGGAACGGGAATAGTTAAAATCGAACAGCCATCAGCAACCGTACAACCAGCACTTACCAAAATTGTCGCCACCCAAACCGGAAAAGCTTCCTGGTATGGGAGTGAAGCTGGTTCGCAGACGGCTAGTGGTGAGAAGTACAATCCTAGCGGTTTGACAGCAGCACATCGCACTCTACCTTTTGGTACCAAAGTCCGACTGACAAGTATCAAAACTGGTAAAACAGTGACAGTTCGCATTAACGATCGCGGCCCTTTTCATAGTCGCCGGATCATTGATGTCTCTGCGGGTGCGGCTGAAGCCATCGGCATTAAAAACGCTGGGATTGGTGAGATCCGAATGGACATTTTAGCACTGGAAAGATAAGCCCGCTCGGATCGCACCAAGAGTGATGCAGTGATAAAGTAAAGATGCAGAGTATCTAGATATAGATCGCTCTGCATCCCTATTATCCTCGCTCCTCCCTCGATATGTCCAAGCTACCTCGACAGATTTGGATTCTCGCTCTAGGTAGGTTGCTATCAGAAATCGGTAGCGGTTTCACGCTCTTTTACGCGCCGATTTTTTTCGTGCAGCAGGTGGGACTCTCAGCCACTTCGGTAGGACTAGCATTAGGTAGTGCCTCGATATCGGGGATTGCTGGACGGCTGATTAGCGGGACTTATGCCGATCGCTGGGGACGCAAACCAATGCTATTGTTATCTACAGTTGTGTTGGCGATCGCCTGTTTGCTGTTTGCGGTTACTAATGACTTCCCGACGCTGATCGTTGGTTGTCTCGTGCAAGGGTTCGGGTTAGGCTTATATTGGCCAGCTAATGAAGCAATTGTCGCCGATCTGACAACTGGAGAGGCGCGCCGATTTGCCTATGCGATTACCAGATTAGCTGATAATGTCGGGATGGGATTGGGGATTATTGCTGGGGGGCTATTGATTAGCTCTACCGGAGCATATCGCAGCCTATTTATTATCGATGGAATTTCTTTTTGCTGTTTTTTAGTGACGATCGCGTTTGGGATTCAAGAGACATTACAATCGCCCAAAAGATCGGTGCAATTTTTCAGTGGTTATACAACAGCATTACGCGATCGACGTTTACTAGTTTACGTTATAGTCAATATTATTTTGACTGTCTACATATCTCAGACTCAAACTACTTTACCATTATATTTTAGTGGTTTCATCCCCCAATCGGATGGTGCTCGTGGCTTCAATCCTCAAGTAATTAGTACCTTATTTACAGGACATTTGCTGATGACGATCGCCTTTCAGCTCCCAGTTCTTAAACTATTGCAAAGATTGAGTCACGCTCGATCGTTAGTGATTTCTGGTGGCTTTTGGGTATTAGGTTTTAGCTGTATAACTATTACTGGAACGACTAATACTTATCAGCTAATCTGGGCGAGTTTAGGCTTGGGACTATTTGCACTCGCGATCGTTGCTTATACTCCCACGGCTTCAGCTCTAATTGCCGATCTCGCGCCATCTTCCTTGCGCGGTGTTTATACCTCGATTAATTCGCTATGTTGGGCAGTAGGTTACGCCATTGGGCCACCATTAGGCGGTTGGGCACTCGATCGATCGACCCAATTTGCTCACAATTTCTGGCTCGGTTTAGCTGCCACAGTCCCGATCGTTTGGGCGATCTTATGGTGGTTAGAAAAGTTAATTGGGGCTAGAGATTACAATAACTCTTGACAGAGAGTGAAGTTGGCAAGAGTGGGTTCTAAATCCCTAAATTTTGTTAAATTGGCTGAATTTGAACCTCTAAATCTTTACTGACAGTGATGATACTCTGCATCGGACAAGTTTGCCAATTACCTGCAAAGATCGGCTCAGATGCGAGGATGACTGAATCTGGATAATCGTTACTATTTTTAATCCAATATAGAGAAGGTACAGTCGCCCGATGAGCGAAGCGAGAAGCAATCAATCTCTCACCATCACTAATCACAATATTTGCAGAGATCGTTGTCCGCTCTGCTTCGACTAAATCGCGGAGAATCTGGAGAGTACGCGCAAGTGCGATTTCTAAGGGGAGTTCGGGATGAGTATGCAGTTCGTTAGAAAAGAGCGCGAAGATATGTTCCGAGTCGGTAGTACCATCGATCGCTTGATAAATATGATGCTGCAATTTGTCCCGAATCTGTCGATACAAACCAGAGCGGAACTTATCAATAAATCCGTTGTGAATAAATAATAATTTACCATCCTGAAACGGCTGACAATTACTCAAACTTACCGCTTGCCCTAAAGTTGCACTTCTGACATAGCTTAACATGCAGCCTGTTTCTACATATCTGCTCAGGTGAGGGAGATTGATATCAGTCCAGATGGGCTGAGTATGTTTGTAAATAAACGGATCGGTGGATCGATCGGGATGATACCACCCAATCCCAAAACCATCAGCATTAATTACCCCTGCGGTCATTTCACGGGGTTGATAACTTTGGACGATGAGGGAATGTTCTGGTTGAGCGATTAATCGATCGAGTGATTGGGGGATACCCTGATAAGCAAGCAGACGACACATTGCGGGTGAGGGGAGAGATGGGAGCCAAAAGTGTTCTAGGGGAAACCCCATAGAGCATCTTTTCAAGACTGGTTTTGGGAGGTAGGGGCGGGTTTGTACGATAGATTGCGTTTAACAAAGAGTAGGGGTTTAAATCCCCCACTCTAAAAACCCAATTATCAATTATCAATTATCAATTATCAATTAATTTAAAACTCGCCCTCTCCTGACGATGTGCTGACAAAAAAGGTAGGTATCGGTACCTACCTTTGTTTTTAGTATGAGTTAAACAATAATTATGGAGCTAGGGCATTACCTCTGAGGAGACTACCGATCGTTTTGGCAGTAATTTTTAGTTGGGTGATTGGGTTCGCAGGTACTACCGTTTTGTAGAGATAGCTATCAAAGGTGAGCTTCTGAACATCCAAATCTCCACACATTTCGACGAAAGCTTCGCGAGTGGCATCGGAACGGTAAAATACACGTTGAAGGATATCCAATACCGTGTAAGTCAAGCCGTAAGCTTTATCCCACTTCTTGATATATACCTTCAGATCGGCTTCTGTGGGGATTTTTGCGCCTTGTTCGGAACGTTCGACGATGACTTCAGCACACATCCGTCCAGATTTGGCAGCAAAGT
>ENA-OFCF01000339-OFCF01000339.1-metagenomes-genome-assembly--contig:-NODE-339-length-21051-cov-17.555868_pt1 | contig 21051 bp, 19 predicted proteins | sample MGYA00153387_OFCF01 | MGnify analysis MGYA00153387
TGGCCCTGGCCATTGCCGCCAGCCCCAAACTCTTGCTGCTGGACGAACCCATGGCCGGCATGGGCCCCGCAGAATCGGCCGAAATGCTTGAACTTATTGAGCAATTGCGCCGCAGCGATGCCGGGCGCATGGCCATCTTGCTCATAGAGCACGATATGGACGCCGTGTTCCAGCTGGCAGACCGCATCACCGTGTTGGTCTACGGCAAAGTGCTGGCCCAGGGCAGCGCGGCAGAGATTCAGGCCGACTCCCGTGTGCAGGCCGTGTACCTGGGGCAAGAAGAAGATGCATACCACCCAGAACCAGCAGCACAACAAGCAAAGGGCACGGTATGAGCACCCACAGCGAAACCGGCACACCTTTGCTGGAAGTGCGCGGCATTGAAGCGGGCTACGGCGCCAGCCAGGTGCTGTTTGGTGTGAGCCTGACTATCGAGCCGCACCAGGTCGTCAGCCTGATGGGGCGCAACGGCATGGGCAAATCCACCACCATCAAATGCATCACCGGTGCGCTGCCCGTGCGCAAAGGGCAGATCTTGTTTGAGGGGCGCGATATCACCAATCTGCCCGCCGACGCCATTGCGCGGCTGGGCATTGCCATCGTCCCCGAAGGGCGGCAGTGCTTTCCCAACCTCACGGTGCGTGAGCATCTGGTGGCCTTTGCGCGCCATCCATCACGTCCACCTGCCAAGCCAGCAGCAGCAGTGTTGCCTGCACTGACTGCACAGTCTGCGCCTTGGGATTTGGCCAGAATTTATGAACTGTTCCCCCGTCTCAAAGAGCGTGAGCACCATATGGGCAATCAATTGTCTGGTGGCGAGCAGCAAATGCTGGCGATTGGACGGGCCTTATCGACGAATCCCAAGCTGTTGATTTTGGATGAGGCAACCGAAGGGCTGGCTCCGGTGATTCGGGAAGAGATCTGGAGGTGTCTGCAACAGTTGAAGGCTGAGGGCCAGACGATTTTAGTAGTTGATAAATATATTGAAAAAATATTAAAAATATCATCCGTGAATTTCGTTTTTCAAACAGGATATTTGAAAGTTTTAAATAAATCTGAAGCAAATAGTATAAAGGTTTTTTTGCTATGAAAATAGAAGCCAACGATAAATCTGTTCAGGATATTTTTTCTTCTGGATATTTTAAAATTCCAAGATTTCAAAGGCCATATTCTTGGGAATTAGAAGAAGTAGAAAGTTTTTGGAATGATGTCCTTAAAGAGAAAGCTGACAATTATTTCATAGGGTCAATGGTTGTTTTTCAAACGAAGAAACCATATTTCGGAATAGTTGATGGTCAACAGCGATTAACAACAATAACGATAATTTTATCCGCTCTAAGAAATGCATTCTTACAAATTGATGAGGAAAATTTAGCACGAGGGGTTCACAATTACATCGAAAAAGCCAATGTGGATAATGATGAAGAACTGATTTTAGACTCCGAATCATCTTTTCCATATTTGCACAATCATATACAAAGTTTTGATGGTATAAAAGTCAAGTTTGAAGTTGGATCAGAAGAAAAGAAACTGGAACAGGCATTTGTTTGTATTACAAATAAAATTAATACATTACTTCCTGATGATAAAGATTCGCTAAAGGAATCAGATCTTTTTGGTGGAAAAAAATCACATTATATTAATTTATTAAAAGACATAAGAGATAAGATACTTTCTTTAAAGTTGGTTTTTATTCAATTAGATAATGAAGATGATGCATATTTAATTTTTGAAACACTTAATGCCCGTGGAAAAGATCTGTCTGCAGCAGATCTCGTTAAAAATCTCATACTTAAAATAATAAAAAATAAGAACATATCTTTAGATCAAGCCAAAGAAGCCTGGAATTCAATTATCCGCAAGTTTGATGATGTAAATGAGAATGATGTTATAGATAGTTTCTTGGTGCATTACTGGTGTTCAAAAAATAGTTATTGCACTAAGAAAGAGTTGTTTGTTGAAGTGAAAAGTGAAGTTGGTTCGGATTTGGAAAGTGCCAAGAATTTACTCGCCAGCTTAGCTGATAATGCTGATTATTATGCAGCTCTTTTGAAACCTGAGATTTATATTTGGACTTCAGAAGAAAAAGAAGCGGTCAAAAGCTTAAGAGCACTTAATTTCTTCAAAGTTAAGCAACAAACTGCATTTACACTTTCATTGATTCGCGCTTACAAAGTAAAAAAAATCTCCTTAAAAAATTTCATAAAAACATTAAATTGGATTGTAAATTTCCATTATTTCTTTAATGCAATCACATCGCAAAGATCTTCTGGTGTTATCGCAACAAATTACTCAAACCTTGCAATTAATCTATGCCATGCAAGCAATAATGATGAAGTACAAGTTGTCTTAAGAGAATTGAAGAGTTTTTTAATAGCAAAGCTTCCAGATAAAGAAGAGTTTGTTGTGAAGTTTTCAGAATTAGAGTATTCATCAAAAAAAACAAAAGATAAAACAATAGTTAAATACACTTTATCTAAATTAATACCTGAAACTAGTTCAGCATTAAATATTGATATAGATAAGCTAACAATTGAACACATTCTTCCTGAATCAGAATTGAAACTAAATCCAAAAGCAAATGTTTCAAGTATAGGAAATCTTCTTTTAATAGACAAGGTTACAAACGGAGAAAAATTAAGAAATAAATCACCCAAGGAGAAAATTAAAATTCTTGGTGAGCAAAATTATCCATTTAGCCTCTTTGATGATTTTGAAAGTTCACTTGAGTGGAGTAACAAATCAATCGAAGAAAGAACAAAGAAAATGGCTAGTTATATTTACGATATTTTAAGAAAAGAAATCGAGTTAAATTAAAGTGAAAAAGAATAGAACCGCCATCATCATCGCCGGTGGCTCCGGCATGGGTGCAGCCGCTGCCCGCAAACTTGCAGCTGACGGTTACCACGTCGGTATTCTTTCGTCGTCCGGCAAAGGCGAAGCGCTGGCCCTGGAGCTGGGTGGCGTGGGCGTTACCGGCAGCAACCAGAATCAGGCAGATATTCAAAAGCTGGCCGATCTGGTGATACAGCGCTGGGGCCGGGTGGATGTGCTGGTGAACTCAGCTGGCAAAGGGCCGCGAGCGCCCATTCTGGAATTGACCGATGCCGACTGGCATGCAGGACTGGATGCTTACCTGCTCAACATCGTGCGCGCAGCGCGGGTGGTAACGCCCATCATGGTCAAGCAGGGTGGCGGGGCGATTGTGAATATCTCAACCGCATGGGCGTTTGAGCCGGCGGATTTGTTCCCCACCTCTGCCGTGTCGCGCGCGGGGCTGGCCAGCTTTACCAAACTGTTTGTGGATGAGTACGGCCGCCACAATGTGCGCATGAACAATGTGCTGCCGGGCTGGATCAACAGCCTGCCCGAAAAAGAAGAGCGCCGCGCCGCCGTGCCCATGCAGCGTTACGGCACGGTGCAAGAGATTGCCGCAACCATTGCCTTTTTGGCCAGTGAAGGCGGCGCATATATCAACGGCCAGAACATTCGGGTGGATGGCGGCTTGATGCGCTCGGTTTAAGCGCTGCAGATTGCTTGGTTCGCAGCAGCCAGAGCGAGGCTGCGGTGCTTGCAGTGGCAACTACAACGGCAGCGACAAGCATTGGTTGTTGGTCGTTGCCAGGACTGATTAATTAATGAGCACTTAGCGCTTGCTCCTGCTTTTTTTCAGCATGTTTTATATCTAAGAACAAGCACTGGTAAGCGCTGATAGCTCACTTTATAAGAAGTCTGCTCTTTAATGCACCAAAGGCTTGTTGCAGGTTACGTGTTTGCAAAAGTGCATGAGTGCATGCATGCGTAACTGTGCAGCCGTAAAAAAGCGCGGTAGTGCAACCGCGCTGCGCAGCCGCCAGCTTCTCGCAACCTATGTGTTCTGCACGCCGGGCCGATCACAGGCTCTAGAAACAAGAAGATGGCTGGTGCTCGGCAAACCAGCAATGTGCGCGCAGTGGCTGGCGTTGCTGGCGCTTAACTGGGCTGCTGCGGGCTGTTGCGCTGGTCCACGATGCTGGTGAGCAGGTGCAACTGCTCGCGCTGCAGTGCAATCAGCTCGTTCCACTGGTTGTTTTGCAGCTGGTCGATTTTGTCGTGCAGCATCATGATTTCAAGCTCTGCTTTGAGGTTGACTTCGTAGTCATGTGCACTGTGCGCGCGGTCTTTGTCGGCCTGGCGGTTTTGCGCCATCAAGATGACGGGGGCCTGTATGGCGGCCAGCATGGACAGCACCAGATTGAGCAAAATAAAGGGGTAGGGGTCAAAGGTGTGACCCTGCCACGCCAGTAGCAGCACGTTGGCGCAGACCCAGAGCAGCATGGTGACGACAAACAGGATCACAAACTTCCACGAACCGCCAAAGCCCGCTACGGCATCAGCGGCGCGCTCACCAAAGGTGCTTTGCGCGCGGTCCAGATCCTGGATGATGTTGCGCGAAATATGTCGGCGGTGGGTGATGTGCTCTACCACCTTGCGGGCGCGGACATCAAGTTGATTCAGTGAATCGGTAGGCTGGGCAGAAGGCGCAGTGTCTTTGCTGTGCATGGAGATTCGTCCTAGGTGCGCGGTGGCTGAAAAGGTGCCCGGCTTGTGCGTGCAGTGCAGCGCGGGCGGGCGGGCACAGCGCACATGCTAGAGCCGGGCTGGTGATAGATCAATCGTCATCCATCAAATGGGCGGCCTGGTTATGAATGACAGATTCCGCCCGAAAGTAGCCCAGCACCGTGGCCACGCTCTGGTGGCCAGTGAGTGCCATGGTTTCAGCCAGCGGCACATTGCGTTTGCCCGCTTCGGTCACAAAACCAGAGCGCAGCGAGTGCGCAGAAAAATCACCTTCTACCCCGGCCAGCGCGCAGCGCTCTTTGACGATGGTGCGCACAGCAGGCGCTTGCAGCGGCTCTCCCAGATGGCCGCCCTTGCGAATGCGCCTGAAGATGGCTCCTTCAGTAATACCGCTGGCAGCCAGCCATGCACTCAAAGCCTTGCCCGCTGCGCCCAGCACGGGTTTGGTGTTTTCAGGCAAATCTGCGCCAGTCTGGTTGGTTTTGGAGACGGCCAGCTCGTACAGAAACTGCTCGGGGCCAATGCGCCGGAGAAACTGCATGTCGGCGTTGCTCACTTCTGAGCGGCGGCGGCCACCGCTGCTCCATGCAAACAAGAGCAATGCGCGGTCGCGCTGACCGCGCAGGCTGTCGTCACAGGTGGCCAGCAGTTGCTGCAGTACATCTTTGGTAATGGCCGCTTTCTTTTGCGTGCGCTCGCCACGCTTGGCGTAGGCCTTGCGCGTGCGCGAGAGCAGTTCGCGCACTTTTTCATCGTGGCAAGGGTTGGGCAAGCCACGGTTTTGGTGTGCTTTGCTCATCACCGCAATGCGGTGCACCAGCGTGTTGTGGCTGGGAGCACCCAGCCTGGCTTTGCAGCCAGATTGCACCAGCGCAGCATCAATCGACGGTGGCAACTCGCAGCGCAGCCCATACGGCGTGCTGCGCTGGGCGTGGTCGGCAATGAACAGCAGCACGGTATCTACCGGCAAGGGCAGGGCAATGGCTTTTGCCATGCGGAACTGGTGCCAGCCAGCCCAGTAGCGCATGGCACTTTGGTAGCTGCGCACCGTGTTTTCGGCTTCACCTTCTCTGAGCAGCTCACGCAGGGCATTGAGCGTGCTGTGGCTCAGCTGCGTGAGTGTTTTTTCAGCAGATTGCGTAGCCAGTGCATTTTCATCCTGCATATGTTGTATTTTTTCTATGTTACGTATTAAACACTACATGCTATGTATGTTGTTATATAATAATATTTAACAACTCGCGATAACAACCTCTTATCGATGGTAATCTAATTCCTATGCAATCCATAGCTACCAAAACGCCGCGTGGCATTCAAGAAGCCGATGTCTGGGCCGCCGCAGACGCGCTGCTGGCCGAAGGGCAGAAACCCACCATCGAAAAAGTGCGCATGCACATGGGCAGAGGCTCGCCCAACACCGTGGCTCCCATGCTGGACGCCTGGTTCAGCACTTTGGGCTCGCGCCTGGGCCTGAATCAGCAAACGCAGACACTGCGCAATTCCGTGCCCGATGAGGTGCTGGAGGCTGCGCAGTCTTTATGGGGCAGCGCGCTGCAGCATGCGCAAGAAGCGGCAGAGCAATCGCTTCAAGAGCGCGAGCAGGCGGCTGCCGCTGCACAAGCCAGACTGGAGTTGCTGCAGGCCAAACTGCAGCAAAGAGAAGAGGGCTTGCTGCAGCAAAAAAGTGCGATGGATGCCGCGCTGGCGCTGGCGCACGCGCAGCGAGAAGATTTGTCGCGCCGCCTCGATGAGATGCAGCAGCAACTGACTGAGCGCGACCAAGGGCTGGAGAAACTGCGCCAGGAGAGCCAGGAGCAGCGCAAAGCCCAGGAAGCTTTGCGCGATCAGCACTCCCGCGAGCTGGATGCCGCCATGCAGGAGCGCCAGCGTCTGGCAGAACAATTTGCTGGCAATGAACGCCGCATGCTGGCCGACCTGGACCGCAGCCGCCAAGAAACGGAAAAAGCCAAAAAGCTGCAAATTGATGCAGAACGCAGTGCCGCAGCGCGCTACGAAGACCTGCACGCACGTTATCTGCACAGCGAAGAAGAACTGCTGGGCGCTCGCGCAGGCCAGCTGAATCTGCAGCAAGCGCTGGATGTGGCCAACGAGCGTGTGGCCGAGATGAAGAAGTTACTGGAGCTGAAGACGCAAACTGCAAGCGGGCAGACGGTCACCGTTCAGGAGCTGCCTGCCGAAAAGCTGCGCACCAGCCGGTCATTGCAGCGCCGTGCTTTGTCTCAGCGCTCCCTGCGCATGCCCCGGAAATAAAACGCCCCATCAATGCCTTGACTGGTCGGTGTTGCCAGAGCATTACGGCCAGCACAGCTGGGCTTGCCTGTTTAAATAAAGTAGGCAAACCTGCTGCAGAACGCTTTGCGTTGCCGTGCAATAACAACTTCAAGCCTAGCCATGGCGCAAACAGAAGTGCGAAGGGCGGGGCACCACCCGTGTATCGGCTTCGCGCTGCAGTGATCTTGCAAAACTGGCCAGACTGGCAGTGCGCAGGGGCATGAAGGGAACCATGTGTCGTTCACACAAACGCTTGAGATTGGTGACGGAGTCATGGTCCACACAATCGACCGGAAAAACCACTAGGTGCGCACGCGGCAGCAGTGCGGTCAAAAGAGCTTTGCGCGTTTCTAAGCCTCCGTCATGGTGAAGAAATTCACCGCCACGCTGCTGCACAAAGTCTCGAATTGAAGGCGTAGAGCTTGGTCGGCCTCCCACGTAAAGAATGGTGCGGTCCTGTAGTGTCTTTTGCTGCGACCTGAGAGCTCCATCTTGTGCGGCATTGGCGCTTAAGCGTTGCAGCTCGTGTTCTGCGGCATGCAGCTCTTCGGCCAGATCGTTCATGTGCAGCTCAACCTTTGCGGCATGCTCTTGCAGTCGCTGCACCTCTTGCCAGGCTTTTTCAGCAGACCGTTCAGCTTTTTCCCGGCGGGTGGTATGCAAGGCAACCAGCTCGGAGGCGGAAGCTTCAGATCCACGGCTTGCTGTAGTTTCTTGCATCTGGCTCACACGCGCCTCCAGATGAAGGATACGCGCTTGCTCCTGTGTGAGCACCTGGTCTCTTTCGCGCAGCACTTCTTCATGCCTGGCCTGCCTGCGCTCAAGGCGCTCGCGCAGCGAGGAGTTTTCTTTCTCCAAGGCCACAAAGCGCTTGAGATCATCTCTATTGGCTGATGCCATCAGGTGAGAGAGCATATGTACCTCACCATACGCCAGTTGCAGCAGCGTTGAGGTCACCGCTTTGTGCGTCAGAAGCGCCCAATACCCCCCAGCGATATCGCCATGACTCCACGCTGCACGCCAGGCTGTTTCAAGTGCGCGCTCATCTTTCGCGGCCGAGAACTGCTTGAGTGCACCGGCGTGTTTTTGATCCAGCGCTTTTTGAATGGCTTTGCTTGCATCTCCACGCTCCATGGCCATATGGACTGCCAGATGGTGAACATCAAGATCGCTCATCTGCTCGGTTGCACCGTGGCGAAGCATTAATTTACGCAGATCGTTGGGGTGCAGGCACGTTCCAATCACAGAGCAATGCAAGTGCGGGTCTAGCTGATGCAGCTTGGTGCGCGTCTGAGGCGTGTGCTCCGTCAGAGTATGGCCGCTGCTGTCACAGCAAAGTTCCAAGTCAAAGCCCAGCGCTCCTGCAGATGTCGCAGCTTGCAGCGTTGCCAAACCACTTGCATTAAGTCTGAAAGGAGGGGCGGACATGTGGATCCTTGCACTGATAAATGGACAAGCGAAATATACACAGGAATATAACGAAAGTCACCGCGCAATCTGAAATGCACCAAAGAACGCTTAAAGTGAAGCTTTGAACGCATCCAAATGACACAACAGATATGCCCGAACCCACAGCGGTGAACGCAAGCGCCCCTGCGCAAAGCTCCCCTACAGATGCCTTACCGGACAGCCACGACAGTGCACCGGTAAAGCTGCGTTTCAGAACGCGCGTACTCAAGGGTGATTCCATCCCCGTGGGCCCGGGGAAAATCGCACTGCTGCTGGCAGTGGACGAATGCCGCTCAATCAGCGCAGCAGCCAAGTTGCAGGGAATGTCTTACCGCCGGGCATGGCTGCTGATTGATGAAATGAACAGAACGCTGAAAGCGCCTGTCATTGCCACGGCCAAGGGCGGTGCCAACGGAGGCGGCTCCATCCTCACAGACTTCGGGCAGGAGCTGGTTGATCTCTATACCAACATCGACAAGCGCGCATATGAAGCATGCAAGACGGATATTCAGCGCCTGCTGTCAATGGTGATGCCGTAAGTCTTTTGCCCCAGCCGACAAGGTTAAGGCGCAAGCTACCATCTTCTGAAAGCAATCGACCCAGCATGCGCTGAAGGTGTGTTGAAGCATGCGTAGACCAAAATAATTTACACGCACGAAAGCTGATTTCAAGTTTGGCGATCGCGGCTCTGTCGCTTTCTTGGCTTGCTCTTTCCTTTGAGGTCTACCTATCATCGCCGCATCAAATAAGGGTGGGGGATACATGGCGCGCGATCCAGATCACTGGTTGGAGGATGAGCTTAATCACGGTTTTCAACGTTCGCGTGGCCGTCGTCCGAGTGTATTAACAAGGCTGCTTTGGCGATGCTTTTGGACATTAGCAATGTTTGCTGCCATCTACTTCGCTTATATCGAAATTGGTGAGCAAGCTAAATCGATGTTGCTGAATATGGCTCCTGGTCAAAGCAAGGCTGTGACAAAGCCGATAACTACCAGTGATTCTGATGTTAGACGCCAGTTGGGATTGACCAGTAGTGACTACACAGGGGTGCTTGAGCGGAAAAAAGAGGCTGCTTGGGAGCGTGAATTCAAGCCTTCCGCAGCTTGTAGAAATGACCCCAGTACTATGGATTGTGCCAATGTGTACATCCGCGCACGCCGGGCTTTTGATGCCGGCTACAAAGATGAGTGAACCTCAAAAACCGGACTGTTTGCAGCTCCGGTTGTGCTCTTGTTCAGCTCGGTTTGCAGGCTGTCAGTCTGCTTTTGCATCTGCTGAATCTGCCGTCTGAGCAGCACATCTATCGTGAAATGAATCCGTGCATTGTTCACAGCATGGAAATTTGCGACTGATTACCCCGGCTGCCTGAGTATTCGCAGCAAATCCAACAGGCGTTCGCTCAACAAAAACTCCACCGATTCGCATCCCAAATTAACCAGTGGTTTGCATTCAACCCCCACTACATTTAGTCAGCAGAAACCATAGAACTTATCTAGCAGGTCAAATCTAGGTCATGAGCTGGCTATGAAGAAGCCAGCCGCAACTCTAGTTCTCTTATCGACCCTGCAGTGCAGAGTGGCCAGTGAAAGTTGTTACGCCGTAGTGCAGCAGCTTGGCGTTGATTATTCTATTTTTAATATAAAGCTTATAGCAAAAACCGTATGCGTCATGCGCGATGAGTCTAAAAATACCTAGTTTCAGGGATTGGCAAGTATTGTGCGTGTCGTTAAAGTTTTTGGCTTTCTTGAGGCATTCAACGGTGCGTAAAGCATTCCTTGAATCAAAGCAATAAGACACATAAGCGCTGAGGCAACATTGCGATGAACCATATTTACCAATCTATCTGGAATGCTTCGCTGGGCTGCTGGGTAGCTGCACCCGAAACTGCAAGCGCAGCCGCTGGCAGGGGGCGTAAGCGCCGCGTGCAGGGGGCGCCTGCCAATACGGCTACAGGTTTTGAGGGTGGTGCGGCATGCTGTTCGCGCTGGCAGCCCGCAGCCTTGGTCTTGGCTGTCATGTTGGCATGTGCTGCTGCGCAGGAGGCATCAGCTGTCCAAATTTATGTGGGGCCTGGCGAGATCAAGAACGTTGTCTCAAGTGAATCCTATGTTGGCGGACAGATCGCTTCTGGTGGTCAACTGTCCGTAGACAATGGGGGTTCTCTAGACAACAACGGCAGGCTGGAGAACTTCGGCACGCTGACCAACCAGGCTGGTGGCACGCTGACCAACCAGAGCGGTGGCACGTTGGACAACGACATCACGCTGACCAACAACGGCACGCTGAGCAACCAGCATGGTGGCACGCTGCGCAACATTGGCGCGTTGGACAACAGAGGCACGCTGACCAACAACGGCACGCTGAGCAACCTGACTGGCGGCATGCTGATCAACAGCGGCACGCTGACCAACAACGGCACGCTGAGCAACCAGCCTGGTGGCACGCTGAGCAACAGCGGCACGCTGACCAACAGCGGCACGCTGACCAACAGCGGCACGCTGAGCAACAGCAGCACGCTGACCAACAACGGCACGTTGACCAGCTGGGACACGCTGACCAACTGGCGCACGCTGACCAACTACGGCACGCTGACCAACTACGGCACGCTGACCAACTACGGCTCGCTGACCAACGGCGGCACGCTGACCAACAACGGCACGCTGACCAACTACGGCTGGCTGAACAACCGGACTGATGGCACGCTGACCAACTGGAGAACGCTGGCCAACAACGGCGTGCTGGCCAACAACGGCGCGCTGAACAACGAGTTTGGAGGCACGCTGATCAACAATGGCACTTTGCAGCTAGACTCGGGCAGCACATTCAATAACAAAGGCACGCTGGGGGGAAGTGGCACTGTTTTTGGCAGCGTCACCACGCTGGCAGGCAGCACCATAGCGCCGGGGGATGCAGCAAGCCCTGGTGGGGTGCTGACCATTAACGGCGACATGACTTTCAATGCTACTTCCACTTTGCAGGTGCGGGTAGATCCACTGACCACCACCGCAAGCAAACTGGTAGTCACCGGCACAGCCAATCTGGATGGCAAAGTCCTGCATGTAGGCAATGCAGCAAACCCAGCCACTGACTTTGAGGTGGGCAAGACCTACACCATCTTGACGGCAAACGTGATCAGCGGAAAGTTTACATCTGCGAGTTCTGACTTTGCGTACTTAAAGGCTGATTTGCACCATGACATCAAAGAAGTGACATTGACGCTGGAGCGCAATAACGTTGCATTTGCAGATTTGGCGCAAACGGGCAATCAAGCTGCGGCAGCCAATGCGGTGGCAGGCATGTCGAACACCCATGGGGTGTACAGATATGTGCAAGGGTTGAGTGCAGCCGGTGCGCCGGGGGCATTTGCCGCGCTCTCGGGTGACCCGCACACCAACTGGCAGTCTGGCTTGCAAAGCCTCAGCGCCCGCGCTTCTGGTCTGGGTACCCAGCGCATGCACAGCAACCTGACAGCGGGCTACCGCCCCGGTGCAGCAATTGCCCAGTCTGGCGGCACCTTGCCCGCATCGGCCTGGCCAACCTCTAAAGCCTTGCCTGCGTGGGCAGAAGTGGTGGGCCACCGCCAGAGCCTCAATGGTGATGGCAACGCCGCCAAGCTCACGCAAAACGTGTACGGCCTGTTTATAGGGGCTGACGAAGAAGTGGGCAGCAGCGGCTGGCGCGTGGGGGGCTCTTTGGGCTTTACCACGGCGGACGCCAAGGTAAAAAGCCGTGATGCATCGGCAGACACCAAGAGCTACAGCGCATCGGTCTACACAGGCAAAGGCTTTAGCCATGGGGCAAACCGCGTGAACGTCATGGGTGGTCTGGCTTATACCCACCACCGCATTGACAGCCAGCGCAGCGTAGCGGCCTTGAGCCAGAACCTCAAAGCCAAGTACAACGCCAGTACCTTGCAACTGTTTGGTGAAGTGGGCTACGCCATGGGCCAGTACAGCAAGCAGGGGCTGGAGCCATTTGCAGGCATCAACATCAGCCAGCAGCGCGTGGGTAGTTTTCAGGAAAGCGGCGGTTTTGCTGCCTTGCGCGGCGAGAGCCGCAACGACACCACCACCAGCACAACGCTGGGCGTACGGGCCCACAGTGACATCAAGCTGGCAGGCAAGGATGTACGCCTCAAAGGCACGGTGGGCTGGCGCCATGCATGGGGCGATGTCAAGCAAACCGCAACCCTGGCATTTGAAGGCAGCAACAGCTTTACCGTAACCGGCGCACCACTGGCACGCAACACGGCACTGCTGGGCCTGCAGGCTCAAATGGAGCTGAGCCGCCGCGCCGCGCTGGAGCTGGGCTACCAGGGCGAATACGGCAGCGGCACGCGTGACAACGCCGTGAATGTCAAAGTGCGCTGGGCCTACTAAACGTTGCGCCTGAGCTGAAAGAACAAACCCTTGCCGGTGCAAACGGGCAGGGGTTTTTTTAATGACTGGCTGCAAAACGGTTGGAGGTCCCCTTGATGCAAGAGTCTGCAGGGTATGACAGGGGTGATGCCCACAAGTTATGGATTACGCACTGTGGTGGATTCCAAAAAACATGGCCAAGCTTGTCGTTGGGAGTGCCGATTGAGGCCATGTTCAGTGTCAAAGAATGATGGCGCACCCAAGTCAGTTGAATCAAGCGCACAATGCATTTAACATAATATACATTGTATTTAAACAAGCGACGTAGGCATTTGCGTCGTCATGACCCTGATTCCCGCATGCTGCTTGCTTTTAGGTTCAAGGCTCTGTACCAGTCACTTGGCATGGATTTGCCTGTTTGTGCGAACTTGATGGCTTTTATGCACAATAAGCGCATGCGATTTCTACACACGATGCTGCGCGTTGGCAATCTTCAGCGCTCGATTGATTTTTATACCCAAGTTCTGGGCATGCAGTTGCTGCGTACCTCAGAAAACGCCGAATACAAGTATTCGTTGGCCTTCTTGGGCTTTGAAGGCGGCAATCCTGCTCAGGCAGAGATTGAGCTGACTTACAACTGGGGCACCGAAAGCTATGACATGGGCACCGCCTATGGCCACATCGCGCTGGGCGTGCCAGATGCCTATGCCGCTTGCGACAAGATCAAGGCTGCCGGTGGCAATGTGACCCGTGAAGCTGGCCCTGTTAAAGGTGGCTCTACGGTGATTGCTTTTGTGACCGACCCTGACGGCTACAAGATTGAGTTAATTCAGGAAAATTCTCGCGCTCACCAGCACGGTGATGCGGCGTCTGTTGACCCCCTGCGCGCTGCCTGATCTACGGGCTGTGATAGGTATAAAAATGGCATCTCACGGTGCCATTTTTTTGTGTCCAAGCGCTGCCTATGCTTGAACGTGCTTAGAGGCTCAATGACAGATAACACTGCTGTTCAGCGCAGGCACAGTAACTCCATCACTCAACCAGTGTGACCTCAACCCGCCGAGCTTCTGCGTAGCTGCCCAAAATCACGGCAACAGCGGGTTTTTTAAGCACGATGGATTGCTCTGGCGCACCCAGATCAATCAGACGCTTTTGCACAACGATGGCACGTTTTTTTGCCAGTTCTGTGTTTTGCACAGGGTCGCCGGTTTCATCGTGAAAGCCAGAGATCTGAACGCGCTGGCCACTCTGGACCGAGACGACGATGTCCTTGAGTGCATCGTCTGCGCCATAAACCAGCTCAGTGCGGCCAGGTGCAAAGAAAAACTTCACCAGCCCCTGCTCCACGCGGTAGGACGACACTTTATTGAGCACGATGGCCGAAGCTGCCAGCGTGGGTGGCTCGTAGGCAGCCAATTGAGGGGTGGCAGCCGCCAGCGTCACGGCTGCAGGTCCGTTCAGCGGTTCTGCATCGACCGAATAAGACACAGTCAAAGCAATCAATGCGGCAGAGAACACCAGAGTGAGCAGCGGTGGTTGAACATCGTCGGATGGTTGTGACATGGCCTCTTCCTCAATGGGTGCAGCATTAGGTAGTGATCGCGCTGATCTGGCTGGCAGCTGCAGGTGTACGGATGGGTGTGGTGTCTATATATGTAACATTATTAACAAATGTGCAAGTATTTTTATCTGCTCATCGTCAGAAAACTCAGGAAACTTGCAGCAAAGGCACGAAGGCCCGCCTTGGGCTGGGTGCACAATTGATGCTATGAGCCAAATTTCTGCCCACATTGCCGATTTGCGCAAAAGCTATGAACGCGCTGAACTGAGCGAGGATGCCTCGCACAGCAGTCCTCTGCTGCAGTTTGACCAATGGCTGCAAGAAGCCGTCAACGCCCAGGTCAACGAGCCCAATGCCATGACCGTGGCTACCGTAGGCAACGATCTGCGCCCAAGCACGCGGATTGTGCTGATCAAGGGCTACGACGAACGCGGTATTGTCTGGTACACCAATTACGGCAGCCGCAAAGGCACAGAGCTGGCGGGCAATCCGTTTGCCGCGCTGCAGTTTCACTGGGTGGAGCTGGAGCGCGTGGTGCGCATTGAAGGCCGTGTCGAGCGCGTGAGCGACGAAGAAAGTGATGCCTACTTTCACAGCCGCCCTCTGGATTCACGCATTGGCGCCTGGGCCAGCCCGCAAAGCCAGGTGATCAGTGGCCGCGGCGTGCTGGTGGCCAACGCCGCCAAATACGGTGCGCAGTTTTTATTGAACCCGCCGCGCCCTGCGCATTGGGGTGGTTTCCGGTTGGTGCCCGATCGCTGGGAGTTCTGGCAAGGCCGAAAGAGCCGTTTGCATGATCGCCTGCGCTATGAACTGCACCATCGTGAGTGGCTCAGAGAACGGCTGGCCCCTTAAGGCTGGTGCTGCATGGCGTGAAAGCGCAGTGCAAATAAAATAGCTGCCAAGGATTATGCACCAAGGTTTTCATATATGAAAGTATCTGAAACCATTGCTTTATAAGCGTTGGCTGCTCCTTTTAATGATTATTTTGGATTGACTTCAATATCCAATTTTTTCCAGCAGCAGCAAGACGATGGGCAGTGTCAGCAAACAAATACCGGTAGAAATAGCGATGCTGGCTGTCACCTCCTCCTGCCCCACACCGTAGCGCTGGGTGAACATGTAGACATTCGCGCCTGTCGGTAATGCAGCCGCCAGCGCCATGGTGGCCATGGGCACACCACGCAGGCCAAACAGCCAGGCCACGGTAATAAACAAGACGGGGTGCACCATGGTTTTGACCAGGGCAATGCGTACGGCCGGTTTGATCAGGCTGCCCAGCTTGCTGTATGCCAGCGTAACCCCTACCAGCATCAACGCAATCGGCCCCAAGGCTTGGCCCAGCAACTGCATGGGTTTGTCGATCACGCCGGGAATGCTCCACCCGGTCTGTGCGAAAAGCAGACCGACAATGATGGGCAACGGCACGGGGTGAATCACGCTGTTCTTTATGGCTTGAGCCAGGGTGCGCGCCAGCCCCTGGGGCTGCCCTTGAGTGCTCAACTGCCTTGCCTGTGCCAGCTCAAACACCACGGTGCCGCAGCCCAGCAGCACCAGTGCGTGCACCGAGATCAGCGTGAACAAGGTGACCAGACCTTCCTGGCCAAAGGCCAGACCGATCAGCGGAATGCCGATCATCACGTTGTTGCTGAAGGTGTGCCCCAAGGCACGGGCGGCGGCCAGCGTGTTGAAGCCAAAGACCAGCATGGTGCCGGCAAAGATGATGCCAGCGGCCAGAAAGTACAGCACGATGGGGCTGAAATCCAGATCGCCCACCTTGACGGTGGACATGGTGCGAAACAGCAGCGCCGGGGTCAGCACATAAAACACCAGATTGGACAGATCTTTGACTGCAGAGGCCCGAATCCAATCGACTTTTGCGGCGATGAAACCCAGAACAATCAACAACACCACAGGCATCAAGGCGGTCAGCGCAGGGGACTCCATGTATTCACACTTTTAAAATACGGCCGCTTTCAAGTCTTGCGTGGCAATCACACAAGGTCTGAAACCGCTGATGGGGCAATAGGTTAGCTCTGTTTGGGGCTGCTGCATGGGAGCGCGGCATTGCGGGCTTGGAGCCACGCAGAGCCATGAAAAAGCAAGCCACTAAGGCTTGCTAAGGCGCGTCTGGGGCTCGCTTGGAGATCATAGCCCAACGTTGCGCGCTCCATACAGAACGAAGGGCGCGCAGCGCTGGATGCCGACTCGGGCCAAGCCAGCCAGAGGAAGGGCTAAGGGCAGAAAATAGCAGCGGATCTGGTTCGCGCCATGTGCCTGCGCCGCTGCCCCCGTCTTCTAGCGCTCAGAGCACCTTGGCTGTTCACCGTTTTTTCTCTGAGCCTTGTCGCGTTCAATGCCGGGGTGCCAATCGGCTGCCGCTTCAGCCCGCTTGTGTCTTGAGCCAGCTATCGTGCAGCCACTTTTCGGTCTTGCGATGCCCAGGAAAGGTGACCCAGACGATGTCGCGCTCAAAAACCATCGGCTTTTCATCGCTTCCAACGATGACCCAGAACCAGCGCCCATCGGCCAGGTTCCGGGCCTTGACTTTCATACCCGTCAGAACAATGGTTTCGCTCTTGCCATCGCGCTGCACAAGGATGGGCTCATCGTGCGGGTCAATCCAGCTGATTTTCATGCGTGGCAGCAAATCTGGAGCGGTTTGTTGCAGAAATTCGCGTGCAATCTGCTCACTGCGCTGGCGCGTTGGCAGCGGTTTGCCTGCCAGATCTAAAGAAATGTTTGCAAAGCCTTTCAGCGTGCCATCAGCCGCCACCACGGCGCTGAAGTGCTCGCCCTCCAGCCCGGCATTGCGGCCATCGCGACGTTCATAACGCAGCAGCTTCGCGGCCTGTCCATCGACAGACACGGTGCGCTGGGATGCCTGTGCGTGCGTGCCGGGAACTGAATAAGAAAGATCGGTTGTAACGTTGATCGAATGCGAAGTCATGTCTGAACTTTCCTGGCTGGAAGTGAAGGATTGGGCTAAAACAGCGCTGCCTGTGGCCACTGCAAGTGCGGCAGTCAGTGCGATACGGTGAAAACGTGTCATGGATGAATCTCCTCTTTCAATGGGTTCAGTTGGACAAGGGGAACTGGGGGGGCGCCTGGCGGCAGTACGGCCACTGCATCTACCTCGACCAGGACGTCAGGGTGAAACAGCTGCGCCACTCCAATCAGTGCACTGGCAGGTGGCTGCGCCAGGTCAATGAAACGGTCGCGGGCACGGCGGATAGCCGGCAATTGGTTCGCCTGCAAATCGCGCACATAAATGGTGATGCGGGCCAGATGGCCTGGCGTGGCGCCAGCCGCTTGCAGCGTCACATTCAGATTCTTGAAGACTTGATCCAGCTGGGCTTCAAGGCCTGCCCGAAGCACGATGCCGCTCTCATCCATCGGTACATGGCCGGACAGGAACATCAAGCGGCCACGCTCAACCACCATGGCCGAAGAGATACCGGGTATGGCAGCACCCGCAGGATTGATGGGTGCAAGCATGAAGTTTGCAGGGGGCATGGCGGGCTCCTTGTGGGCTGAAATTTGGGAATTAGCCAGCGCGCTTGCGCACAACGGCAGCGCTGCTGACAACGTTAAAAAACGGCGACGGGGGTTCATGAAATACGGTGCTCCGATGGTTGAGGTACTGAAGGGCTGCGCGACGACCAGCCATTGACCACAGCCGCCGCTCCCAGCAATGCAGCGATGGGTGCCCATAGCAGTGCACCCCAGCCATGCGGTGCCAACGCCTGCGCAACGGGCGGCGCGATGCTGGCGCCAACAAACAAGAAAAAGGTGTAGAGCGACATGGCCCGAGCACGAAAGTCGGCCGTTGCTCTGCTTGCGACTGTGCCAATCAGCCCCGGCACAGCCAGCGCAATGCCAGCTGACAGCAGCACGCTGGCCGCTGCTACCCACCCAAAGCCATCGAGTAATCCAACCATCAGTGCAATGGCCGACAGCACCAGGCCTGCGCGCGCGGTAGGCACTGGCCCTGCCCGGCTGACCAGCCGTGCCGCCACAAGGCAGATCAGCAATGGCGGCAAGCCAGCAAGGCGCAGGGTTTGTAGCTGGTTTTCTGAAAAACCGGTGATTTGGGCACCTGCGTGCAAACTGACGAAAGCAAATAACACGGTGCAAGCGGCCATCCATGCCCCCATCAGTTGTGTTTGCCGCCACATCGGCACGGAGTTCGCTGCAATGGCCCCCTCTTTTTCCCGCGCCATGCCAGTTGGTAATAAACGATGCAAACCAACGGCCAGCAGGACATACCCAGCTGCCAATGCCAGCATGATGACGTGCAGGCCTAGATCAGCGAACTGCGCTGCAAGCAATTGGGCGGCTGGCGCTGCCGCCAGAAAGGCAAAGCTCAGCAGAGAAATACCCAGTGGGCGACGCCCCGGTGGCAACGTTTCTGCCACCAGTGCCAATGCAGCGGGCGGAAAGCCTGCCGCAACCAAGCCCTGCAATGCCCGCGCCCCCAGCAGCATGTTGAAGCTGGGTGCAATCGCCACCACGACACTGGCGCCAGCCGTAGCTACCAGACTGAACAGCAGCACTGTTCTCCTGCCGTGGCGATCTGACACGCTGCCCAGCAGCAAAAACCCAGCCGCATAGGCAAAACCAAAGGCACTGCCTGCCCAGGCCGCTTGCCCTTTTGTGATCTGCCAATTTGATGCGAGTGCCGAGGTCATCGGCAGCGTGACATAGAGCTGGCCAACTATCAGCACAGCCCCCAGCATCAGGAGCAGCAGCAATCGGTAATTTTGGGTTTTCATCAAAATCAACCTTACGTTAAGTGTAGATTCAACTTAAAAAAAGGGGCGACGCAAAGCCTCCCCATCTGGATTACGACTGTTTGCGTGCCACTTCGATGAGCGTTTTCATGCGCGCAATATTGGCCACAAGGTCACGCTCGAAAGCCTGCATTTCGCCCAGCTTGCTGCGCGTGGCCTGCAGCTGGGTTTGCAGTATCTTCAATACCTCCTCCTTGCCTTTGATACCGCTGGGGTCATCGAAGTACAGATCAATGACCTGACTGATCTCTTCCAGGCTGAGGCCCAGACTCTTTAAAGCGGCAATCTTCTCCAGCCGCTGCACGGCCTGCTCGTCATAGTATCGATAGCCTGCGCCTTCGCGCTCTGCAGGACGCAGCAGACCCATTCGTTCGTAGTAATGAATGGTGCGGTGGCTGACCCCCGCCCGTTGAGCGAGTTCACCGATCTGCAAAAGAGCCTGGGATGACGACATGAAAAAACACAACCTGACGTTAAGTAGAGCTTTGATTCTAGGTGGCAGCCTGAAGGCAGTCAACTCACAAAGCGCCAATGGTGTGTTCATGGTGAGCAAGGGAGCTTGAAGATACGCTTGCTCTCAGTCTGGGCCGTGGCTGCACAACATGCCACCTTCAGCTGGGTGCATGACCGTGCCAAGTCATTACATAGCCCCGCAAAACGACGTTGAAGTCGTGCCCAAATAAAAAACCGAAGGCAGCACCGGCAGCTTGCCGGGCTGTGCTTCGCAGTTGCACCATGGGTGAAGCCATGCCACGCACAGTGCAAATGCCTGGCTCAGAGCCGCTAACACCACCTCTGATACGTCGTTGCCTCGCCTTGTCGTACGCCTGTACTGCCTGCGGCTTCTCATCTCGTCTCAGTCGCAAATCTGCGATTTGCTAGATGGTGTTAGCTGCTCATCGTCGTTAAAAGTCCATGCGCAGACCTACGGTGATATTGCGCCCTTTCAGTGGTGCAGCGCGTTTGATGGCCGAGGTGTGGGCGTAGCCCAGCCGGTCCGTCAAATTCTCGGCCTTCACCGTCAGTTGCAGCGGACTGTTGCTAAAGCGGTAGCTGGCAGCCAGATTGAGCATGCCGTAGCCGCCCGTAGCTGTTTCGTATTCGGCCGTACGGTTTTGGCGCATTACTTGCGCCCATTCGGCCTGGCCTTCCCAGCCCTTCCAGCTGCCATCCACCCGCAGGCCCATGCGGGCAGCCGGAATACGCGGCAGGTGTTCACCACTGGCCAGCTTGGCACGCACCAGATCACCAAACAGACTGACACCCACAAAACGGTTGATGCGCTGGCGCACCTGGGCTTCTACACCCGTAAAGCGGGCATTGGCCTGCGTGTAGTGCTGCAGCTGAAAGCCATCGTGCGCATCCACTGTGCGACCGTAGATATAGCCTTGAATCTGGTGGTGGTAGGCATTGGCACTCCAGGTGGTGGCCCCTGCGGTTTTGCGCAAACCAATGTCCCATGCGTTGCTGGTTTCTTTGCTCAGGTTGTGGTCGCCCACCTCCCAGCTGTTGGTGGCCATGTGTGGCCCATTGGCAAACAGCTCTTCGGCCGAAGGCAGGCGCACTGCATGGCTGAACGATGCGCTTGCCTGCCAGCCCGGTTGAAAATGCCAGACCGTGCCCAGCGAAGCAGAGGTGCCGCTATGGTTGCGCTCGACCTGGCTTTGCAGCGCCTTGACGCTTTGCTGGTCATGGCGCAACGCGGCCTGCCAGCGCCAGTCACCTGTTTTCATCTCTTCGAGCATGAACACGCCCCACTTCTGGGTGCGGGTGGGCTCGACATAGGCTTCCTCGCCATCCGCGCGGAAATTGCGTTGCCCGGTGTGCAAGCCCAGCAAACCGCGCCAGCCGGCAATGGGAGCGTGCTGCAGCTCGAAGCGCGCGTCGTGTGCGCGGTTGCGAAACTGCGTTGCCACCTCATCGCCTTCGAGTTCATCGTGGGCGTAGCGTGTATGGCTGCCCTTAAAGCGCAGCGCTTCAATTCCCGCCACCGGCGCACGCCACTCACCGCGTACATCCCAGCGGTGGCTGGTCATAT
>ENA-OFCF01000340-OFCF01000340.1-metagenomes-genome-assembly--contig:-NODE-340-length-21008-cov-14.406577_pt1 | contig 21008 bp, 23 predicted proteins | sample MGYA00153387_OFCF01 | MGnify analysis MGYA00153387
AGCGAGCTGGCGGCATCAGTCAGTTTGGCGAACGCTATTTCAAGGGTTACTATGAGGGCGGACAAACTTATCAAGACAATCCCCTCGAAAAATCGGCTCGTTCAATAGAACAAAAGTTCACCCGTCAGTTGTGCGACACGATCGGTTGTCCACCTCGCCGTGGACGTTATTATGTCAATTACAAAGGCTGGGGAATCAAATTACCTGTTAATTTATAGGTTTTGGTACAGTACCCTGGGGCGTTACGGCTGATGCCTAACACACCCTACACTAACCTAGCCGATCGTCAACGATCTCTATAGCTGTAGGATCTGTTCGGCGACTCGATCGAGGATGGGCATCACCGAGAGTCTGTTACCCTGCTTGACAACCAATAACTGTTCGGGCGTAAACCTGTCGCGCAGAGTCGCCAGACTAATTAGATCGCTAAAAGTGCGAACGAATTCTACTTTGACAGTATGCCAACGTGGGGCGGTTGACGTAGATTTTGGATCGTAGTATTCACCATTGGGATCGAACTGGCTCGGATCGATAACCTGAGCTTGAACGATCTGCATCAGTCCCACAATTCCTGGGGGATGAGTATTGGAATGATAAAAAAAAGCTAGATCGCCAACCTGCATAGACTTGAGAAAATTCCGCGCCTGATAATTTCTCACTCCATCCCAAATTGTGACTCGATCGCGTTCGAGATCTGTAATACCATATACGTCAGGTTCGGACTTCATCAACCAATAATTCAAGCAATCTCACCAATACAAGAATGTTTATCCTCGTTTATTGTATTGGGATATAATTAAAATATCTAACTTTATGAGGTTTAATCTGATGACATCACAACTACCTCTTCATGGCACAGAATTGATTGATTGTGCTAAAGCAAATGCCAATCAAGGGATTGCAGTAGCAGCCCAGCAGTGTGGCTACAATGATGATATCGCCACTTTCGAGCGGGAATTGCAACTAGCCACAGCACGAATTGGGGTGAAAATCAATGGCTTCCAAGATTTGACGAAAACTGCCGTAGCAGTGCAACGGGGGATTGAGATTGCGCCAGACTCACCCACAGAGCTGTGATTTGGGCGATTCACCTTGCTGATGCGATGAATTCCTCAATCCAGTAGAGGTAGCGCGATCGTCAAACCTCCTCACATCTTGCATGATTAGTAATAGCATAGATATTTGGGTGCCCTCGATCGGTACCCACGGTTTGTGGCGGTAAGAATATCCGTGTATTGGCGCAAGATGTGAGTAGATGACAATGGACAAATATCTAGGGAATGTACACATGCTGCCAACTGCGGCTTATATCCACATCCCCTTCTGTCGGCGGCGGTGCTTCTACTGCGACTTTCCCGTATTTGTAGTTGGAGATCGGCACAATGGAGCTACCTCTGGAAATATTCAACTCTATGTCGAGCGATTAGGCAAAGAAATTGCCGCACAAGTAAGCTACGATCGACCCCTAGAAACAATTTTCTTTGGTGGTGGTACGCCTTCCCTCCTCACAGTCGCACAATTAGGGCAGATCTTAGACTGGTTAGCAGCTAAATTCGGGATTGCCAGTCATGCCGAGATCTCCATGGAAATCGATCCAGGCACCTTCGATTTAGCGCAACTTCAGGGATATCTCCAGGCGGGGGTAAATCGCGTCAGTATTGGCGTGCAAGCATTTCAAGACAACTTATTGCAATTATGCGGTCGGTCGCACACTGTGAGCGATATTTACCATGCTGTAGAGCTACTTCATCAGGGTGGTGTCGAGAACTGGAGCTTGGATCTGATTTCTGGCTTACCGCAACAAACGATCGCTGACTGGGTGACTTCGCTAGAATCTGCGATCGCTCTCAACCCGATGCACATCGCCTGTTACGATCTCGTAGTCGAAGTCCAAACCCCCTTTGCCAAACAGTATCAACCAGGGAATACCCCCTTACCCAGCGATGAAGCTACCGCCCAAATGTTTCGCCTCGCCCAACAGACTCTCACAGGTGCTGGCTACCACCACTACGAAATTTCTAGCTATGTCCGCAACATTGACTACCAGTGTCGCCACAATCTCACCTACTGGCGCAATCAACCCTATTATGCCTTCGGGATGGGTGCAGCCAGTTATCTAGAGGGTTATCGCTTCACCCGTCCCCGCAAAACTCAGGAATATTATCAATGGGTAGCCGATGGCTGTGATTGGCAAGAAGTAGTTACCTCAGTAGAGGATCGGTTTTTAGAAACCTTCATGCTGGGATTGCGACTGACTCAAGGTGTCAGCTTGCGATCGATCCTAGCTGAATTTGGAGTCGATCGAGTAGACAATTTATTAAAATGCGTCCAGCGATATCAACAACAAGGATGGGTAGAGATCGACTCGATCGAACATCGCGATCGCCACTTGAGATTATCAGATCCAGAAGGGTTATTATTTTCTAATGTGGTACTAACAGAAATATTCAGCCAAGAGCTGTGAATTAGTTGATAGTTGATAGTTAATGTAGGGTGTGTTAGGCGCAAGCCGTAACGCACCAACGATCGATTTCAGCGAGCTAATTTAGGATCGCTAGAATAGTTAAATTTTTATTGATTCGATCGAGTTCGCTTGTGACGAAACCAATCCCGCAATTGTTGACGACAAGTGGATTCTAGAATACCCCCAATTACAGTTAATTTATGATTGGAAGCCGCACTATCGGGAATATTTAACACCGTGCGAACGCTCCCAGTCTTGGCATCATCAGCACCATATACCAATAACCCCAGCCTTGCAGCCACGATCGCACCAGCACACATCGGACAGGGTTCCAGCGTCACATACAGCGTACATCGATCGAGATGCCAATTATTCAGATATATTCCCGCCGCTCGGATCGCCACAATTTCCGCATGAGCCGTCGGATCGCAATCGCGTTCCCGCCGATTTTCACCCTCGGCAATTATCGCCCCATCAGCAGCCACAATTATCGCCCCAACAGGCACCTCACCAGCATTTCCCGCATCTGTCGCCAACTCGATCGATCGCTCCATCCAGCGTTGATGTAATTGAAAATCTATTTCCATCGAGCGATTAGGTTTTAGGTTTTAGGCTTTAAGCTTAACTAAACCCTAAAGCCTAACGATCGGCATCCCGATCTCGCCCAGGCGGACAACCCCCACACCCAAACATGCTAGTGGCGTTAGCATAGATAATATCCCCTGTCAGCTCCCAAAAATTGTTACAATACTTAATAGGGCTAATTATCACCACCTCATGAACACCACATCTTCTAATCAGTTCTCACCAGAGATCAATCGAGTTGATGCTCCGTCTAACCAGTCAGTAGCCGCCGTATCCACAGAACTAGTGGCTGATGCAGAAGTTGTGAACTTTAGACGAGTGAAAGAAATTACCGACGAAACATGGATAGGGTACGATCCGATCGCCACCGCCGAATACTATAGTAGTCAGCCCCTGAAAGTATTTGGCCGCTTCCTCAGCATTTTCCTACCGATCTTTAACTTTGTATTCGGATTGTTGCTTGACAAATTTACCAACCGCAGCAAAGAAAATCTAGGTAAACGTGCGATCCAAATTCGGACACTACTAACTAAATTGGGGCCAGCGTATATTAAAATCGGTCAGGCACTCTCTACACGCCCCGACTTAGTACCGCCCCAATTTTTAGAAGAACTAGCGCAATTACAAGATAATATTCCCGCCTTCTCTAACGAAATTGCCTATCAATTTATCGAAGAAGAACTCGGCGACCGACCCGAAGCCATCTATGCTGAAATTAGCGATTTACCGATCGCCGCAGCTTCACTCGGACAAGTATATAAGGGAAAACTCTGGAGTGGTGAAACCGTCGCGATCAAAGTCCAACGTCCCGGACTCGCCGATAGCATCGGCTTGGATTTACATGTCGTGCGGACTCTAGCTATTTGGGCGCAAAATAATTTCCCCCAAATTCGGAGTAACTTAGTTTCGATCGTTGATGAATTCGCCGAGCGGATCTTCGAGGAAATGGACTACGAAAATGAAGGGCGCAACGCCGAAAAGTTTGCCGCATTATATGGCAGTATGCAGGATATCTATGTACCCAGTATTTACTGGCAATATACAGGTAGACGCGTCCTCACAATGGAGTGGATTACGGGGACAAAATTAACCAACCTCGAAGCAGTCGCCGCACAAGGACTCGATGCTACATATCTAGTAGAAGTTGGCGTTCAATGTTCGCTCCGACAACTATTAGAACATGGTTTCTTTCATGCCGATCCTCACCCTGGTAATCTATTAGCGACACCCGATGGTAAATTAGCTTACCTAGATTTCGGGATGATGAGCCAAGTTAAACCATACCAGCGGTACGGGTTAGTAGAAGCGATCGTGCATTTAGTCAATCGGGATTTTGATGGATTAGGGCGAGATTTTGTCAAGTTGGAATTTCTGACTCCAGATACAGATCTCACCCCGATTATTCCCGCTTTGACGTACGTTTTTAATAGTTCGCTCGGCATTAGCGGTACCAATATTGCCGACTTAGATTTTAAGAGCGTTACGGATCAATTATCGGGCGTAATGTACGAGTTTCCCTTCCAAGTGCCAGCTTACTACGCATTGATCTTGCGATCGCTCGCCACCCTCGAAGGTATTGCCATTTCTGTCGATCCTAACTTTAAAGTACTCGCCAAAGCTTATCCCTACGTCGCCAAACGACTACTCACAGATCCCGCTCCAGATCTGCGAAACTCCCTCAAAGAACTATTATTTAAAGATGGTTCCTTCCGCTGGAATCGCCTGGAAAATCTGCTCAATAATGCCCGTAGTAGCGACGAGTACGATCTCAACCAAGTCATCGACCAAACCTTAGATTTCATTCTCTCCGATCGCGGTACCTTTATCCGCGACTACCTCGCCGATGAAATCATCCGAGGCTTAGATAATTTTGGTAACAATACCCTCCAAAATGTCACCCACGCCATCCAGAAAGGGATCGGCATGAAGGTACCAGCGACCGTCAACAACACCCAAGAGTTATCCGAAGGGCTAGGACACATCCAACGGATTTGGAACATCTTGCAGCAGACTAAAGGCTTCGATCCGACGATCGTTTTACCCAAGATCCCGCAGATATTATTCAAATCCGAAACCCAATCCTTCGGACAAAAAATCGCCAGCGGTTTAACCCAACGGATGGCAGCTCGGTTGATTCGCGAAGTCTTATTGCAAGACGTACCGACTGCACCCACAAACAATCGACCCCAACTCGCTTTACCCACTCGCATCAGACCATAAATCGATCGTCATCTCATCTAGATGGGTATCCCGCCTGGGTACCCTTTTTTGTGAATAATTATATTAGACCTGGTGCGAAACAGCGATCGATCTCCAGCAAGCAATAAAGCCCTCTAATTGGAATCATTAGGACGGAGAAATTAGCGATCGAACAATATCCCGAGGCTTGAAAAAACAACTCTCCGGCTGCTTCTAGCGTTCTTGTTCATCTTGTAAATTTAATTGATGGACGATCGATCTTGTTTGATAGTCACCAGTGATATTTTCGGCAATTAAGAGAGCTTGATTCATATCGATCGTCGGTACGAATTACTTTGGTTCGATTGTCAGGCGATGCCGAACTTTGGAGATAATTGCTGGAATCTGAGAAGTTTTCACATTATGATGTCTGGATCGATCTGGTAAAACTACGATATTAGGAGCTTTCTCACAGCATTTTAGGCAACCAGTAAGTTTCACAGTCACACTATCATCTAAATTATGATTATTTAATTGTTCTATCAAAGCCGAGTATATTTCTTTGCCACCATTGTTGAAACAATGTGACTTTTGACAAATGAGAATTTTAACTTTCGATCGATCCGCAGGACGTTCTATTGTTGGCTCAGTTACTCCGAAGGAAAATCGATCTACACCATTAAATTCATTCTCGGCAGGAGAGACTGCGCGATTCTCCGCAGGAGACGCTACGCGAACGACTTTTTTAATTGCCGATGCCTTAAATTTTAAATCCTTTTGGATACCTTCACAACGGATGCGATCGCCAATAGCTAACTGATAAACCAGCCCCGCTCTCAACTTTTTAGGCACCTTGACGAGGATATCTCGTTGGCGTAGCCTCTCCTGCGGAGAATCGACAGTTCTGAGTCGCAGATAATTAAGCTTGTAGCCATCGATCGCACAAACTCCTAAAAATTCGCCATCTAGCTGAAAATAAGTTTTATCAATCATAAAGTAACTCACTGCCATGCCGATCGATATCTAGAGCGAAACATCGATCCAACCAATTAACCAGTTGACTACGCCTAACCAATGGCTGTCGAGCCACGCTCCAAACTTGAATAGCCGCTGTGGGCGTATCTACTGTCACGATTAATAGTTGCCCTGTGGAACACTTACAAGGAATTTTCAACTCCTGAAGACGGCGATGTATTTGCCAACGATCGCCCCAAGCTGTATCGACGATGAACAGACAATTTGAATAATTCATTATTTATCGAGATCGAGCCTTTGCTTAGATTTAGAATACCCTAAATGATAATTAGATGCAACAAGCTTAAATATATTTTCAGGTCGTTGGCGTAGCCTCTTCTCGGAACGAGAGGCTTCGCCAACGCGTTGGCAACGCCTGCGCTTTGCGCTTACGGAACGAGAATCGCGATTGGGGCTATCTCGAAATCCTTAAAAGTGTCTACTCATAGTGATTTAGAGCGAATTACCGATCTATAAAGTTTATCAATAGTGAATTCGATCGATCGAGAGTATCCGTGCTTGAGCAGTCAATCCTCAATGTGACAAGATGTGCAGCTCGTGGATCACAATTACTAGTGTTAGAATATTAAACTGCGACTATTGTTCTAATTTAAAAATAGAAAGCGAGAAGTTTATGACAACCACACAGAGTTTAATGCGTGGATTTGGTGAAGTGGGGACTAATGTAGTAGGATTGGATCTCACTGTGACAGAGCCAGTCTGTGAAGGATTGAACATCGCTTTGGCGAGTTTTCAAGCCTTATATCTGCAATATCAAAAACATCACTTTGTGGTAGAAGGCGCAGAATTCTACTCTCTGCATCAGTTTTTTGAAGATGGTTACGAGCAACTCAAAAGTCATGCTCATGATGTTGCCGAACGCTTGGATGGCTTAGGCGGAGTACCTGCGGCTAGTTTTACCAAGTTAGCAGAACTCTGTTGTTTTACACCTGAAGCTGATGGTGCATTTAACTGTCGGACGATGTTAGAAAATGACTTGGTGGGCGAACAGGCAATTATTGCACTGATTCGCAGCCAAGCGAGTCAGGCGGAAAGTTTGGGCGATCGGGCGACACGACATTTATACGAGCAGATTCTGCTCAAAACCGAAGAGAGAGCTTACCACATCGGTCACTTTTTGGCTCCCGATACCTTAGTCAGATCTTTAAATTAATAACGTCATTCTAATTGGGGAGAGGGTTAATTCTTTACTTATTGCTCTCCCTCGATTTAATAGTAACAGCAGCACGTTCAGTAATAGACCTGTTGCGAAACAGCAATCGATCTCCAGCAAGCAATAAAGCCCTGTAATTGGAATCATTTTAAGCAGCCAACAAAATAGAAGTTCCAAAGTCCACAGGTGGTTAACATCAGACGCTCGTCGAAATCAGTCACACGATTCCTGTAAATAGCGGCTACGACATTGTAGCGTTTAACACAACTCTAAGGCGTTCTCACAAACAACTCTCAGGCTGTTTCTGGCGTTCTTGTTCACATCGGGATCTACTCAGAAAAAATCCATGTCCACTAGATCTGTTGCAGATTAAACCACTAGTTGTAGCAAAACACTTTATCCCAGCCCGACTCCAAGTACTACCATAGTTGAGCACAGCGTAAGAGCCAATAAATTAGATTTAATGTTTAGCATATTATCAAAGTCAATGTGCGCGATCGAGCGTATTAGCTGTTATAATGGTACATTGTGGCTTTTTTGCTTACCACAATATTAATAATTAGTCAAATCGAGCGGATATAAGTTATGACCAAGCGTACTCTCGGCGGTACTAACCGCAAACAAAAAAGAACATCTGGGTTCAGAGCGCGGATGCGTTCGCGGACAGGACAAAAAGTCATCAAAGCCCGCAGAGCTAGAGGACGGCATCGCCTGTCTGTATAGGTTTAGTGTCGCCACTAGCAAGTGTCATTGCCTAAACCCCATCGACTCAGACGCAGGCAAGATTTTCAAAAAGTTTATCAGCAAGGCAAACGTCATCAACAGGTGCATTTGACACTGAGAAGTTTACGATATTTGCCCAAGGCTAGTACCGAAAATCTACCTGCTACTCGGTTTGGGATATCCGTCAGTCAAAAAGTCAGTAAAAAAGCAGTAATTCGCAATCTGCTCAAAAGACAAGTGAAAGCGGCTCTCCGTCAACTGTTACCGCAGATTACCAGCGGATGGTCGGTAGTCATCGGAGTCCGACCTTCAGCGCAGGGATGCGAATATGTCGAAATTTTGCGAGAATTAGAGCAGTTGTTGACAGCCGCCGAGGTACTTGATGGGAATTAAAGAAGAAACGTTTTATGAAGGTGGTCCTCACATCGGGGATCTGATTTTTCACCTATTTTTAGCCATATTTATAGTTTTTATCCCGCTGACGGTCGGTTCGATCGTTAGGGCAATTTGGTTGCGCTACAAAATTACCGATCGCCGATTGTCGGTAATTGGTGGTTGGATGGGCAAAGATCGAACCGATCTTGTGTATTCGGAAATCACTGATGCACTAACTATCCCGCGTGGGTTAGGATTTTGGGGAGACATGGTAGTTACCCTCAAAGATGGTAGCCGTCTAGAATTACGCTCGATCCCGCGCTATCGCGAAATATATGATTATATTAACGAGCGCGTAGTTGCCAAAACTGGACACCCCCTGTTGAGCGTAACTGAGAAAGCCGAAGCTGCCGCTCAAATTACTTAATTAGGCTTTAGGGTCTAGGCTTTAGGCTTTAGGCTTTAGGCTTTAGGAATTCCGATCGATTCTTACATAATACCTAACACCTAATACCTAGTTGACAATGGACAGGTTTTAGGATTTAGGATTATGGTAGATCTTTACCTAACACCCGATCCCTAATACCTAACCCCTAATACCTAACACCTAATACCTAATACCTAACACCTAACACCTAGTTGACAATGGACTTTGGAATCGGATTTATTTCCAACAATATAATGTTGCCGATCATAGATTTTTTCTATGGAATCGTGCCTAGCTATGGGTTGGCGATCGTCGCACTGACCTTAGTAATTCGGTTTGCGCTCTATCCGTTGGGGGCGGGTTCGATTCGCAATATGCGGAAGACCAAGATCTCTCAACCATTGATGCAGAAACGGGTCAAGGAAATTCAGCAGCAGTTTAAAGACGATCCGACCAAGCAACAACAGGCGATGCAGGACGTTTACAAGGAGTTCGGGAACCCCTTGGCAGGTTGTCTGCCTGTAGTGCTCCAGATGCCCGTTTTGTTCGCGCTGTTTGCCACTTTGCGGGGATCGCCATTTTCTAACGTTGATTACAATGTCAACTTACAGATCGTCCCTGGCGAACAGATCGCACAGGTTCAGCCCCAAGTATTTAATAGCGAACCACATAGTATTTATTTCACGACCAACATTCACACGCCCGTAATTGCCAATATCCCCACAGGGAATGTTGTTGGTGTCGGACAAAAGGCTCAAGTCGAACTCAAAGGCGTTGATGGTAAACCTTTTAGTGAATTAGCAGCTCAGTATCCTGACTCCAAACTTACCCCCGAATGGACGGTAACTAAGGGGATGGAAAATGTCAAAGTCAGCCCCAATGGTCAGATCGAAGCGATCGCCCCTGGGGATGTCACTCTCAAAGGGACAATTCCTGGTATTGCAGCCAACACTGGGTTCCTATTCATCGAAGCTCTCGGACATGTCGGCGCGGTCGATCCAGACGGCAAAATCCACTGGGACATCATCGCGATGATCGTCTTCTTTGGCTTGAGTCTGTATGTCAGCCAAAATCTATCGACTAACACATCATCCACTCCAGCACTCGCAGGTGGGGGCGACACAGGTGCCGAAAAAGAACAAGCACAGCAAGCGGTCAATAAATTCACACCGATCATTTTTTCGGGGATGTTTTTATTCTTCCCACTACCCGCTGGTGTCTTGATGTACATGGCAATCGGGAACCTCTTTCAACTCGGTCAAACCTACTTTGTCAATCGCGAACCTCTACCACCAGAATTACAAAAATTGGTAGACCAACAAGAACGCGAAAAACCCAAAGACAATAGCAATCGCGAGGAAATCCCGTTCGAGAAGACTAAGTCTAAGAAAAAAGCAACTTAAATTAGGCTTTAGGGATTAGGCTTTAGGCTTTAGGGATTAGGGATGAACTGCGGTCATCGACCGAACCTTCAGTCTCAAAGCCAAAGCCCTAAATCTCGATCCCTAAATCCTTTGGTGATAGGGATGAACGCAGTTCATCGACCGAACCTAAAGCCTAAAGCCTAAAACCTAAAACCTAATCCCTAAAGCCTAATGATCGACCAACGTTTAGACCGTGGCAAACAGTGGTTAGAACAACTACTGAACCTATCAGGAATCGCCACCACTATCGATACTCAACAGCCAGAGGGAGCCAGTGCTAGCAATTACTGGCTGACGATCGCGCAAGATTCGCTCACACCCGCACAGATCGAACTCTTAATCGGCTCCGAAGGTGCCACGATCGATGCGATCCAATATCTAGCTAATGCCAGCCTAAACCTCCACCAGGAAGCGGATTTACAGGCAGGATACACGATCGAATTGGATGGCTATCGTCAACGCCGCGCGATCGCACTCAAAGCGATCGCCGATGATGCCGCTACTAGTGTCCGCGCCAACGGCACAGAAGTCGTCCTCCAACCCATGTCCTCAGCGGAACGCCGCCAGATGCACACATTTTTTGATAGCGATCCCAGCTATAGCGATCTATCCACATACAGTCGCGGTCAAGAACCCGATCGACGGTTGGTAGTAAAATTAGCTCAAGCACCCGAAGAAGCGTAAGTAATCGGCACATAGGCATTAAATTAATTGATAATTGATAATTGATAATTGATAATTGGGTTTTTAAGGTGGGGTCAAAATCCCCATCTTAAAAACAATCCACCTAAACGGTGGGGGATTTAAACCCCGAAGCCATAGCTTCCGATCTTCGTTAAGTCGCCCGATTCTGATTACTTATTACCTACCCATTACTTACTGCCGATCGATGGAACCACTTTTTATTCCCCAACTAGCAAATCGACAGGATCGAACCCTAGAGGTGATTGTCGATCGACTGATTCCTGAGTTTGAAACACTTACACCAGTCAGGGGTAAAATAATTATCAAACACGGGGGGACATATCTAGATGTGTCCGCACAGACAGAGACAATTATTACCCTCAAATGCGATCGATGTCTGCAACAGTACAACCATCGACTGGTACTAGATGCGAGTGAAGTTATCTGGTTGGAAGCAGAATCTGAAGAACCAGATCGGCGCGGGATGGACATCAAAACCGATCCCGAAGATTTGATTGACTCTTTGCCACCAGATGGGCACTTCCCGCCGGATGTGTGGCTCTACGAACAATTATGTCTAGCTTTGCCACTCCGACAGCTCTGCAATCTTGATTGCGCTGGGATTACCCCAATCGAAGCACCGATCCCCACACCAGCCAAAGTACAACAGCCTCTAGACAATCGCTGGGGCATTCTCGAAACTCTCAAAGATCGACTCGAAAACAATTAAACAGTTGATAGTTGATAGTTGATAGTTGATAGCTTGCACTGTTGGCGTAGCCTTGCCCTTGGCAAGGCTACGCCAACGTTGTTAGTCCGCGAAGGCGGACTTTGCATTATGAGCGGCGATTTTAATCGCTGTCTCAATCGCGTTGGCGGTTGCTAAAAAGTGATTTCGATCGGGAGGGGATTTCGATCGCTAATTTTTGAGAGTAATCCTATCCCAGATCACAACGTTACAAATCTTTATCTAAAATACCCTAAAAAATGGGGATCGAGCTAAGGTGATGTAGAGCGCAATCAAACCCTACATCTCCAGTATTTATGTCTCTACAAAGCTTTGGTGTGATTGGTTTAGCAGTTATGGGGGAAAATTTGGCCCTCAATGTCGAACGCAATGGCTTTCCAATCGCCGTTTACAATCGAACGCGGGCAAAGACTGATAACTTCATGGCAACCCGCGCCCAAGGGAAAAATGTCACAGCTACATATTCGATCGAAGAATTTTGCGCCGCTTTAGAAACTCCCCGCAAAATCCTGATCATGGTTCAAGCAGGTAAACCTGTAGATCTAGTCATTCAAGAACTCAAACCCTTTCTCTCCAAAGGTGATGTCATCATCGACGGTGGTAACTCCTTATATACCGATACCGACAGACGCACCGCCGAACTCGAAGACTCTGGACTCACCTTTATCGGGATGGGAGTCAGTGGCGGCGAAGAAGGGGCACTAAATGGCCCCAGTATGATGCCAGGGGGCACAGAAGCCGCCTACGACAATCTCGAACCCATTCTCACCAAAATCGCCGCTCAGGTTGACGATGGCCCCTGTGTCACCTATATCGGGAAAGGTGGAGCTGGGCACTATGTCAAAATGGTGCACAACGGCATTGAATACGGCGATATGCAGCTAATCGCTGAAGCCTACGATTTACTCAAAAATGTTGCAGGATTAGACCACAAGCAGCTACACGAAGTCTTCACCGAGTGGAATCAGACGGACGAACTCAACTCCTTCTTGATTGAAATCACCGCCGATATCTTCAGATATATCGACCCCGAAACCAGCAAACCGCTAGTAGAATTAATCGTCGATGCTGCCGCTCAAAAGGGTACCGGACGCTGGACAGTCCAAAGTGCGCTCGAATTGGGTGTATCGATTCCGACGATTATCGCCGCTGTAAATGCGCGAATTATGTCATCGATCAAAACAGAACGTACTGCTGCTGCGGCAGTCCTCACAGGGCCAGAGGGCAAGTTTACAGGGGATACTCAAACCTTTGTCAACCAAGTGCGCGATGCGCTGTATTGCTCGAAAATCTGTTCTTATGCTCAAGGGATGGCATTGCTTAGTGCTGCTTCCGATGCGTATCAATATGAGCTAAATCTGAGCGAAATTTCGCGAATTTGGAAGGGTGGCTGTATTATTCGGGCAGGATTCTTGAATAAAATCAAGGATGCTTTCAAAGCAGAGCCAAAATTAGCCAATCTCCTCCTCGCTCCAGAATTCCGTCAGACAATCCTCGATCGACAAACCGCATGGCGCGAAGTCATCTCTCAAGCTGCGAAGCTGGGCATCCCCGTTCCAGCTTTTAGTGCATCGTTGGATTACTTTGATAGTTACCGCCGTGCCAATCTACCCCAAAACCTGACTCAGGCTCAACGGGACTATTTCGGTGCCCACACCTACAAACGTGTAGACAAACCAGACTCCGAATCATTCCACACCGAATGGACTAAGTAACCCAAGTGCTACCTAAACTCAAAGTGGTTAACTCACATCATGCACCAATCCATAAGGACTAGATAATAGCAAAGATCTAAGGGTACCCATTAAGGGCACCCCTACAGGTTAATTGTGTAGGGGTGCCCTTAATGGGTACCCTGGATCTACGCTTATTACTATTGTTTTTATACTGGTGCAAGATGTCGGTTAAGTAGCTAGAGCGGGACATCTCAATTGTCCCGCTCGTTGGCACAGCCTCTCGTTCCGAGAATCGATCCCCACCCACAATCTAACTACTCAGCCCAAAACCTTAGAAACTGGTAGTTGACATATCGGTGAATAAAGTGCATAATGAGAGCTGTTGAAGAAATGGGACTGTAGCTCAGTTGGTTAGAGCGCGCGCCTGTCACGCGCGAGGTCGCGGGTTCGAGTCCCGTCAGTCCCGTAAATCTAGGTTCAAAGAACAAAAGCTTCTCATTTGATGAGAAGCTTTTTAACTATGGAGCTGAAGTTGACAAATGCGATCGATTTTGTTAGGTTCGATCGGATATGACTCGATCGAACATCAAACTAATATTAGTAGTAATTGACATCTGGGAAGATAATAGCCGATCGTTTAGATGCTATGACATCGATCGTCCCAACCTAGACACTACCTTCTATGCCCCAATCGCCACAAATTACTGTTGAATTTCGGGATGTCAGCTTTGAGATAAATCATCGTCAACTATTATCCCACCTAAATCTCACCATCTACCAGGGGGAAGCGATTGTCTTATTGGGGCGGAGTGGGAGCGGGAAAACTACCACCTTAAAACTGATAAATCACCTGCTGATTCCCACCGCTGGAGCGGTGATGGTTGACGATCGATCGACCACTGACTGGGATATTATTAAACTGCGACGGCGGATCGGCTATGCAATCCAGGATATCGGTTTGTTTCCCCACTTTAGCGTCGGCAAAAATGTCGGATTGGTACCCTCCCTCGAAAAGTGGCAAGAACAGCGAATTCAGGCGCGAGTCCATGAAATGTTGAACCTAGTTGGTTTAGATCCAGAAATATTTGCTCAACGCTATCCCCATCAACTATCTGGGGGGCAACGTCAGCGAGTCGGTATCGCCAGAGCCTTAGCCGCAGATCCGCCGATCTTATTGATGGATGAACCATTTGGTGCGCTCGATCCCATCACTCGGCTGGAATTGCAACAACAGTTTCAATATTTACAACGGCAACTCGGCAAAACAGTCGTTTTTGTTACCCACGATATTCAAGAAGCTTTTTTCTTAGGAACTCGGATTGGCTTAATGTATGAAGGTAATTTGGTTTTGTTAGGAACTAAGGCAGAATTTCTCGCATCTCAACATCCAGAAGCACAAGCTTTTATTGCATGTTTAAATCCCAGGCAATATGGGGAGAAAGCATAAGTGAGCGAACTAACATCATTCATCGATCGATCCGCCCCAGAAATTCTCCTTCGCAGTGGAGAACATCTGATTTTAGTCGCGATCTCGATGCTAATCGCGATCGCGATCGGGATTCCTTTAGGTATTTTCATCACTCGTCAACCAAAACTAGCCCCACCTATCCTCGGTATCGCTAATGCCCTCCAAACTATTCCAAGTTTAGCCATCTTTGGCTTTCTAATTTCCGTGCCCTTTTTCGGCGGAATCGGCAAAAATCCGGCAATTGTTGCCTTAACTCTCTATGCCTTACTTCCCCTAATCCGCAATACTTACGTCGGGATTAATAATGTCGCTCCAGCGGTGCGAGAGGCAGCTCAAGGGATGGGAATGACAGATTGGCAACTACTGACTCAAGTAGAAATTCCCCTAGCTTCAGGCGTAATTTTAGCGGGAATTAGAGTAGCAACGGTGATGTCTGTCGGGATTGCTACCATTGCCGCAGCGATTGGTGGTGGAGGTTTGGGCGTATTCATTTTTCGAGGACTTGCTACTGTTAATAATCAGTTAATTTTGACTGGAGCTATCCCCGCAGCCGCGATCGCTTTAGGTGCAGATTTAGGCTTGGGATGGTTAGAAAAACGACTGACACAGCAACAACCTTTCTGGGGAAATACTCGTCGAGTTGCAATTATCGTCGGGATATTAGGCTTATTATTAATCGGCTTAATCGGCATCAATTATCGACAAGCAGCACCGAGAATTGCCATCGGTTCCAAGAATTTCACAGAGCAAGTTATTCTCGGTGAATTACTCGCGCAACAGATTGAATCCCATACTAAAATCAAAGTCGATCGGCAATTAAATCTCGGTGGTACTTTCATTTGTCATGAAGCAGTCAAAGCCGGACAAATTGCTGGTTATGTAGAATACACCGGAACATCACTGACAGCAGTATTAAAACAGGAACCTATCAAAGATCCTCAAGCAGTTCTCGATACTATAAAGCAAGCCTACGATCGCCAATTTCGATTAGAAGTGATGCCACCATTAGGATTTGAAAATACCTTTGCTTTCATTGTCAGAAATGAGGATGCTAAACGTCTTCAGATCCACACTCTTTCTGAAGCCGCTAAATATACACCACAAATGCGGGGCGGATTTGGGTATGAATTTCTCGAACGTAAAGATGGTTATCCAGCTTTAGCGAAAACTTATGGATTAAAGTTTGCCAAAACTCAACAGATGGAATTTGGATTGATGTATCAAGCCTTAAAGGAAAAGAGAGTAGATTTAATCGCTGCAAATTCCACAGATGGCTTAATTCCCATTTTGAATTTAGTAGTCTTAGAAGATGACAAGAAATATTTTCCACCCTATCAAGCCGTCCCGATTTTTAACCAAGCTACTCTAAAAAAATATCCAGAGTTACGCACAGCAGTCAACCAACTATCTGGGTTAATTTCCACCAAAGACATCCAAAAGATGAACTATCAAGTGGATAACCAATCTCGTCCCGTCGCCCAAGTTGTGCGAGAATGGCTCAAATCTAAAAATTTGACCTAACGAGATCTGAGTGTCAAGACTCCGATCGACTTTGGTATAATTTTAATAGAATAGTAAAATCCAGTTTACTCGATCGTATTATGACCGATTCAAACATCAACAAAGCTTCAGTACCGCTAAACCACCGCAAAATCGCCAGACGCGGACAAGATCTATATAATCGATCGATCCGCACTCAAGTAGAAACACGCGAGAATATGGGTAAGATTATCAGCATCGATACCGAAACAGGTAATTACGAAATTGACGACAATTTGCTAGAATGTAGCGATCGACTCCAAAGTCGATTTCCCGATGCGATTATTTGGGCAGAACGGATTGGTTTTAATGCTGTTTATGCAGCAGGTGGTACATTGACAAAGGTAACTCTATCGTGATTAATGGCATTGTAATCGGACGACAACCACAAATTAAAGTAGTTGTGAGAATATCTGGCTATCCAGATCTAGAAATTGGCTGTGTAATTAATACCGGATTTGAAGGAGCTTTGGCTTTGCCTGTCGCCGCAGTTACCAAGCTTGAATTGCCCTATGTAGCGAGCATTGATACAATTTTAGCTAATGATGAAAATATCGTTACTCCAGTGCATCGAGCTACCGTAGTATGGGATGGTGTAGAGCTGGAAGTACCAGTACTGGCGATGGGTAGTCGTCCACAAATCGGTACTTTACTTCTCAATAATTGCAATCTAAATATCGATTTTAGCGATGGCAGTATTCTGAGTATCGATGCTCTATGAGCGATCGTACTCTTATATTTTCAAAACTTTAGTGTTAAGAAATAGATTGATGAAATGTGTCCTTTGCAAACATGGAACTACTTATAATGGAACTGTTAATGTTACTCTAGAAAGGGATAGTTGCATCATTGTTCTCAAAGATGTACCTGCTAATATCTGTGAAAATTGTGGTGAGTATTACCTCAGCCAAAGTACAACAGCAGCAGTTTTTGAACGGGCAGAGCGGGCGATCGAGCGCAATACCGAAGTTGAAGTTCTTCGCTTTGCCGCCTAACTTTTTAATATTACAAATCAGCATTTAAATTGAATTCAGCGATCGCTTCAATCAGAAGTTTAAATCCATGCAAATGAATAATCCACAAATACCAGATCTTGCTACTCGGACAAGATCGATCGAGAATCTTCGCCAAACCCGCAGAGAAATTGCTGAATTTAATCAAGAACTAGTAGAAATCGAAGCTCAACTCGATCGAGAGTTGTACGCTCAAAAATTAGCACGGATTGGTAGAAGTACCCCAGCAACCTAGATAAGATCGATCGAGTTACAGGATTATCCCAAGCCACACAGCACGAGCGAGTCTCAAGCATCTGAAGGCTCGATTCTCCAAGGAGAGGCTACGCCAACGAATCACTAACATTACCAATCGATTCTCTGGCGAGAGGCTATGCCAATGAGTAAAATACTTGAATCAATTGCTCTGCCTGTTTCTGAAGTGATGGACAATACATCCCATATTGGAAGTTTTTATCTTATCGCAAAAACATCCTGATTGTTAGCTAACGGCAATGTATATAGTTATTACAATCCAACAATAAATAATAAAGATGATGATTGCAATGCAAAAAATAAACTTAGTAATAGGAGCTTGTGTCATAGTTGGTGTTCTATCACCTGTTGACAAGCAATCAGCAGTAGCTCAATCATGCAACTATTTTGCCGGAACGGCTGTAGAAGGACAGAAAGTCAATCTAAATACATGCTCTATTGATAAAGTCAGCTATGCGAGCATTGACTTTACATATTATCTGGGGAATAAAAAATTCAGAAGTCAAGCTAATTGTAATAATGGAACTTGGACTACTTTCTATAATGGAAAAGTACATCGTCCACAATCGCAAGCAACTCAAAATATGCTGAATGTAGTTTGTAACTTTAGGTAAAATAACACCATTGCCCAAAACACTAAAAATGGGTAATGGTGTTATCCATTTTTCTTAGCAGTTAAACAAATAAACTTGGGGAGACATGGAATGATTGCCCCAATATCTTAGCTTGAGATTTGCTAATCGATCGCTTGCCATTCACAATCTCTGAAACCACGCCTCTAGAGCCAATCACCCCAACCAATTCCTCTTGCTTCATACTCCGCGCTTCCATCAATCAAATGCAGTAGCATTTGACTCGGTTCGACATTTGGCACTGGATAGCTAGCATCTTCAAAATTAGAGAACCACTGTCTGAGTCGCTGAAACTCATCTGGGGCAAGTGTCAGGATTGCTGTTTCGATTTGCTCGATGGTTAGCATATAAATTCCAACTCTCGTTTGTATTTATGACCGAATTGATAAAGCTTCAATGGTAACGGTTCCACCCTCAATTGCTTCAATCAGAAGTTTAAATCCATACAACAGACTCATCCCAATCAGGGGATCTGCTTCAGATGCGACGACATCAATAACTTGAATCTGACCGTCCCAAATTACCGTCGCGGTATACATATCAAACACGACTTCGCTACCATCGCCCAAAGTGGCAATATCACGAAATCTCCAGGGTAATCCGAGCAATTCAATTGTCGATAATGGAAGAGACAGGAAACCTGTAAAGCCTGTATCAATGACTGTCTCAACCATTTGCTTCGGGTTGTTGGCATGACCGACCGCAATCCGAATTACGGCTTCACAACGCTGATTGACGAAGCCATACATCATACAGATTTTTTCAGGCTGCGAGAACCAAAGCGATAAACTGCGCGATGTCCGATCCGAATCACCCAGGGTTGAGCATCGGGATATCGATCGTATAATCTATCTGTTGCCTCGATCGTATTATCAGCTACTTCAAACGCAGCGGTTTCGATATCAATGGCGACTATCTTACCATCGTTGCCTTCTTCAACTTGCGATCGAATCTGAGATTGATAAATTTCTTCGCCACGGCGGGCAAATTCTTCTTTGCTATGGCGGGGTTGTGTTGTCGTCACACGAGTAGCCTCAACTTCTATATTCTTTAATTGTACTGTCAGTCTTGGATTTAGTGCCCAGAAGCTTATTCAATCGATCGAGTCTCAAGGATCTAGAGGCTCGATCGAGTAACTAACTTTGCAAATCGATCGAGTAAAATACAAGATATCTATTATGAAAGTAGAGATGTAATACGTTCACAGATACTGTCAATCACATACATAAGTCCACTAATTGCCTCAATTAGTACGAACCAAGGGTTGAGGAAATTCACCAATTGCGCGATTACTGCCGTCAAAGAAGTGAAGGCTCCGCCGATAGTAGTCAAAATACTACCGAAGAATGTACCAATTAGCGTGAATATTTCCAATATGGGAGCTAATCCTGTCACTAAAGACATGAAGACAGCCATGATTAATGCTACTATTGCGCCCATTGTAAATCGTACCAATTAAGTTTATGTCTTATATTTCAGAGGCTGATTGCTAAAATCAGGACACTTTTCCTCAAAACAACTAGATTGGTGGCTGGTAGGAATATGGCTCTTTCGTTATTGCTGAAGCCAAAAATGGCACAATAGAGAGATAGCTACTATACTGCCGTCCCTATTTAAAATTCTATGCCTGCTCTCAAACTCAGCGGTGCCGATATTCGTCAAGCCTTCCTCGATTTTTATAGCCAACGGGGACATCAGCCGTTGCCGAGTGGTTCGTTGGTGCCAGAAGATCCGACGGTGTTATTGACGATCGCGGGGATGTTACCATTTAAGCCGATTTTCTTGGGTCAACGTCAGCCAGATTTTCCGCGTGCGACGACTTCCCAGAAATGTATCCGTACCAATGATATCGAGAATGTGGGGCGGACAGCGCGGCATCATACGTTTTTTGAGATGTTGGGCAATTTTAGCTTCGGGGACTATTTTAAGGAACAAGCGATCCACTGGGGTTGGGAAATCTCGACGAAAGTGTTCAATCTGCCGCCTGAACGGTTGGTTGTCAGCGTGTTTGAGGATGACGATGAAGCTTTTGCAATCTGGCGGGACAAGATTGGCGTGAATCCCCTGCGAATTAAGCGGTTGGGTGCCGATGATAATTTTTGGGTATCGGGGCCGACGGGGCCTTGTGGGCCATGCTCTGAGCTTTATTATGATTTCCATCCCGAATTGGGGAATGAGGACATCGATTTGGAGGATGACAGCAGATTTATTGAGTTTTATAATCTGGTGTTCATGCAATACAACCGCGATGTCGATGGCAATCTCACGCCGTTAACGAATCAGAACATCGACACGGGGATGGGTTTGGAGCGGATGGCGCAAATCCTGCAAGGTGTGCCGAATAATTATGAGACGGATCTGATTTTTCCGATCGTTCAAACTGCGGCGGAAATTGCGGGGATTGATTATTTTAATAGTGATGAAAAAATCAAGACTTCGTTGAAGGTGATCGGCGATCACGTTCGGGCGGTTGTACATATGATCGCGGATGGAATTCGCGCTGAAAATACTGGGCGGGGTTATGTCTTACGGCGGTTAATTCGGCGGGTGGTGCGTCATGGAAGGTTGATTGGCATTGATGCCGAATTTACGACTAAGGTAGCCGAAAGTGCGATCGCGATGTCGGAAG
>ENA-OFCF01000342-OFCF01000342.1-metagenomes-genome-assembly--contig:-NODE-342-length-20962-cov-3.130817_pt1 | contig 20962 bp, 19 predicted proteins | sample MGYA00153387_OFCF01 | MGnify analysis MGYA00153387
TAACCTTTAAAACTTCAACGAATTCGCCGGGCCAAACCCAGGTATCTGCTGGTGGCAAAACTGCTAAACCAGTTGTATTAGCGAGGTTAATTAAATTTGCTGAATTTTGGCTGCCACTAGCAGGTTCAAATTCCCAAATTCCGGCAACTAAATGTAGTTTACCCCAAACATAAGTTTCGCGCTTGCCGTGCGATCGCAATTCAACATGACACCGAGCTTTTACAAACTCTGGCCCCCAAGCATCCGCGCCAACAAGCCCAGAAATCTTTCTCAAAGCAGGTACGACAAAGCGCCAACAACATACTAACGCTGAAACCGGATTTCCTGGCAAACCAAAATAGAGACAATCCGAAGTTTTTCCATCTTGTTTAAACTGAGCAACAGTTAAAGGTTTCCCCGGTTTAATCGCCACAGATTGAATGTGAATCTTACCTTCCAAATCCGCCAATATTTTATCGATATAATCGTAATCTCCTACCGATACACCGCCCGTAGAAAGCACCACATCTGCTATCGACACAGCCTGGGCGATCGCCTTTTTTAGCGCATCTTCATTGTCAGAAATTATTCCCAATCTAATCGGCTCAAATCCCATTTGTACCAACAAAACTGTCAAAGCATACTGATTTGAGTCTACAAGTTTACCAGGTTCCAAAAGTTGGTCTGGCGACACCAATTCGTCACCTGTCGAAAAAATTGCTACTCGCAGACGCCGATAAACCGGAACTTGAATACATTGTGCAGTTGCTAACACCGCCATTTCTGGGGCATTGATAACAGTGCCAGGAATTAGCAAAGTTGTTCCTGCTTGATAAAAAGCACCTTTGTGTCTGACAAATGCTTGCGACTTTTCAGGAGAAACTAAGATAAAAACGCGATCGCCCTCACGCCGTGTTTCCTCCTGCATCACCACCGTATCAGCACCCGCAGGCATCACAGCACCCGTGAAAATTCGCGCCGCTTGCCCCGATTGCACAGTATTTTCAGGCTGATATCCCGCTGGAATTTCTTCAACTACTTCGAGTACCGCTGGTTTTTCGGTGCTACAGTTTTCCACATCAGCAAATCGCACCGCGTACCCATCCATTGCCGAATTGTCCCAATAGGGAAAATCGAGGGAACCAGTAACGGGTGCAGCCAAAACTCGCCCCGATGCTGCCAGCAAGTCTACAGTTTCTACATCCCGCTGACTGTCGAGGGGTTGCGCCAAATTTAGAACGATCGATTCTGCTTCTTTCACTGACAGCATGACTGTCTCCTTCTTCTGATAACACTCCGATCAGTTTAGCAAAATAGCAGAGATAGTGGTGATATAATTTTTTTATGCGTCTGCGATAAACCTGCTTCTGATTGCCTTTCGCTTATGACTATTTATCGTTCGCTTTTTAGACTCAATTGTTTATCTGTCTTGCTGGTGGGGTTCCTGGTGTTATTGACTTTAATGTCAGGCTTACAAGTCAGCGATTTATTTTTTAACCCTTTTTTCTCCCCCAATCCTACTCTCGCCTTGTTAACTCGCACCTTTCAACTCTTATGTTCAGTGCCAGTTATTGTTTGTACCTTTAGTTATGGATTGGCTAAAACTATTCAACTGCGTTTTCAAGAAAATCGATTTATTCTGTTCTCGGCTTTGTTAACAGGTGGATTTTTACTAAATGAAATTTACCGAATTCATATATATATGGTAGCAGTGGGAATTCCCAAGTTAGGAGTCTGTTTGCTGTATGCTGTTGTTTTGTTCTCCTACGGATGGTTTTTTAGGCTAGAATTACAGTCTACCCCTTACAAAATATTGTTAGCTGGGCTGGGGTTGTTGTTTTTTGCGATCGGCGTTGATACGCTCAAGTTACAAAACCAGATACTGGCCAGTTTACTAGAAGGAGTGCCCAAATTGTTTAGCGAAATCAACATTGCCTTTTATTATTGGTATGTCTGCCAGTGTTTTGTAGAAAAAGCTGTTCATAAAACTGTTAATAGCTCAGTTAAAATATGATATGCCGAGCGCATTTTTATAAAATAGATACAGCTTAAAATAGTTGCAAAAATTACAAAGTATCCGGATCGAAAACCATGATAGCAGCCACCATCAACTTTAATGCGATCGCCAAAATAACCGACGACCAATTTTATCAACTGTGTCGCGAAAATCCCGATGTCAAATTTGAACGCAACGCCCAAGGAGAAATAATCGTCATGACACCCACAGGAGGAGAAACCGGAAGTTACAATTTTGAAATAGCTACTGATTTTGGAATTTGGAACCGACAAACCAAACTGGGAGTTTGTTTCGATTCTTCAACTTGCTTCAAATTGCCAAGCGGTGCAAATCGTTCTCCCGATGTTTCTTGGATTAAACAATCAAGATGGGATACACTCACTCTCGAACAAAAACAAAAATTTCCGCCGATTTCCCCAGATTTTGTCTTAGAGTTAATGTCGCCGACAGACAGTTTAAAAGATACTCAAGACAAAATGCAAGAATACATGAACAACCAAGTAAAATTAGGTTGGTTAATTAACCGCAAAACGCGCCGAGTCGAAATCTATCGCCAAGGACAAGAAGTAGAAGTGCTGGAATCTCCCACACAACTATCAGGAGAGGATATTCTGCCCGGTTTCGTGCTAAACTTGCGATCGCTGTGGACATAATAGCTAAATCCGAAGCCGAGAAACCGGGTTTTTTCCCAAATCTTAGCTTATTACCTTAACCTCGACAAAAACCCGGTTTCTTAGATTTTGGCTTTAGAATAACCCACTATTTCCCTTTCCCACCAAACAGCTTTGCTACCGAGTTTACTAACAGTTCTCGCGGCATCAAGCGAGGCATATTTGCGATGATTCGATTGGCAATTCCCCCTGTCACAACGTTAGACTCATTTTTGTCTAAAGCTTTCAAAGCATCTCGCACTACTTCATCAGCGGGAACCAGTTTTCGCCCGCTGGTGGATGCCATTGATTTCGGGAATTCCGCTGCTGCGAAAAAGTCCGATTCTGTCGGCCCTGGACAAAGACACAAAACACGAATTCCTAAATCTTTGTTTTCAGCCCAAAGTGATTCGCTGAAACTGAGAACAAAGGCTTTGGTTGCTGCATACATTGACAAGTATGGCATCGGTTGAAAGCCTGCGATGGATGCAACATTAATGATACTTCCAGATTTTCTGGCCCGCATTCCTTGCAAAAATAAGTGCGAGAGTTCCACTAATGCTACAATATTTAGTTGCACCATTGTTAGTTGTTTGGCCAGCGGGCGATCGGCAAAAACTCCGTAATCTCCAAAACCCGCATTGTTTACTAGCAAATCAACTGTCAAACCTGTTTTGAAAACCGTATCAAATACAGCGGTTCCAGCCCCCGGTGCGGTCAAATCTTGGACGATTACTTCTACTCGAACGTTAAATTCTTTTTGCAGTGTAGCAGCTAGCTGGTGCAATTTGTCTGCGGAACGAGCCACCAAAATGAGGTTGTGCTGGCATGAGGCTAACTCAGTGGCAAAAGCGGCACCAATTCCACCAGAAGCACCCGTGATTAAAGCAGTTGGCATGAAATTATTGCAGATGTTTGATTTGTACTTTATATATTTTAACAATTATCTAGGCTAACAACCTGTAAAGTGATTAAAAGGGAATAGGTGAGTTTTATGGGGTGTCTTACCGATCGAGCTTTTGACATTTTACGGGCCGAAGTTGACAAATGTGCGGCGGCTGATGGTGTAGCGGGTAATGTGTACCGGAGTATGGTAATCAAGCGGCTGGAGAAGTTGCGATCGCAAAACGGCACTTTCGCCTCAATAGACGAAATCCGCGACACTTTCAAAGATGAATTTCCCAATTTCAGCGAAAAAGCTCTCAAAGAAGCTGTCAAAGCTAATAAAGCGCCTGGATTGTTCGACAAAATTATCTTTGCTGGTGGTTTCTTAGGCGCTGGGGCGGGGATAATTTGGCTGCTAAATCTGCCATTTCCGATGATTCGGTGGCCAGTCGCGAAGACAATGCCGATATTATTGTTGCCCAGTTTCATTAGTATGGATCACAATTACCGACAGGCGATCGCCCTTGTGGAACAATCCGATCAATTGATCAATAAAGCCACATCGGCGGCTGATTTCGACTTAGGCGAAGTTAAATCAAAACAAGCGCAAAAACACCTCGATGCTTTGCCAGTTTGGTTTTTAGGTTATTACCCACAAACCTACTGCTCTTTTTTTGGCTGTACTTGGCGCTTTACTGTGGATGAATTTCAAACAGCCCGTAAAAATGTCGGGCGGATGGATGCGCAGATTTTCCAGCAAAAAAATGCTTTTACTCAGCTAAGCCAAGTCGAACAAGCCCTCACCACAGCAAAACAAGAGTATCAGCAAGCAAAAAATGCGGCAGATAGACAAAAAGCTAGCATAAATTGGCAAAGTGCGATCGACAAACTCAATCAAATTCCCGCCGAAACTCTAGCTGGAGAAACTGCTAAGAAAAAACTCCAAGCAGCAGAGAGAGATTTTCAAGCAATGGGCGGCGTCGCCACCGGTTCTGTGCGCGCCGACAACTTAATCGAAGCAGCAAAAGAATTTGCACTTTCAGCGGCTGTAGCGTCGCAAAAACCGCCGCATCCCGCCGCACAATGGGAACAAATAGCAGGATTGTGGGAAGAAGGAATTAACCGACTGAAAATGGTTCCTGTGGATAACCCGGGCTATCTTGATGCCCAAACTAAACTAGCTCAATATCAAAAGAATTTAGGAATTGCCCAGATTAGACTGCAAGCAGAAAAAGATTCTGGAACAGTTTTGCAAGAAGCTAAAAGCTTGTTTGCTAACTTGCAAAAAGATGTAAATTCTCAAAATTCCGGTAACTCCCTCAGCCAGTTACAAGAAATTATTAATAAATTAGAATCTGTCAAACCCGGAACAACTGTTTATCCCGAATCCCAAAAATGGCTGCAATCGGCTCGCAAAAAACAGCAAGAATGGCAAAAAAAATAAAGATTGGGCAGTGAAATAAGGTTTGTAGTGAGGACTTTAGTCCTTATCAATCTGAGGACTAAAGTCCTCACTACAAACCAATAACATCAGCTATCAGCTAAAAACTATTCTTGAGAATTTTCAGGCGACAAAAACTTTTCTTCAGAAGCAACACTAGAAGCGCGAAACTGCTTCCAAACTTCCAAACTATAAATGCAGGCAATCAGCCATACCAAACCGGCAGTATAACCGGCAATAATATCGGTAGGCCAGTGAACTCCCAGATAAAGTCGGCTTAAACCAATAACAGCAACTAATATGACTGTCAAGCTGTAAATCCACCAGCGCTGCTTGGGAAAGCGCGAACCCAACAAATATCCCAGCAAGCCGTAAATAACCATTGAAATCATCGCGTGTCCGCTAGGAAAACTGTAAAATTTCACATCAACCGTGCGCTCCCAAAGTTGAGGTCTAGCACGGGCGAATAGTTGTTTTAAGAGTATATTTAAACCGATCGCCCCAGCGCCGGCAACTGCAATAGTTCTAGCTTCGGAGCGATGTTTGCGCACCCATAACATAATACCCAAACTCACGCTCAGCGCTAGCAGCAAATTTGGCTCCCCAAAAAATGTAAGGGCGAGCATGACTCGATCGCGCAGCGGATCGTGCAGGCTCCTCAGATATAGTAAAATAGATGTATCGAAAGCGTAGGTTTCTTTTTCCCAAACCTCTTGGGCAATGGTGGCAAATCCCCACATCGCCAAAGCAGCGACAGCAAGGCCGCCAAGCCGAATTATCGAAATCAGCGATCGAATTTTAGACAGCATTTTTTAAGTAATTAAAAACTAAAAATCAAAATAGGAAACGAAAATAGTTTACCGATCGTCTAGATTTCTGAGCAACTATATTCTGATTGATTAATTGATTTTTCACTACCCACCTCAGCTTTGAAATCCCATCTACGAATGACGATACTATCAAAAAAACAGATTTCTGCAATTTTGTTGGCCGTTGGGTTGACAAGTATTTCTAGTTGTGCTAGCAATACTGAACTCAATGCGCCGATCGCCGAAGCCAACACGATCGCCCAGCGTCTCGTTTCAACCGCAGTCGCCCAACAGCCCAAAAACCCGCAATTCGGTCAGCCGATCGACTGTACCCTAGGCAAAGACTGTTTTGTACTGCTGTACTTCGATCGCGATCCCAGCCTGGCCGCCGTCGATTTTGGCTGCGGGCGGCAAACCTACGACGGCCACGACGGGACAGACTTCGCCATTCCCGACGCCAAAGCAATGGCAAAAGGAGTTCCGGTGATAGCCTCGGCTGCGGGCAAAGTTTTGCGAGTCCGAGATGGTGTGGTCGATCGACGTTTGGCAAACAGTACAGACAAAGCCAACGTCGCAGGCACAGAATGCGGCAACGGCATGGTAATCGACCACGGCGCAGGCTGGGAAGCCCAATATTGCCACCTCCGCAAAGGCAGCGTTGCTGTCAAACCGGGGGCGCAACTTGCCAAAGGCGCAGTTTTGGGCATGGTAGGAAACTCTGGGATGGCCTCTTTCCCCCACGTACACGTCACTTTTCGCTATCAAGGCAAGCCCGTAGATCCGTTTGTCGGGCCCGAGGCGAAGTTAGGCTGCAACATCGCCCGCAATCCAATTTGGGACAAGCCTCTAGACTATATTTCCACAGGTTTAATTCGCGCAGGTTTTGCCAATAAGCCACCGGACGAAAACGCTGTTTGGGCAGGGCAATTTTCGGAGACGAAACTGCCTGCAAACAGTTCAGCTTTGCTGTTTTGGGTGCAAAGTTATGGAGTGCTCAAGGGCGATCGAGAACAATACAAATTATTTGCACCCAACGGTGACACGATCGCCAACGACAGCAAGGAAATTCAAGCCCCCAGCCGCACTTGGTTGCGTTATGTCGGCAAAAGAAACAGTACAAATTCTCCTCTGACTCCCGGAGTGTGGCGTGCCGAGTACCGATTGACCAGGGGCGATCGGGTTTTAGTAGAAGTCAAGCGAGAAGTTGAGTTGCGTTAGTTAGTTAGTTAGTTAACTGTTGACTGTTGACTGTTGGCAGTATTTAATCCGTGTATCCGTGTCAAAATCACTCTTTTCCTTCTTCCAACTTCGGTCTTCCTTCCCGGCGTTACATCCGTTAAATCCGTTACAGAATCCGTTCCCGAACTTCCTTCTTCCTGCCGAAAATTATTTCAGCAGCCAGCTAAACAATTCTCCGACACTCAACCGCAGTTCGCTAGCGAAGGACGGCACAGGTAGCAGCATTTCAGGTTCATCAAATACTGCTGTCTGTTGCTGGGGAAGATAAACAAAAACACATTGTTCGTCGGGATCGATCAGCCAGCCCATTTGAGTTTGATGATTTAAGCAGTGCAGAATATTTTTAGTAACTTTAGTTTGACTTTGGTCTGGCGACAAAATCTCAATTGTCCAATCAGGAGCTAGGGGAAAGACATTAGCAATTTCGCCGTTATCATCGGCGGGAATTCTGTTCCAGACAAATACTGAAACATCAGGCACTGTTGACCTTCCGCCAAAGGTACACCGGAGTTCGGGAAATGCTCGTGCAACTTTTTTGGGTTTCAATATAGCGTTAATGAAAATAATGAGTTCGCATTGAGTGGCACTGTGTTTTCCTTGTGGCATTGGCTTCTGAATAATTTGATGATCAATGTATTCGCTGGCAGGTTTGGTTTCTGGGAGTTGAAGAAACTCTTCTATAGTTAAAGATTTTAATGTTGTTTGTACCATTTTAAATTCACTTATAATTAAGTTAAGTATTTTAGCAGCAGTCTAGTCTAAGACCAATTTTCCCAAGCTTCAGCCACAATCTCGCTCAGCCAGCGCCTTTGAGCCAAATCGAGCAGGTTGTCGTCGGCGAGCACCTCAGCCTTTAGCTCATCCAAAGACTGAGATCGCGATCGAGCTATTTGAATCACACCTGCGATCGCCGACGCCACCAATTCTTCATTCAGCGGCTGTTGTCGCAAAGCAATCATTTCTTGAGGATTCGTCGGAATGGGATAATTCATGAGATTGCATACCGAAGGTGGTAGATATTCAGCCGCTGTGGGCCAACCGAAAGCAAGAGCGATCGAAAAACTAAAAATCTGAGAACAATGTAAACTTATTAAAACTCAATAAGTATTCGGGAGTATAGCGCAGTTTGCTCCCTTGTCAACTCCGCCATCTTCATAAATTTATAGAGAACCTCAAATGCAAGAAATTCTTTATCTAGAAGTCCCAACACCGGATACAGCAGCCGTCAGTACCTGGTTACAGCACGAATTTGACCCCGGAATCGGAAAAAAAATTATTACTCCTGACGGCTTTCGCCTGCTTTCCAACGCAACAGCAGCCGAGGTTCTGTTGTCTGGAACTAAGAATGCCAATCCAAAACCCGCATTCGCTGACGCCAATTCAGGAAATCACAATTGTCGATCGACTGAACTTTCCACCTTTGTCTGGTCAGTCCAGCGCACAACTTATTTAAAAGTTTTTCGTTTAGAAGACGCGCCCGCAGGAGAAACAAAGTTCCTAGAAGCTCTGAATCTGGCTGTAAGAAACAAGTTTCCCGATCGCTACCCGGAACCCCCTGTCATAGACCTCTCCAAACAGTCAATTTTTGACGCTCTTGCCCCCTATTACCCCCTGACCGTCAAATACTTCAAAAAAATGCCTAAAGGCGAATACGACCTCACCCGTGTCTACTGGTGGGAGCAGCGCTGGCGCGAAGGCACTCGCAATCCTCAAACGCCAAAACAAGTCGTGTTTTTGAAGGAAGAAATAAGAGGGGAGAAGTCAAACCCCCCCTACCCCCCCCAAGGGGGGAAAGTCCGAAGGAAGAGGGAAGGGAATTCCCAATTCTCAATTCCCAATTCTCAATTCCCAATTCCCAATTCCCAATTCCCGATTCCCAATTCCCAATTCCCGATTCTCAATTTGTGAATTTTTTGCCTCACATGGGGGCGATCGCCGTGGCGAGGGCAATTGGCTCGACTGGGCCGGTATTGGCGCCGATGGCTGCTTGTGCGACGGGCCTACAGTCGATCGCCCGTGCTGTAGATTTAATCCGTACAGGTGAGTGTCAGCGGGCGATCGCAGGTGCTGTGGAAGCGCCAATTACACCGCTGACTGTGGCTGGATTTAACCGGATGGGTGCTTTGGCAAACACTGGCTGCTATCCGTTCGACGAACATCGGGAAGGCTTTGTGCTCGGCGAAGGCGGGGCTTTATTTGTATTAGAATCGGCTCAGTTGGCAAAGCGTCGCGGTGCTAAAATTTATGGTCGGATTTCCGGTTTTGGCTTGACAAATGATGCAAGTCATGCTAATGCGCCGGAGTTGGGAGGGCAAAGTGCGATCGCGGCGGTAAATCAATCTTTGAAACGGAGCAATTTAGCGACGCTTGATATAGATTTTATTCACGCTCACGGTACTGCAACTGATTTAAATGACCGACATGAAGCACTGTTAATTCAAAAATTGTTTCACCAAGGAGTTGCTGTTAGTTCGACTAAGGGGGCTACGGGACATACTTTGGGAGCTTCGGGAGCTTTGGGCGTGGCTTTTTGTTTGATGGGTATTAAGCATCAAATGCTGCCGCCTTGCACCGGAATGAACAAACCGGGGTTTGAATTAGATTTTGTTCGCTGCGCGCGCGCAACTCTTGTGAGAAATGCGGTTTGTTTGAGTTTTGGCTTTGGCGGGCAGAATGCTGCGATAGTTCTATCTGGCGATCGTTAATTTTTGGTCAATTACGTCGATCGGCATTTAAAACAGTATTGTATCTTAATCCACGCATCAATGCCGATCGGCGAAAATAAAAGAAAGAAACTGTTTAATTTAAGGCTTAGGTATTTTCACATGGATCTGGCATCTCATCGATTTATGTCTTATTTTGAACCAGAGCAAGCTGCTCACCTTTGCCAAATAGCTGTTTTGGAGAGTTTTGCTGAGGAAATGCTGGTTTTTGATGAAGGACAAGCAGCCGATTTTTTATATCTAGTTTTAGAAGGTGAAGTCGAGTTTAGCAAGCAAGTTCAAAACAATAAATATCAAACTATTGCTATCGCTAAGCCAGACGATTTTTTTGGCGAACTAGGAGTTTTAGACGGAGAGCCTCGCAGTGCTAGAGCTGTAGCTGTTGCTGGCTCGACTTTGGCAAAAATAGGTCGCGAAGAACTGATAGCAACTCTCCAGTTTGCTAAAGGCAGTTCGGTACTGCAAATGTTTAGTTTCATTATTAAAAATTTGCGGAATACCACAGATCAATATGTGAGCCAGTTCGTACACAAACAAAAAATGGTATTGGTAGGAGAAATGGTGAGCACAATTATTCACGATTTCAAAAGTCCTTTTACTGGAATTAAACTCTCCAGCGAAATGCTTAAAGAAATGCACCCGGATGAGGAAACTCAGGAGTGGTGCGAACTTATTCAATTGCAGGTTCAGCGAATGTTGGGAATGGCTGAAGAAGTCTTAGAATTTTCGCGCGGAAACTCTGTATTAAATAAAAAACCAGTTAATTTAATTCAGACGTTGCAGCAGTTTGAAAAATTGAATAGAGTTTATTTTGAGGTGGCCAAAGTAGATTTGGTTATACGCATGACAGAAGTGATAGTGGAAGCGGACGAAAATAAGATTTTGCGCGTTTTGCAAAATTTAGTTGGGAATGCTGTTGAAGCTTTTGGCGGGCGCGGAGGTTTGGTAGAGATTGTTGTAGGACAAACCGAGGAGTGGGCAGACATTAGCATTTATGATAATGGTCCGGGCATTCCGCAGGCAATTAAGGAAAAGTTATTTGAACCGTTTGTGACTTATGGAAAGCGCACTGGTACTGGGTTGGGAACGGCAATTGCTAAGTCGATCGTTGATGCTCATAAAGGGGAAATTACTTATGAGTCGGAAAACGAAAAAGGGACAACTTTTTTCATCCGCTTGCCTAAAGTTATCGCTTTACCAGATTAAGTTTAACTAGATAAGCTGTCGCACATTTAAATTGTATATTCAGGGCGGGTGAGACGCCCACCCCACAAGAGCTTGATTTTTTTTAACATCCGATTTAAATGCAGAACAGCTTAGGTAGATATATACTTAAAATTTTTGTACAGAGCCTCATAAACCTGGTGTTTGAGTAGATATCTCGTTACCCGACAATATTTTTCTAAGAAACAGGGTTTAAGAACGTAAGTGCTAATACTGTGTAGTGAGTTGCACAATCAAGTAGAATTGAATGGACGAACCGCTAAAAATCTGATGCCCGTTACTATTCAAACCTTACCCGCAGAAGTTATCAATTTAATTGCCGCAGGCGAAGTGATTGACTCGATCGCCGCTGCGGTACGAGAATTAGTAGAAAATTCTCTGGATGCTGGCGCAACTCGCATCGTTGTGTCTGTTTGGCCCGAACAATGGCGGGTGCAAGTTGCAGATAATGGTACAGGAATTGATCTGGAAAATTTGCAGCAGGCGGCTTCGCCTCACAGTACGAGCAAGATTACCACTGAAGCAGACCTTTACAAAATTGCTACTTTGGGATTTCGCGGCGAAGCTTTGCACAGTTTAGCTCAGTTGGGCTGTTTGGAGGTTTTGAGTCGGCCGAATGATTTGGGATTGGGTGATTTTTGGGAAAATCGAGAGTCTGCGCAAACCCCCGCTAGCTCATCCTTGAACCAGAGGAGAGTTGAAAATGCTCGATCGGGCTGGCGGGTAGTTTACAATAACTCTGGCGAGGCTGTGGAGGTGGAAACAGCGGCGATCGCTCCGGGTACGGTAGTCACTGTTGCTGATTTGTTTGGGAATTGGCCTGTGCGCCGCACTTTTTTGTCGCCAACACAGCAAATGCGATCGATCCAATCAATTATTCAGCAAATTGCTATTTGTCATCCGCACGTTAATTGGCAGTTGCGTCAAGCAAATACGCCTTGTTTTTACATAACTCCTAGTAGCACAGCCGAGCAGATTTTACCTCAGTTTGTGCGGGGAGTGCGATCGAGCGATTTACAATATTTAATGTTAGATTTGCCTGCAAGTCCTCAAAATCAGAAAGCAGCAAATTTTTTGCGAGAAACTCAACTTGTGGGAGCTACAAACAAGCACAATTATCAATTACCTGTTGCCAGTTCTCAGTTCCCGATTCCCAATTCTCAGTCTTTGGAGTTAGTAATTGGTTTGCCCGATCGCTGTCACCGCAGACGGCCGGATTGGGTTAAGGTGGCGGTGAATCGACGGGTTGTACGATCGCCCGAATTAGAGCAAACTATTCTCAGCGCTTTTGCTCGCACTTGTCCGCGCGATCGCTATCCCGTGTGTTTTGTCCACCTGCAACTCTCTCCCTCAGAAATCGACTGGAACCGCCACCCGGCGAAAGTGGAAATTTATCTGCACGATCCGAGTTTTTGGCAAGCACAAGTTAGCGCCGCCATCGATCGAGCTTTGCACCTGAATGATGACATTTTGTTGGCTGTCCCAATTCCCGATCGAGTCGGACAATTGCTGAAGGCATCGGAACAAAAAAGTGCTTATAGTGTCGGAATTGGCGATCGGCAGAACGATCGCGGCGGCGAACAGGCAAAAGGTAGTCACATAGGATTGATGGAACTGAGGGCGATCGCTCAAGTTCACAATACTTACATTGTTGCCGAACATTCCAGCGGAATGTGGTTGGTGGAACAACACATCGCTCACGAGCGCGTTTTGTACGAGCAATTGTGCGCCGATTGGCAGCTAAAAGCTCTGGAAAAACCAGTGATTCTCAGTCAATTATCGCCACTGCAAATTGAGAATCTGTCGCGCTTGGGTTTGGAAGTAGAAACATTTGGTGAACAGCTATGGGCCGCCCGCGAAGTTCCTGCATTATTAGTCGATCGAGATGACTGTGCTGATGCGCTTTTTGAACTCAGTAAAGTTGCAGATTTGCAAGCGGCTCAAGTTGCTACGGCTTGTCGCAGCGCTATGCGAAATGGTACTCCTTTGAGTGTTTTGCAAATGCAAAATTTGTTGGATGAATGGCAGCAAACTCGCAATCCGCGCACTTGTCCTCACGGCCGCCCTATCTATTTTGCTTTGGAGGAATCGACTCTGGCTCGGATTTTTCGGCGCAGTTGGGTGATTGGTAAAAGTCATGGGATTTGAAGGCTAAAAGTTCAGCGTTACATACGGGAATGTTTTTTTTAACCGCAGAGGGCGCAGAGAACGCAGAGAGGAAGAGAAGAGAGATGTTTTTAATGTTTTTTCAGTAACCGGATATTCGTATAAAATGTCAATTAATATCACATAAATCATCAATATGGATTTTCCCAGAGCGCGACAACTTTTTTATCAAGAAATTAATCAGCCGGATGGTTCGATCGACTTGGCGAAAGCTGCTCTTTACATGGCTTTGGAAGAATACCCGAATTTTGAGCCCCAGGAGTATCTAGATGCTCTGGATTCGATCGCCGATGAAGTGCGATCGCGCCTGCCGCTACAGAATTATCCGCTGCGGATTATTCAAACTATTAACGGCTATTTATACGAAGATTGCCAGTTTTCGGGCAATGATGCTGATTATTACGACCCCCGGAATAGCTTTTTGAATCAAGTGCTAGATCGCCGTACTGGTATTCCGATCTCTTTGTCTTTGGTTTATTTGGAGGTTGCTAAGCGGATTGATTTTCCGATGGTGGGAATTGGGATGCCGGGACATTTTTTGATTCGACCGGATTTTGAAGATGCTGGCATTTTTGTTGATGCGTTTAACGGCGGTGAGATATTATTTCCTGAAGATTGTCAAGGGAGACTTTCTCAAATTTATGGTCAACCGATGGAGTTACAGCCGGCTTTTCTCGCCCCGGTAAGTCGGCGGCAGTTTTTGGGGCGAATGCTGGGAAATCTGAAGGCGATTTATTTGCAGCAGCGAGATGCTGTGAGGGTGCTGGGTGCGATCGAACGGATTTTGCTGCTGTTTCCTGATGCGCTGGGGGAACGACGCGATCGCGGAATTCTCTACTATCAATTGGGGCGCTTCACCGAGGCGCGCAGCGATTTGCAACTATATCTGAGAAATGATCCGAATGCTCCTGATGCTGCTATGATTCGCCAATTAGTCGATCGGCTTGATTCGATGTAAAAAAAATTAACATATAAATGAGCAATTGACACCTATCTTTTGATAGGTTAAATATGCTTGACATGACTGTAAAATCATAGGTCATTTACGGAACTCCCGAGTCCACTTTCCCGACTGATATCGGCAGAGACGATCGATAGAAAAAATATTTTGACGTAAGAGGCACAAACCCATGAAGTTTCAGTTTCAACAAGGTCATCTAAACGTAATGCAACCGAAGTCAGCCAATTTAACCAAAAGAATGTCAAAGTCTTTATCATTAGGTTTGGCACTTTTGTTGGGAACAAGTACAGTATTGCTCAGCAGTGGCAAAGCCTTAGCATTAGACAAAGTTACCGTAAAATACGGTGCTGTTGACGTAACTTTACCTATTAGCGACTTGCAAAGTTTTGCACAAACTGGCAAACCATCACCTCAACTGCAAAGCGTTCTGAGTCTTGCGAAACAAACTCCCGAGTCGGTGCGCGAAATATTAACAAAAGAAGTGGCTTTGGATTCCCAATTAGTCGCCCGACTGGCAAATACTTATTTTGGGGAAATTGTTTTCAAACAATTGGGTGAGGTTGCTTATACGCCCGCAACTCGGGCTCAAAGCGCGTCGGCATTACGCGATGCTTTAGTCGCAGCTTCCAAAGATGGCAAAATATCGTTGATTGAAGTAATGCAAAGTTACAGCCTTCCTGCCTTAGAAGTTGACGGAAATCAAGCTATGGCTGTCTACCAGCGAGTGATTAAAGACGTGCAAGATTTGCAAGCTATGTATCAGAATTCCCCGGGTTTACAAAGTACGGCCGGTCAAGCCGTGAATTCGGCGAGACAAATGATTTGTCAGCCAAATTCATCGGGAACCTCTAAGTAAATAACTGAATTGGCTGGGAATTGATAATTGGGAATTGGGAATTGGGCATTGGGAATTGGGCATTGGGAATTGGGCATTGGTGGTTTTTTTCCTATTAGCTCTTAGTTTTACCAATTACCAATTACCCATTACCAATTACCAATTACCAATTACTCATTACCCATTTTTTGAGATAATTGCTCGGCTACCCGTTTGAGTCTGCGGAGTTGATCTTTCATATCTTTCTGCGTCCAAGGGGCGGCAAAGCGATTGAAACCAAATCTAATTAAAGGATTGGGGATTTGAAATTCAAAGCGGTTAATTAAAAGAGTTCCTTGGATTTGGGGCTGGCATTCCCAGCGATCGCATCCTTTGAAAAATCCGTCAAAGCCCCAAACAATTAAACCCGGTTGTCGCTCCAACACGACACTCTCTAAAGTGGGTTGCAAAACGGGAATTTTTATGATAAATAAGCTGCGACTTCCTACAGCAGTGTCCCATTCGCCCTCGGGATCGCAGCGCAGCAACGGATTGAGCCATTTGTGCATTAAAGTGCGATCGACTATACAGCGCTCCACCAAGGTAGCAGCAGCCTGAATTTCAATTGATTGCTCGAAAACTTGACGAATTGACATGAGAACCTGCAAGCTAGAAGCGTATTCTTACAGTTTCTTATTTTCCTTGTCAAATCTGACGTTAATCTGAAAAAACAATGAATGAAACTTGGCAAGAAATAACTCAACCGATATCAGGGCCCATAGTGGCTTTGTCCGATGGCTTACGCCCCGCTACGCTACGACTTTTGGCACAGGCCCAGCCCGCGCCGAATCCGCTGGGGGACGCCGAACGCGGAATTAACAATTTTGTTCAGAGTTCAAACATTGAAAATCTGATCTGGGCGATCGGTATCCTGCTAATTGGCTTGATAGTATCAGCCCTCGTCTCATCTTTAGTCGGCGGATTGCTCAAGAAGACGACGATCGACAACCGGCTGGCTGCTTGGATTACCGGCCGCCCGGAAGGGGAAGGAGCCCCGCAAGTGGAAAAATGGATTTCCGCTGCGGTATTCTGGATCATTTTTATCTTTTTCCTAATTGCCTTTTTCAACCGGCTGAATCTAACGGCTGTCTCGCAACCGCTCAATACTTTTCTCAATCAAATTGCTAGTGCTTTGCCGAAGTTGGCTAAGGCGCTAATTTTTCTGGGGATTGCTTGGGTGTTGGCGACAGTTGCGAAATTGGCTGTATCGCGGGCGATGCGGAGTTTTGGCGTAGATGAGCGCTTGAATCAGCAGGTGGGCACTGCTCAGGGCGAGAGTCCTTTGCTGCTGAGCGATACTCTGGCGAATGCGCTGTACTGGTTCATTTTTCTGCTGTTTTTGCCGTTGGTTCTCGAATCACTGGATTTGCAGCAGGCTTTGCTACCAGTTAATAATTTGCTGAACCAAATTTTGGCGGCAATTCCGAAAATCCTGGAAGCTGTGCTGATTGGGTTTGTCGGCTGGCTGCTGGCTCAAGTTGTGCAGCGGATTGTCACAAATCTGCTGGCTGCTGCTGGGGCGGACAGTTTGGGCGCTCGGTTTGGAATTTCGCGGACTTCGGGCGGACAATCGCTGTCGTGGATTGTCGGTACGATCGTCTATGTTTTGATTTTGATTCCCACGGCGATCGCAGCTTTGAATGCTTTGGACATTCAGGCGATTTCGCAGCCGGCAATCGCGATGCTCAACACGATTCTGGGCGCGCTTCCTAACATTTTTACAGCGGCCATAATTCTGGCGGTTGCTTACATTTTGGGTCGTTGGATTGGCGATTTGGTGACTAATATTCTGACCGGAATTGGCTTTAATAATGTCTTTTCTTGGTTGGGAGTGCAGCCCAAACAGCCGCTGATGCTACGTGCGCCTGGATCGATCGATCCAGATGCAACGGTACTTCAGGAACCAGAACTTCCAGCCCGCACGCCTTCGGAATTTGTCGGCATTGTGGTGCAGGTGGGCATCCTGTTGTTTGCTGTGGTAGCGGCTACTGACGTGCTGCGGATTCCAGCGCTGACGGCGATTGTTAGCGGTATTGTGCTGGTTGCAGGGCGGGTGCTGGCTGGTTTGGTGGTATTTGCGATCGGCTTGTATTTGGCGAATCTGGCATTTAGTTTGATTGCTAGTTCTGGAACTCGCCAAGCGCGGCTGTTGGGTCAAACAGCTCGCATCGCGATTATTGCCTTTGTTTCGGCCTTGGCGCTGCAACAGATGGGCATTGGCAGCGATATTGTGAATTTAGCCTTCGGGTTGCTGCTCGGGGCGATCGCAGTTGGGATTGCTCTAGCTTTTGGTTTGGGCGGGCGCGAGATTGCGGCCGACCAAATTCGCGAATGGTTAGCGTCGTTTAAACAAGATAAAACGCCGCGTTTGTAACTCTATAAAATGGCGTTTGTACTTGACAAACGCCATTTTTATATTCATTTGATACAATGAAGTTAAGAATAACTGAGGAGAATTAAACTGTGACAGTTTTAACTTCTATCGAACAATCAGAAATTGAATATCCCAGCAGCGATGGAGAACCGATGGCTGAAAGTGACATCACGCGCGATTACATGACTTACGGCGTGGAAGCCCTGAAGTTGCACTTTCACAAGCGATGGGATGTCTACGTGTCAGCAAATTCCTTCGTTTATTATGAAGAAGGCAACAAATCAGCAGTAGTTGCTCCCGATATTTATGTAGTATTTGGAGTCAAAAAACGCCAAAGAGATAACTACAAAATCTGGAAAGAAGCCGGGATAGCCCCGCAGTTCGTCTTGGAAATAACCTCGGAAACAACTCAAGATATAGACCAAGAAACCAAACCAGAAACCTATCGAAGTTTGGGAGTAAAGGAATACTTTCAGTACGATCCGTCTGGGAATTATCTGAATCCGATACTGCAAGGAGTGCGTTTAGTCAACAACCGATATGAGTCGATTCCGGCCAATAATATCGCCTTCGATACGCTGTGGCTATACAGTGAAGTATTGGGACTGGAATTGCACATTATCTCTGGAGAATTGAGATTGAGAAATCCTCAGACAGGGGAATTTCTGAAGACTTACCAGGAATCCGAACAAGCACGGCTGGCCGAACATTCAGCACGGCTGGCCGAACATTCAGCACGGCTGGCCGAACATTCAGCGCGGCTGGCGGCAGAATCGGCTTTGCGATCGCTAATTTCTCAACTGTTAAATTCGGGAATGAAGTTAGAGCAAGTTGCAAAAATGATGAATTTATCCACATCGGAAGTTGAGAGATTAATAGGAGGAAATTAATGAGATTCCCGTAGGGACACGGCAATGCCGTGTCCCTACAAGGGCTAACTAAACTCGCCCCTACAAGGACTTACAGCCTCGGATCGACTGGTTCGCTCTCCATCGCTAAAACTCCGAAAACGCATTCGTGAACTTGTCTCAAAGGAGCGCCCGTCACAAATCGCTCCAATGCTTCTATACCGAGAGCAAACTCTCGCAATGCTAAAGAACGCTTGCCAGACAACCCGCGCGATCGCAATTTTTCTAAATGTTCCGGCAATGAGTATTCAAGACCGTAAATAATCCGCAAATACTCTTTTCCGCGACATTTTACCGCAGGCTGTACCAGTCCTTTGCTATTTTTTACAGTAAATTCCATCGGTTTGACAACCATGCCTTCACCTCCCGCATCAGTCAGTTTTTCCCACCAGTTAATCCCTGCTGATTGGCTGTCTAAATCTGCTATTTCTACTACTTTATATTCAGTAGCTAACAGCAATTCCGGGTCAGCTTGACAAATTTCTGCAATCTGTTCCATGTGCCAACAGTGATTTTTTTCAGCGTGCACTGTTCCCTCGGTTGCCAAGATGTGGAAAGGTGCTAATTTGAGGTCGGAGATAGATTTCACAGGCCAGCAGTAGCGCTGGTAGGCGTTAACGTATTGATGCGCTAGTTGCGATCGCTCTTGGTAGCGGTTCAGCAAATCACTAACTTCAACTCCCCGCTGGCTAGCCTGTTCTAAGTTTTTAATCGCACCCGCAAACGCACTATTAGAAGCTGTTCCCACTGCGGCATACTGTTGCTGCAATAATTCTTGAGCTTTGGCTGACCAAGGCATTAATTCGCAGTCCAAACAAACCCAATTGGTTTGAAATTTATCCCAGAAATTACTAATAGTTAAAGCAGCATTAATTCGAGCTAAAAAATTGGTTTCTAAAGTAGAATTATTGAAGAAATGCCGTCCCGTGCGAGTGTAACAAATGCCGATGCTGTTGTTGAGAATTCCAAAGCGATGTTGAGCGGCAAATTCATCGCGACAAACAATGACCACGGCGCGGGAACCCATGTGCTTTTCTTCGCAGACAACTGTGGATATTCCCTGCTGTTGGTAGTAGCTAAATGCTTCGGCTGGATGTTCTAAAAGTCCCGGTTGTTTGGAAGTAGCAACGGGAGACATTGTGGGCGGCAAATAAATCAGCCATTTGGGATTTGCGGCAAACCGGCTCATTACTTCCAGAGCTGCGATCGCATTTTCTGCTTTAATCGTAATGTTACTTTGCAGGCGAGTGGAAATGATGCGTTTTCCCAGCACGTCGGCAATGTCTAATACGTCGTCAAACTGCTGTTGGGCGGTGAGAGGAGTTGCGATCGAAGTAAGTGCGATCGGTTTGACAGGTTCGCAGTAAACTCTAGCAGCCGCAACGCTGAAAAATTCTCTTTCTGGATAGCGCAAAGCTGTTAGTTTGCCGCCGAAAACGCAGCCCGTGTCAATATCAACTGTATTGTTCAACCATTCTGTTTCCGGGACTGGCGTGTGTCCGTAAACAACTGCTGCTGTGCCTCGATATTCGGCGGCCCAATTGTAGCGGACTGGCAAGCCGAATTCATCGATTTCGCCGGTTGTTTCTCCGTACAGTGCAAAATCTCGAACGCGACTTGATGCGCGCCCTTGAAATTCTGCTTTCATCCCGGCGTGGGCGACGACTAATTTTCCGCCATCAAGGACGTAATGGCCGATCAAACTGTCTAGAAATCGGCGGATTTCTGTTTCAGCAGATTCGCGGAATTCGTCGGGCAAAGCTGCTATTTCTGCTAAGGTTTGTTCGAGTCCGTGGTTGATTTTGACATTTTTGCCGTTGAGTTTTTTCAGCAATTTAATATCGTGATTTCCAGGCACGCACAATGCTGTTTCTGCAACTACCATGTTTCGCACGAGTTTGAGGGTGTCGAGAATGCGCGGGCCCCGATCGACCAAATCTCCCAAAAACACGGCTTTACGCCCTTCTGGGTGCGCGTAAGTGGGAAAATCCCAAACAGCAGACTCGCTGGTTTTTTCCACAATTTGATAGCCCAACTGTTGCAGCAATTGCTCTAATTCGTCGCAGCAGCCGTGCACGTCGCCGATGATATCAAAAGGGCCGCAGTCGTGTTTGCGGTTGTTCCACAGCGGTTGTCTTGCGACTTCCACCGCGTCGATTTCCTCTGGCGAGCGGAGGACGTAAACGTAGCGAAATCCTTCGCGATCGAGGTTTCGTAGCGATTTGCGTAAACTTTGGACGTGTCGCCGAACTACGTGACTGCCGAAGTTACGGTTTGGACGTTGTTGATTGCGATCGGCACACAATTTTTCTGGCAAATCTAGCACAATTGCCGCCGAAATGCAATGGTATTTTCGAGCTAATTCTAACAAAGGTTTGCGGCTTTCTGGCTGAACATTTGTGGCGTCTATAACAGTTAATTTGCCTGCTGCTAGCCGTTTAGTAACAATAAAGTGCAGTAATTCAAAAGCATCTGCGGTTGCGGCTTGATTGTTTTCGTCGTCGGAAACCAGCCCCCGGCAGTAATCAGATGAAATGATTTCTGTAGGTAGGAAATGTTGGCGGGCAAAGGTGGATTTGCCGGCACCGGATGCACCGATGAGCAGGACTAAAGATAGTTCAGGAATTGTAATTTTCATTGTTTAATAATTGTGATTTATATCGTTTCCGGTTGCATCGGAATGATTTAACCGCTCTTGACGCAGAGAACACA